>ERZ791921.986-NODE-986-length-12993-cov-20.678312_pt1 | contig 12993 bp, 12 predicted proteins | sample MGYA00510135_ERZ791921 | MGnify/ENA primary metagenome ERZ791921 (study PRJEB30046, sample SAMN00792070) | human gut metagenome | study: EMG produced TPA metagenomics assembly of the A metagenome-wide association study of gut microbiota in type 2...
CTTTCCGCTGCTGTGTCAGCGTCTTTTGTACTGCCTTTGCGCTGCACTCGTTGGCGGTTTCGATAAACTCCTGTTCATGCTCTTTCACATAGGACAGCACCCTCTGTAAATCAGCAAGGACAAGTTCTTTAAGGACGCTCTTTCGGATATAATGGGTAGTGCAAAGCTCGCCAGTCCTTATCCTGTTTCGGTACTTTCCGCAAGTGTAGGCGTGTTTGCGTTCCAGTGTCCCGGCTCCCTGTTGCAGATACATTTTATAGCCGCAATCCCCACAAAAGAGAAGTCCCGAAAAAATGTCAATTTCATCAACCTTTGTAGGGCGGTGTTTGGTAGCAATCCGTTTCTGTGCAAGGTCAAAGGTTTCTTCGTCAATCAAAGGTTCGTGCGTGTTGGGGAAAAAGTATTGCTTTTCCTCCGGGTTCTTTTTCGTCTTTTTCGATTTGTAAGATACCTTATAGCTCTTGCCCGTAATGGTATGCCCCAAATATTCTTTGCGTCCAAGAATATCATACAGTGTCTTATCCGGCCAGTTATAAATACAGGTCGGGTGCGGGCGCGGGTGGCGGCAACTGCCGGAACGACGGTAGCGCAGTTCTGAAACAGTAAGTACCTCATGTTCCCGTAGCCAGTTCTGGATTTCGCAGATACGGTCGCCGCGCACATACATAGCGAAAATCTGTTTTACAATGTGCGCCGTTTCCGGGTCGGGCAATAGATGATTGCGGTCGTTTGGGTCGGCTATGTAACCATACGGCACTTCGCCGTTGACACGCTCGCCTTTCTGTGCCTTTGCCTGTTTAACAGCCCGGATTTTCTTTGAGGTGTCGCGGGCGTAAAACTCGTTGAACCAGTTCCGCAGAGGGGTAAACTCGTTATCTTCCCTCGCTGTGTCTACACCGTCGTTAATGGCAATGTAGCGCACTTCATATTCGGGGAAAACAATCTCTATCAGTTCGCCGGTTTTCAGATAATTGCGTCCCAGACGGGAAAGGTCTTTTGTTATGACGGTCGCCACGTTCCCGGCTTCAACCTCATGCAGCATGGCTTGAAGCCCCTCACGCTCGAAACTCACGCCGGAAAATCCGTCGTCTACAAAAAAGCGCGTATTGAAAAAGTGGTGTTCGTCAGCGTACTTTTGTAAAATCAGCTTTTGGTTCTGTATGCTCTCGCTTTCCCCGGCCTGCATATCTTCCTGGCTCAATCTGCAATATAAAGCGGTAATCTTGTCTGTCTGTAACATTTTGTCCTCCTTTCCGACGACAGACAAGCATGGTATTTGTACTGTCTATATTATACCACATACCGCTGCCTGTGTCATGTATAAAATGTGAAGAAACGCCCTATTTTCGGGCGTTTGCGGGGTTCAGCTCCATGTCTTTGCGAATGAGCTTTTTTATCTTTTTATCCAGTGTGTCCGTTGCGCGTTCACTTGCAGACGAACATACAAGGTAAGTAACTTTTCCGATTTTATGCTCCGTTGTGGTAACGGGCGTTTGGTTTTGCGTCAAAGAAAATCCCCCTTTCTTTCGCAAACATATAATACAGTCTATGAATAGCAGCAAGTCCACTATTCAATAAAACAAAGGCTTTAATCGGACGGTTATTAGCATAACCTCATGGGAATTTCACCCCGGCATGGTTCTCATGCAGCCCTACCCATTGCCTGCGACGCTCTTAACGCTCGGACTGTGGCTGTAAGGAAGTATCATTGTATATTCTGCGTGTCGTTGCCCGCAAACCGCTACACTTGCTTTCCGGCGCGGTGTTGGTCGCTCGGCTGTCCGGGCGGTGATAACCTCGCCCGGATAGCGTCATGGCGCACCCGCCGTATGGCTCGACGCAAAAGGAACGTATCCGATTTGCCCTATGCTGCGCCGCCGTTATCTTGCGCCGCTTTCTTTTTCAAGGTTCAAAATGGCTGTGCTACCCGCGTCAACAGCGGAACGGAAAAGGGGGTGAGAGAAAGCGTCCCGCCGCCGTTGCGGTTATTCCTCTGTCCTAAAGGTGAGGACAGCCATCATCAGTTTTGCTTGCAGCCGTTCCCGAATGTCGTGGTCTACGCCGAAATAGACGTTCCCGCGCTCGTCGTACAGCTTCCGCATGGAGAGGCGGGCTATGTAGCCGCTAAAATGCTGCAAGACAATCTTCATGGCGTCCGGGTCGCCCTTTGTCGCTGCCACAATGACAGGATAGGGAACAAGGGCATTTTCCGGGTAGCCGGGTTCGTTACCATTCGTCCCATTCATCAGCATTTTCCTCCAGATATTTTCTTAATTTCTCAAAAGAGCTTGTCCGCCTGTACTGTATCGTGCTTCTCGATGTATTGAACAACTTCGCAATCTCGGTGTCGTTCATTCCCTCGAAATAGTACAGGAGTACGGCTTTGCGCTTTTCTTCCGGCAAAGTACGGATTGCTTCAAGAAGCAGCTTCGGCGTGATTTTCTTCCCGGCTTTCTCAAAGACGGTTTCGGCGGTTTCCCGTTTGAAATATTCATCAAAGGTATGAAGCTGCCGCGCTTCGTCTAAGGGCAAATCGGAAAAGGTGACTTCCCTTGCCTTATGCCTGTGCAGCTCCCTGTGAGCGTCACACGCTTCATTGTGCAGCACCGTATTACAAAACTTCTGAAAAGCACATTGTTTGTAAAACTCCCTGCTATTAGGTTCCACATTCTCACCTCCTTTCTCGTTGGAAAGTTGGTGGTGCTTCCCCCTTTTCGCGGGGCAATACGGCGTTTTTGAAAAACGCCGAAGATTTTTTGAAATTTTTTCAAAAAATTTTTCGAGCAGCAAAATACGCCTGTCCGAAAAGCCCGGACAGGCGTATAGGTATTGTAAGCAGTATTTAGATGATTAGACAGTTCATAGTCAAGGGTAGAGAGGTTCCCGGCGGTGGTCGGGCTTTTTTTGATATGTCAATGACCGTCGGATTTTGTCGATAGGGTATGTGCTTCATGGCGGCTACCTCCTTTAGCCGCCGCTTTTAACAGTGATACCGCGTCATTTCATTAGAAGATAAAAAGAAACGGCGGCTTTGATTTTTCAAAGCTGCTGCGGAAATCAAAGAACGACAAGCAACAGTTCTGATTTTGCTCCAATATGGTTATTAGGGGCACAAATTAAAATCAAAAAAGAGCCGATAACAGCAGTATTTCAAACTGCATATTATCGGCTCTGCGTCTGTGCGTCTGGCTCTTTTAATTAAATTATTTCTGTTGTTTTTTGGCTTTATTATATGTATTAGCTAACTGTCCACAAGCTGCTTTAATCTCTCTACCATGAGAAACTCTCATGGTAACTTCAAGTCCTGTTTGCTCTAATTGATGTTTGAACGCAACCATTTCTTGTTTTTGTGGTGCTCTAATTTTTGAATTACTCGTCGGGTTGTATTGCAGCACGTTAATCATAACATTTTTGCCCTTAAACCATTTTGCAAGTTGCCTTATATCTGAGGAACGGTCATTTATACCTGGTAAAAGCAAATACGCAAATACCACTTTTCGATTATGCCTTTGAGAATAGGACAATGCTTGCTTAACAACATCTTCAATAGCGTACATGTGCATATGAGGAATGATACAGTTTCTCGCAGCCTGTGTTGCTGCATGTAAAGATATTGTCAACTGAATTTTTAGATGTTCTTCGCGCAATTTTTTTAATTGATTAACTGGACCAACTGTTGATACGGTAATGCCGTCGGTTGGAAAGTTAAGTCCATTTCTATCTCGAAGAATATGGATTGCTGCAATCAAGTTGTCGTAATTGAATAAAGGTTCTCCCATTCCCATAAAAACGATACGATTTACTTTTTGACGTATCAATACAACCTGCTGCACAATTTCAGACGGTGTTAGATTACGAACAAAACCATTGCGTCCGGACTCACAAAAAATACAGCCAACAGAACAACCAACTTGCGTACTTACGCAAACAGTCCCACCATCTCGCCGTTTAATAAAAACCGTTTCAATATACCTGTTATCTTTCAATTCATAAACATACTTTTCAGTATCGCTACTTTTATAGACTTTTTTTGTTGATATTGATAGATTTTCTTTGTGAAATGGCTGTTTATACAATTCCGTATATAAGGCTCTTGCTTTATCCTCTCCAATTACTTCCGACATTTCTTTGTAAGTAAATCCGTATGGGTCATTCAATATTTCCGTAGGTGTACTTTTAGGTAAGTGTTTCATTTAAATATCCTTCCTTTTCAAAATTAAAAAGTTTGTTTTTCAGAGTTTTTGATTATGATTTCTAGTTTTTCAACATCAACGATATGCGTTAATTTACATTTAGGGCAGAAAAGAGGAAAATTTCTTAATACCGTATTATAAAATACTTGAACCCTCGTCTTTCCGTTACAAATTGGACATTTTATCCAATATTTTTCAAGCATAATATTTCTCCTTTTGCGCAAAAAAATGCAGGTCAATTCTCAACATGAGCATTGACCTGCATTTATACATATAATACTACAACAAAATTAAGGCATAGTTTTTATACTATGTCTATACGTCGTTAGTTTTGTTGTATAGCATACGCAAAATAAGCATGACAAAAAAGCCCATATTGAAAATGGGAAAAATCTTTTTTGATTTCAATGCTTATCGAATACGCATGCTATGTAACATAAACATTCCCCCCCTTTTATATAATATTATATACAAAAGCAGCTTGTTGTCAACATATATATATGAATTATTTTGGCTAACTGATAGAACTATGTAGACATATCCAAGAAGAAAGGGGAACAGTAAAATGTAAGAGGGTGAATAACTATGGCAAAAAGACCAGTACCAAAATACGACTTCAAGGCTTTTGGGGCAGCGATAAAGGCAGTGCGTGAAGGACGCAAGGAAAGCCGCAAGAAAGTAGGCGACGAAATGTTTATCTCGCCGCGCTACCTTGCGAACATTGAGAACAAGGGGCAGCACCCAAGTTTACAGATATTCTTTGAGCTGATACAGCGTTACCATATATCCGTAGACCAATTCCTGTTAGACACGCCCGCTGCAAAGGACACAAAGCGGCGGCAGCTTGACGCGCTCCTTGACGGTATGAGCGATACAGGCATACGGATTGTGACCGCAACGGCAAAAGAGATTTCCGAAGTCGAAAAAGAGGGCGAATAGGAATGTCCGGCTTAAAACTGAACAGGATTTAGAGAGCGTTGTAATCTTTTTTGAGATTGCAGCGTTTTTCTTTTGCGGAAGTTTGGCAAAATCGCTTTTTCTCCGTAGTAGGGGATAAGAGCCTAAAGGATAAAAACATTCGTAGCAAGCATAGGAAGCGGGTACCCACTTCCGTATTTTCCCCCTCCCGCGCTGCGGCGCGTCGGTTGAAAATTGCTTGTTGGGAAGTGTCCCAAACCCTCGGAACGGAAAGGAAAGGAGCGAATACATGGACGGACGCAAAAGGACGGTACAAATCAAATTCAGAGTGACGGAAGCGGAACGGGATTTAATACTGGAAAAAATGAAGCTCGTACCCACCCGGAACATGGCGGCGTATCTGCGGAAGATTGCCATTGACGGATATATCATTCAGATAGACCACGCCGACATAAAGGCTATGACCGCAGAGATACAAAAAATCGGTGTCAACGTCAACCAGATAGCACGCCGCGTAAACGCGACGGGGAACGCATACCAAGAGGACATAGAGGAAATAAAGGGGGTGCTTGCGGAGATATGGCGGTTACAAAGATTAAGCCTATTAAAAGCACTCTAAGCAAAGCCCTTGACTATATCGAAAACCCGGACAAGACGGACGGAAAAATGCTTGTGTCCTCTTTCGGCTGCTCCTATGAAACGGCAGATATTGAGTTTGAATATACATTGTCCCAAGCACTCCAAAAGGGGAACAATTTAGCCTTTCATCTGATACAGTCCTTTGAGCCGGGGGAAGTGGATTATCAGAAAGCCCATGAAATCGGAAAGCAGCTTGCCGACGCGGTAACAAAGGGGCAACATGAGTATGTTGTGACGACGCACATTGACAAGGGGCATATCCATAACCACATTATTTTCTGCGCGGTGAACTTCGTAGACCACCACAAATACAATTCCAACAAAAGGAGCTATTACGGTATACGGAACATGAGCGACAAGCTGTGCCGGGAAAATGGCTTGTCCGTCGTCGTCCCCGGCAAGGGCAGCAAGGGAAAGAGCTATGCAGAGTACCAGGCAGAAAAGACGGGTACAAGTTGGAAAGGCAAACTGAAAACCGCCGTTGACGCACTTATCCCCCAAGTTTCCAGTTTTGAGGAATTGCTAACGCGGTTACAGGCGGCGGGCTATGAGATAAAGCCGGGGAAATATGTATCATGCCGCGCCCCCGGACAGGAACGCTTCACCCGCCTAAAAACCCTCGGCGCAGACTATACAGAGGAAGCCATAAGGGAACGGATAGCGGGCAGACGGACAAAGGCGGCGAAAGCCCCCAGAGAGCAGCGCGGCGTTTCGCTGCTTATCGACATTGAGAACAGTATCAAGGCGGCGCAGAGTAAGGGCTATGAACAGTGGGCGAAAATCCACAATCTGAAACAGGCAGCAAAAACAATGAATTTCTTGACGGAACATAAGATTGAGCAGTACGCGGATTTAGTCAGCCGGATTGAGGAAATGGCAGCGGAAAGCGGACAGGCGGCAGACGCATTGAAGAACGCCGAAAAGCGGCTTGCGGACATGGCGGTGCTTATCAAGAATGTTTCCACCTACCAAAAGACAAAGCCCGTCTATGACGCATACCGCAAGGCAAGGAACAGGGAGAAATACCGCGCCGGACAGGAACAGGCGATTATCTTACATGAAGCCGCTGCAAGGTCATTGAAAGCAACGGGCATTGCAAAGCTCCCGAACCTCGCCGCGCTGCAATCGGAGTATGAAGCCCTTCAAGCGCAGAAAGAAGCCCTTTACGCCGACTATGGGAAGCTGAAAAAGAAAGTCCGGGAATATGACATTATCAAGCAGAACATTGACAACATTTTACAGGCAGACAGACAGCCGGAACGGGAAAAGGGAATGGAACACTGATTAAGCAAAAAATGATTTTCGTATAGAAACAGAAAGCGGTATGTGGTATAATAAAATTATCTACAACTTTTGAAAGGATTTGATAGTACATGACAAAAGGAACACCAGCTAATATTAGTCAGCTTGTCAAAGACGCAAACAATAAATCATCATGGAAAATTAGGCTTGCTGCGTTGAATGAACTAAAACAATATGATTGTCAACAATCAAGAGATGTTATTACTCGTCTTGCTCTCCATGACAAAGTTTATAAAGTTAAAGAGGAAGCATTTAGAGCAGCACAAGCTATGGGGATTACTTACCGCGGAAATCCTATTCGCTTAGGACGTAAAGATATTGGTTTTAAGACAAAAGACTTTACTAAAGTTTTTCTACGTATCAAACGTGAAAAATCAATGGAAGAATTAGATTTACAATTATTCAAGGAAGCGTTCAAAACAATCGCGGCAGAAATGTATGATGTAATGGAATTTGAAAAGGGTCAAAAATTTGATGATTGGATTACAAATACATACAAATGTTTGCCAAAGAAATAAAAAGAACAGGGCGCGGAAAGTCAGTATATGACTTCCGCGCCCTGTCTTTTTGTGGGTGCTGTTGTGGTAAATGTTACGCAATAGAACGCCATTTTCGGGGGAAAAGGTATAAAGTATCGCCTATCCGATTTTCCCGCCCGGAAAGCCTTGCAAATCAAGGGATTTTCCGCGCCTACTGCGTAACAGGGGCGCGTCTTTTCCTCATGCGCTCGGCGGCCTGTCTGCGGGTGATACGCTTCCGGCAGTCGGGGCAGTATTTGACGCTGTTAGAGCTTGACGCAAAGGACGTGCCGCACTCGGTACATTTCTTCCTGTCCCCGGTTTGGTAAAGCTCCGCATAGAGCAGCTTATCAGCGGGAAGCACCGCAACCTTAAACCACTTGCAGAGAAGCGAATAGGAAATGAGCTGCGGACATACGCACTCGTCCCCGTCGTCCAGTAAGATACAGTTTCCATTATCGCAGTTGCAGCACGTCCGGCGCACAAGGGCGTTGACTTTCCGGCTCTGGGGCGGCGTCAGCCGCTTGACCTCGCTCATACTTCATCAGCGGCGTAAATGGGAAGCCCCGCAAACTCCGCTTCGGTCATGGCTTCCACTTTGGAGAGGGTACGGGCAGCAAAGCCCCGCATTTCCCCGTCCATAAAGGGCAGCGCGGCGTTCATGGCGACGATAAGCCCCTGTCGGCTCCCGGTCTTGTAAATGCTCAAAAGGTTTGTTTCTTCTACGGTCAGTTTTGTCATGTTCACACCTCCAAATCGTGATTTTTATTCTTTGCCGCCGCCTTTTTCGGGGCGGTCTTTGCCTTGTCTGTTTTAAGCTGCGCCCGGATAGAGGGGCGGGGCTTCCGTATCTCCCTGTCCCGGTTCTCCCTCTTGTCAATCAGCGCATACGTCCCATGTCTGCCCTCGATTTTGGAAAAGGAAAGGGTCTTGTAGGGCAGCATGGAGAAAAGACGGTCAGTGTCCTTTGTAGCCGCAAGCTGCATGAACGCCGGGGAAAGCTCTACCATGAAATGGGTCTTGTTTGGGCTGTTCGGCGTGTCGTGCCGCTTCATTTCCCACACAATGCGCCGCGCTTCCGTTTCAATCAGCCCGTCCCGCAATGCGGCGATATGCGCCTTGAAATCTCCCGGCGGAAGCTGCTCCCGGCTGCGCCGTTCTTCCTGTAAGAGCGATTGCAGCGCGTCCGGGTCGTTGGGTACGGCTTCAAAGCGTTCAAACTTCCCAAGCTGCGGGTCTGGGGTTCCGTCAAAATATCTCCCGGCTTTCTGTACCCTTTCCCCACGCTCATAAAACAGCTTCACCGTATCGGCGGGCAGCTCCTTTTCCTTGACGCGCTCATAATGGCGGGAATAGTCAAGCTCATACAGATTGCCCTTGATTTTCCCGCGCTCCTTTCCCGTCAGCTCGATTGCATAGGCAAGTACGCGGTCGCTTGTCTGCTCCATGTAGAAACGCCATGTATTGTGGGGCGCGGTGTCCTTTAGGAAAACGTCGCGCTCCCTAAAGCAATGCGTCCCGGACGGGCGGCAGAACCACAAAAGGGTCTTGTCCTCCCTGTGGGGGCTTGCCGCCGCCTTTGCGATAATCTCCTTGTCAATCTCCAAGTCGCTCTGGTAAAAGCCTGTATTCTGCTTCATAATCGCTTCAAGGGAAGCGAACAAATCCACGTTTTCAAATCTGCTCTGTTCCGGCATGGGTCAGCTCCTTTCCAAGTCCTGTGACTTCTGCTTTGCGTTTTTCTTCTGCGCCTTTTCCTTGTCGGCTCTAAGCTGCGCCCGGATAGAGGGCTTCTTTTCCGGCTTCGCTCCCTTGACGCGCTCCTTGTCGGCTTTGACCGCATTAGCCAGGTCAACAAGGGAAATCGTTTCTCCCGCCTTGACCTTTGCTTCCAGTTCGTCAACGGTAGGGGTGTTGTTGATGATACCGTCAAAGTTGTTGTCGTTCTGCTCTACGGTGTCCTCGACGTGCTTCAAAGGGTTTGCCTTTTCCGGCTGCTCTGCGGCAACGGCAAACGCCCGCGTCCCGTTCCCCATAATCAGATACTTTCCGTCGTCGGATTGATGATGAAAGCCATATCCGGCGGCTTCTATCTGCTCCCGGCTCATGGCGGTTACATGGAAAGTCCCTCTCGATGTTTTGACAGTTTCGCCCGTTTCCAAGTCGTCCGGGGTAAGCTGTTTCTGCTCCTGTAAAAACTCCGGCACTTGCCGGAAACCCGCGCTGTCAACATAGTGCGCCGCGTCCTGTCCGTCCTGATGAAGCACTACCACGTCGGAAACGGAAAGGCTGTGTCCCTTAAAGTCTTTGGGGTGGTCGATATTGAAACAGGTGTAAATATCTTCAAGGGAAGTTTCCGGCGCAAGGGGCGCGGAATAGACAAGCTCATAGTTCGCCCTGTCAACCACATTCCCCGCCGCCTGCAGGCGGTCGTAAGGCTCAAAGCGCAAGTCCCTTGTTTCGTCCCCGCCTTTTATCTGGTAAATGGAAAAGGTGTCCTTGTCCGGCTCGGCGGTCTTTGCCGTTTCCTGTGCCTTTGCGTAGAGCTGCTTTACGTCGCCCTCGGTCAGCTCCCCGCTTTTGAGCTGCCCCATAAGCTCGCGGCATTTCTCCGGCGTTCCGGCGAAAAGAACGTCGCCCATTTTCGCCCGCCCGTTCTCCTGTGTCACATAGGCTTGCAAGAGGTAGCTGTTTTCCCGGCTGTCGCCGTAAGGGTTCCGGCGCACTCTGTAAATCGTTTCCGGGGTAAAGGCTTCTTTCGGGGCTGCGTCCGCTTTTTCCTGTGCGCCGGATTTCCCCGGTGCGTCTGCTTCCGGCTCCGGCTTCTCTTTCCCGGCTGTATCTGCCTTTTCCGGGGCTTCCGGCTGCGGCTGCTCCGGCGCGGCTGCCTGTTCCTCTCTGGTGGGCTGCTCCTGTCCGGCGGTTTGCTCCTTGTCCTGTGCCTTTTGCAGTTCCGCAAGATTTTCGTCTATGGAATTGATAATCTCGGCGGCTGCGCTGCGTATCGTTTCAAGGGAGCTTTTCAGTTCGGACAGCTCCCGCCCGCTGCTCCACCCGGCGACGTAGCCGAAAGAGTAGTCCGACGTGTCAAGCCCGTAATGTTGGCAGACGGTATAGGCGACGCTTTCCGCTTCGACTTCGCGGGTGCGGCGGTCAACGCGGGGCTGCTGTTCATCTTTGGGCGCGTTGAGGTCAATGTCGTGCAGCTTCGCATGGGCGATTTCGTGAATGGTGGTCTTTAAGGTCTGCAATTCGCTCATGCCCTCGTTGATAGCAATGCGCTTGTCCTCCAAGTGGTAGTAGCCATGAGAGCCGCCCTCGATATTCTCAAAGGCGATAGGGACGGGGGAAGTCTTTTCAAGGGCTGCGAAAAAATCCTTGTAGCGGTCAACGTCGCCCGTCAGCTCGTCCACCGCAATGTCCGGCAGCTCCTTTCCCTCGGTCTGGGAAACGTCGAAAACAGACACTACCTTGTAGGCGGGTATCTTGATTTCCTTTTCCTCGGTGACGGGCTTTCCGTCCTTGCCGATAATGGGCTTTTGTGTGTGCGGGTCTATCTTCTCCACTTCCTGTCTGATTTTGAACGGCGACGGGGCAATGATTTTAATCCCCTTTTGCCCTTTCATCACGTTGCGCCCGAAATTATTCTTCCAAGCGGAAAAGCCCGCCACAAGGGAAGCGTCCGGCTTCTGCATGGCGATAAGCAGCGTATTGTTGAAGCTGTAATTATGGAATTTTGACATGACGCGCAGATATTCCTTGTAACGCTCGCTGTCAAAGAGTTCCGTAATGCCCTGTTCCAGACGGTCGGTAATCTCTTTGAGCTTTTCGGCGGGCTTCTCGCTCGTCAGCACGATAGGGATAACCGGGCGCGGCTCCTGTGGCTGCTCTGCGGACTGTGCCGTTCTCTGCCCCGGCGCGGCTGCGTCCATTTCTACCTTTGACGGGTCGGGGCGTTCTGCCTGTGGGAAGCTCATTACTTTATACTCTTTGGGAATATCGCTTTCGCGCCCGTTGTACCACTCCGTAAAGGTGTTCTTGTTGTTGTAGATATAGCCCTGGTCGGTAAAGCGTCCCCCGTCATTGATAGCTGCGTCCCGCCCGTATTCCTCATACATGAAATACTTTTTCGCTTCTTCGGGAAGCTCCAATTCGTCCAGCTCGTCGATAAGGTAATAGCCGTAATCTTCCTCGCTCTGTACGGTAGGATAGAGCCAGTAACAATCAAGGTTCTGTGCAAGGTTGATAAGGTCTTTGATGTTCCCGGCGCGTTCCCCAAGCGTCACCGCCGCCGTAAACTTGTCCCTGTCCTCGTCGCTCTGCATTTCCAAGAGCTTCCCCAGATAGTTCAGCTCGTCAATCCCCGCGCTCTGGATAACGGCAAGCGGCACGTCAAAGGGCTGCTGCTCGGTGTTGGCAAATCCATTGATGAAAAAATCCTGTGGGTTGTCTGCGGTAATGCCGACGCTTTCCATAGCCGCGTGAAGCTGCTGCGTTGTAGTCGGCATGGGAAGCCACACGCCGCCCGGTTCGCCTGTTTCAAAGCGGGTGCGGCTGTCAATCAAAATCGAAAACTGCTCGCTCATTTTTTCTCTCCTTTCCTGTTCCATCATGCGGTGCATAAGCTCAAAATCTTCAATGCTCATGCTCCCGTCAAATACATAGGGGTTAAAATCCTCCCCGTCCCGGTAGGGGTTTTCGGAAAAGGGAAGCCCCGCTTCATGGGCGGTGGCTCTTGCTTCCTCGATAACCTCCGGGGGAAGCCTGTCGTCATGCGCCCCGATAAAACCGTCAATATCGTTCATGCTGTTTTCGTAGTGGTAGCGCACTCCGGCGGTCAGCTCGTCAAGGCTCATATCCTCGCCTAAATGCCCGCAATAGTAGCCGTTAAGGATAACGGCGGCGGGGTCGGTGCTTTTGATTTCCTCTAACCGGCTCCTGTCCTCCGGGTAGAGCGTATCGTCCATATCAAGATGAAAATATTCCGCGTTCCATGAACGCCCCTGTTTCCAGAACGCCACCCATGCGATACCGTCCCTAAGCTCGTCCTGATAGTCCTTTACGGTGTCCCGTAAACTTGCCATAGTTGAAAAACCTCCTTTCTCTGGGGCAGCGTCATAAGCTGCATTTTTTGGCTGCATAGCCTACTACGGCACACCCGCATTTCTGCCAAAGTTTTTTGAAGATTTTCAGAGGGTGAAGCCCTCCGCAAAAGAGGGTTTGGGAAACTTCCCAACAAGCAAAATCCCCGTCCGGCGCGTCAGCGTCGTAACGGGGATTTACGGAAGTGGGTACCCGCTTCCTATGCTTGCTATTCAGTTATTTTTTCTTTGGAAGTTCCACCCGGTAGTTGACATATTTCCCGCCCGTATCAGCCAATACGATAGTTCCGTCGTAGGTTTTGCCCGTCTTTGGGGAATAGA
>ERZ791921.1010-NODE-1010-length-12724-cov-3.195911_pt1 | contig 12724 bp, 7 predicted proteins | sample MGYA00510135_ERZ791921 | MGnify/ENA primary metagenome ERZ791921 (study PRJEB30046, sample SAMN00792070) | human gut metagenome | study: EMG produced TPA metagenomics assembly of the A metagenome-wide association study of gut microbiota in type 2...
TCTCGATCGGCGAGGCAGCCAAAGCGTTGGAAGTGACCCGGCGCATGATTTTAAATTATGAAGACAAGGGGCTTATTCTGCCGGATCAGAGAGACGGTATCAATGGAAACCGTTACTATACAGCAGACACCGTCTCGCGCATCCGGAGCATCCGCATTCTGCAGAATCTCGGTCTCTCGCTGGATGATATCTATGCCTATTATCACGGCACGACGGATCTGGAGCCGCTGATCGCGCGTCTGGAAGATCTGCGTGACGAGATCAGCCGGAATATTGAGAAATTAAAAGGACATTCAAAAGGGCACAATGACTTTGAAATCCGACAGATAGAACTTCCCGCCCAGACCGTTTACTGCCAGGATCTGCATTCGACAGAACTTGAAGACAAGAAAGAGCAATTACGTGGCGTCTTCATCAAGGCGATCCGCCAATATGGTTCTGACACCACCCAGCATATGTTTTTCACCGAATACAACCTTTCGAATCCGGGCGATTTTACCTGCTGCATCGCCGTCCCGCCGGAAAGCCGGGGTGAACATCTCGTCACCCTGCCCCGCCAGAAAGCGCTCTGTATCTTCTATCACGGTGCCTATGAAGGTCTTCCGGTAATTGTGAAGCATCTTTGTGCGTATGCAAACAAATATCAGATTCCATTAAAGGGCACCGCCCGCCACCTCTATCTGGAGGGACCGCCCCAGCACAAAAATCCTGAGAATTTTCTGACGCAGGTAGCGGTTCTGGTGGCGGATGATACCCTTTAACCAAAACTTATTTCTCTAATTTTATTATTTTAATTCCTCCGGGCGCAGCACGCATTGACCCACTCTATAAAGTTATCGGCCGCGGCAGCCCGCATGGACATAAACAAAGCCCTGATCCGTATAATCCGTAAAACTCCGGTACTCCGTCAGAGCCTCCTGCGCCGCATATCCCGGCGTATTAACTGGAAATACGATCGGCTCCGAACGTGCCTATCTGTACCCAGAGTCACTGCCTTACACTTCAATCGCCCCAAACCGGAACGAATACAGGTAGCGCTCCGCCACCCTTTTTCCTGTCATCTGTTCCAGTGCGCGGGTATAGTAGCGCACCTGTGCCTCATAGCGGCGGATCAGAATGTCTGAATTTTCCACATAATCTGTCTTATAATCCACCAGAACCAGCTTGCCGTCCTCCTCAAAAAAGGCGTCGATGATACCCTGTATCAGAATCCGCTCATCGGAATCCCACTCGCCCATCTCGCGCGCCGGAATACCGATGACGAACTGTTTTTCCCGGTACAGTTTCCCGGCTGCTGCCGCTCTCTGCATGCGTTTTCCCAATGAACTGGCTGTCAGTTTTGCCAGATCTGAGCCGCGCACCAACGCCGCCGCCTCGGCATCCATCCGCCCCTCAGCCGCCAGCTTCGCCGGAAATGCATTTAACTCCTGTCTCGACATTGCCTGCTCAAACGGCAAAAACTGCAACACACGGTGGTACGCTGTACCGCGCGTCGCGCCGCCTTTTTCTTCCTGCTCCTTCTCCATAAACACTGGCAGCGTCGGCAGAAATACCATCTCCTCCTCTTCTTCCTCCATGCCCTTTTTCTTGAGTTCAGAAACGGACATCTTGGTGTTGAGACTCAGATCGTCCAGGTATGGGTACTGGAAATGGTAGTTGCTGCTGATGACCGATTCTATTTGCCTGATATTTTCGAGCCGATTTTGCGTGTTTGGATGATTCTCGTCATTCGACAAATGGCTGTCCTCCCCCGCCAGCCACCGCAGCCACTCTCTCGATAACGTCTGGCGTATCTGCGTGCCGATCTCACGGTCGATCTGGTCGGAAAGCGTTTCCATCTGATATGAAATCCACGGATTTTTTTCCGGAATACTCATCAAAATCCAATCCAGATAAGAGGAAGCCAGCGTCAGAATCGTATACGGAATCGCCCCGTGTTCGGCTGCCACTGCGCTCCACTTCGCAATCCGATCCTCCAATTTCCGGGAGGACGCCGTCAGAATCAGTTTTTCCTTCGCACGCGTCAGCGCCACGTAAAGAACACGCAGTTCCTCGCCCAGCGCCTCCAGTTCCATCCGGCGTTTCATCACATTTTTCTTGAGCGTCGGTCCCTTGATGCGCTTCTCGCTGTCCAGATAGTCGGTTCCGATTCCCAGATCCGCGTCGATCAGAAGTTTCCCCCGCGTATCCTGCTTGTTAAAATTTTTTCCCATTCCAGCCACAAACACGATCGGAAATTCCAGTCCCTTGCTCTTATGGATACTCATGATCCGCACCACCGTTCCCTCGGAATCCGCCACCGGCGCCTCGCCAAAATCTGTGTTATATTTTTTCAATTTTTCAATATACCGGATAAAATGGAACACGCCCCGGTAGCTCGTCGCCTCGTAAGCAGCCGCTTTCTCCACCAGCATATCCAGGTTGCCGCGCCGTCCCGCCCCGCCCGGAAGCGCCGATACATAGCGGTAATAGCCCGTTTTGTCGTAAATCCGGTAGAGGAGTTCGTGCATCGGCAGGTAAACAGATTCCTGGCGGAATGCATCCAGGAGAGTAAAGAGTTTTTGGAGTTTTCGGCGCAGGTTATTCTTTTGAATTAATTTATTTTTTTGAAAACGAAACGCATCCGCGATCGACGACTCGTCACTTTCGTCATTCGACTTCACCGGTCCATCCTCGTTCATATACTCCACAACCGCCCGGTAAAGCCCTGAATCCCGCGACCGGTCAACGCCCGCCTTATGTTCCGCCACAATCCACGCCATCTCCTCATCAGAAACGCCGCCAAATGGCGATTTGAGCACTGACGCCAGGGGAATGTCCTGCATCGGATTGTCGATGACTGCCAAAAGATTCAGCACCGTCTCGACTTCCAGCGTATTAAAATATCCCGTCCGAGACTCTGCGACCGCCGGAATCCCCTGCGTCGCCAGCACCTCGATAAATTCTTCCGCCCATCCGCTGACGCTTCGAAGCAGAATCACAATATCCCCGTACTGCGCCCGACGGTAAGCGCCAAGCTCCTTATCCCAGATCGTGATCCCTCGTTCTTTATCCGTCATCTCACGGATCTTTCCGGCGATCATGCTCGCTTCCAGCTCTCTGGCGGTGTAATCGGCTGCCTCATCATCTAACTCAGGGGATTCCGTCTCTTTCTGCGGCTGCGCCGACAAATCCACCAGCAAAAGCTCCGTCTTTAACTCATCCAGGCCATCCCGCTCTTCAAAGGCTGCGCCCGGATGCAGTGCCGCATCTTCCGTATAAGATATATTTCCCAGCTTTTCCGTCATGATACGGTAAAAAATCGCATTGATCGATTCCAGTATGTGATCCCGGCTTCGAAAGTTCTGGTGAAGCTCGATCTTCTGATGCGCGCTCTCCTCCGACGTGTATGTGCTGTATTTTTCCAGAAATAATTCCGGTCTCGCCAGGCGGAATTTATAGATACTCTGCTTGACATCGCCCACCATAAACACATTCGGGCGGTCAAAGCGTTCACCGCTGATGCACTGGATCAGCGTCTCCTGAACCAGGTTGCTGTCCTGGTACTCGTCCACCAGAATTTCGTCGTACTGCACGGCGAGCTCATCCGCGACTGTGCCTGGTACGCGCACTGTCCAGGCATTTTTCCCTTGCATCTGATCGGTTTCTTCTGCACTTGAAGTTTCCTCCGCCTCGGAACATTCTGCTTCCGGTTCTGTCAGAATCTCCAGCGCAAAATGTTCCAGATCATGAAAATCCACCACATTTTTCTCTTTCTTCTTCGCCCTAAACCGCCGTCCAAATTCCTGCGCCAGCTCCAAAAGTTCCAAAATCCGCTCTTTTCCAGCTTCCATATCCGTAAGCATCTGCTCCGGGGAGGCAAACAGGTACTCTCCTTTTAACTTTTCAACTGCTTTTTTGACCCGGCTGCGGCATTCGGAAACAAGCGCCTTTTTCTCCGGATCGACCTCCCCATTTTTGCCGCGGATCGCCGCCAGACGCGAAAACGTAAATTGTTCCAATGCCTCCGAGATCGTTTCAAACAAACCGGCTGCCCCACAGACTGCCTCCGCATGGCGCAGATCTTCCTCAATCATCGGCAGGTACGGCATCGGTCCCCCCGTCTCCTGGCAGATCTCCCACGCCTCCCGAAGCTGTATTTTCCACTCCTGCGCCTGCAATGCAATATCACGCAAAAGGAACTGCATCCACTCCGTCTGCTCCAGCTCTCCCTGTTCGGTCAAGAGCAGTTCCTCACGGCATTTTTCATACCACGCATCCGGCCACGGGTTACTCTGGGCGAAATTGTAGACCTGCATCACATACTCGGCAATTCCACCGTCCGCCTTGCCCGTCGCATACGCGTCCACAAACTCCTCATACCGTTTCCCGCCGTCGCGGTAATAATCTTCCAGCAGCCCATCCATCACATCAGCGCGTATCAGAAGCATTTCGCCCTCATCGCCGACCCGGAATGCCGGATCGATGTCCAGCCGGTCAAAATGTTCCCGCATGATATGCAGGCAGAAGCTGTCGATCGTCGTGATCTGGGCAAACTGAACCAGAACTGCCTGCTGCTGGAGATGTTCATTTTCCGGCTCCGATTCCAGTTTTTTCTCAATCGCCGCCTGGATCCGCTCCCGCATCTCCGCCGCTGCCGCCCGGGTAAAAGTCATGACAAGCAGGCGGTCTATGTCCTTCGGGTTCTCCCCCTCCGTGATCATCTGGATGATCCGCTCAACCAGCACCGCGGTCTTGCCGCTTCCGGCCGCTGCCGACACCAGGAGGCTTTTCTCCCGCCCCTCAATTACCTGCTTCTGTTCCCTGGTCCAATTTACTGCCATTTCTCGCCCTTTCCTTTTTCATGACTGGTTCATTCTTTCATTCCCACAGTCACAGCCAAACACAAACTTACCGTTCCGTTTCCTTATCCTTTTCTTCCATCTTCCCCCAGAGCTCCTCCGGGCTCAGCTTATCAAAACGCCGGAACTGGTAGCCGTCCGTTTTCAAATCAAATCCGCACACACTGTGGTACGGGCAATAATCGCACGCCGTTTTCTGGCCGTTTTTGTACGGCAACGCCGCAATGTTTCCATCCAGAATCTCCCGCCCCATATGCTTCATTTTCCGGTTCACATACGCGCCCAGCACACGGAATTTTTCTTCCCCTGCCGCCTGCGAACGCCGCTCAACGATCGCCTCATTTTTAATCGAAACCGGCACAACATCCGAATCCGCCGTCGCCTCCTCGCCCAGCCGGTTATCCAGATGTGCCAGTGCCTCCCGATCGCCGTTTACCAGCCCGTTCATCCGCAGTGCCTTCAAAATATCGGCATTCGTCTCCTCCTCCGACTCCACCGGCTTGCGCTCCACCATCGGATCCTCGATATGATAATAGAAAAGCCCCGCTGGAACCACCGTTTTATCCGGGTATTCCCGCCCGATCTTCTCCATCGCCGCATCCATGTAGACAACCAGCTGCAGCTGCAATCCATAATAAATATCCGTCAGATCAAATTTCGTTTTTCCCGTCTTGTAATCAATGATCTTAAGGTACAGCCGGTCGCCATCCTCGCAGAGATCGATTCGGTCAATCCGCCCGCGCAGATGGATCGCCTCCTCGCTTGAAAGCGGAATCCGCATCGCTCTCAGGTGATCCATCGGTGAAAAACTGACCTCAAACCCGGCTGGCTCAAAATCACCTTTTTTTAGCTGTTCCGTCAGTGCCCAGATCGTCCGATCCGTGATCCGGTATACCTTCCGTTCCAGATACTGGTTCCGGTACGAGCTTCCCAGAATCGCATTGCCGTATTCCTCCGTGACCGACGCCACACACTCCGCCACCATTTTCTGGCGGTCTTCCTCCGAAATGCCGGAAAACCGGCGATTTTCCTCTTTCATCCGCGTGAAATACATGTCGATCGCCGCATGGAACAGATTTCCGATATCCGACGGGGCAATCTCGTACATCTGCCGTTCCGACAATTCCAGCCCATACGAAAGAAAATGTGCATACGCACACGACGCATACAGCTCCATACGCGTCACACTGCCCCGCAGAATCGGGCTATAGAGCGCCCGCGCCGCCGCCTTCCCGATGCCCGTATCCTGATAGGTATAAAATGCAGCATCCGAGAGCGCCTGCATTTCATCCCGGTACGATTCTGCCTGAATAAAGTATCGGTACAGCGATATAAACTGGTCATTTTCCCCGCTTTTTTCATCCTGCAGTCCCCGAAGCACCCAGCTCATGCCAAGCTCCGGCGACCAGAGCGCTTCCTTCTCTTCCTCCGGCTGTTCCAGACGTTTCTCCGGAAATAATTTAAGCAGCTGCAGCATCAGACTCGAAGGACGCATCGCTTTTCCCTCGGCGGAGGACGCCGCACACGACAGATAGAGATAGTCCGACGGCTTTGTCAGCGCCAGATAGAGATAAAATCGCTGCAAAAAGCTTTCCTCCCGCGCGGTCGGCGCCAATTCTACCTGCATTTCCCGCAGCGCCCGGCGATCCGCCTCCGAAAGGATCCCGCCGCGTCCCGAAACAGACGGCACTATCCCGTCATTGACTCCGGCAAAAAACAACACTTTTATATTGGAAAGACGGGTTCGCGTGATATCGCCGACCACTATCCGGTCCACGACCGCGGGGATCAGTCCTACCTTGATCTCCGCAAAACCGGCGTCCAGAATCTCTGCATACTCCCGCTGTCCCATGATCTCCTCGCCGAGAAGCGCCACAATCCGGTCAAACAGATCCATCACCAGCCCATACACCTGCCCATACTCCTTGGCAAGACTCATATCGCCTACTTCTTCAAACTGCTGCGCCATCGCCGCCAGCTTCTGCTCCATCTCAAATGCTTCGAGAAAATGGACCAGCGCCTCCGTCCGCTCGCGCACCGTTGCTTTGCGGTTGGAAAACACCTCCCGAAGCGGCAGAAATGGTGTGACAACCGCCTCGCGGAACTGATTTAACTCATCCAGATTGATAAGCTCAGCCCCCCGGTACACGCGCTCCCATGTGCTGTTCCACCGCTTAAACCCGCGGATTCCAAGCGCAATCACATAATTTTCCGCCTGATAGATCACTTCCGGTGAAAGCCCCGCAAGCGGCATCACCAGCCCTGTTTTCAGGAATCGAAACACCGATTCATAGGAAAAGCCCGATTGCAGCACCTCCAGCGCCGCCCGGATTAGTTCCACCATCGGGTTACTTAAAATATTTTTCTTATAATCAATAAAACACGGGATCTGATTCTTCTCAAACTGCCTCAGAATCTCCCGCGAATATGTCTCCAAGTCGCCGGTAATCACCGCGATCTCCCGGTAACGGATGCCCTCCGATGCCACCAGACGCCGGATTTCTCCGCATAAGAAAGAGATTTCCGCCTGCGGGGTTGCTGCTTCAATTAGACGCAGGCTTTCCCGGTCGTGTTCAGCCGCAGCCCCGCTTTCGTTCCCGCTCCCAGAATGATACACCTTTCCCCTATATCGGAATAATTCATTTTCAATAAATCCCAGTTCCGGGCTGTCCTTAAATCTCCACATTGGTTTTTCTTTCAACAAAATATCCTCATCCCGGCTGCATCCGGCAGCTGCAGCACGGTCAATCAGACGGCAGACGGTATGACGGCTCATGTAAAAGAGCTTCTGCTGCACGCTCTCGCGGTACGGATTGTCCTCCGGATCCATCGTGACCGTCACGATCACCTTCCGGCAGCACCGGAATAAGAGTTCCAGAAGCTCATACTGGATCGGCGTAAAGCCCGTATAGCCATCCAGCGTCACAACGCTGTCGCGGATGAGCTGTGACTGCGGCAGCACCCGGCAGAGAAGGCTTAAAATTTCTTCTTTTACGATCACTTTTTCCTCGGTATACGCCTGGAATGCCCGGTATAAAACCTGCATATCCAGAAGCTTCTGGCGCAGCAGCGGGCTTTTCGTCTCCCCGATCAGCGTCTCCAGCTTTTCCTCCGTGATGCCGTACTGGAAAAACTCAGACAGCATCGATTTGATCTCGCTGATAAAGCCCGCCTTGTCCAGATGCCCTCCAAACAGGTGCAGATTTCCCCGGACGCCCGATGAGACGCGCCGCAGAACCATCGATTTTCCCATATCATCCAGCACCGCCAGATTTTCAATCGCCAGTTCCTCAAACACCCGGTATGCCAGACGCTCAAAACTGACAATATCGATATTCATCACGCCATGGTTCGGATGCAGCATCACGATCTCTTTCTGCGTCTGCATCGTAAACTGTTCCGGCACCAGAGCAAAAAAACGTTCGTCCGGCTCTTCCATCGACTGACGGATCAGATTTTCATACAATGTCCGTGTCTTTCCCGAACCGGAACCACCGATTATAAATTGCAATGACATAGTTTTCCCTCTGTCTTTCTGTCTATGTTTTCTGTCAGATACCAAAGCACTTCCGCCCGGATGCATCCCGGATTCCCATTTCTTCCCGGTATTTCGCCACAGTCCGCCGCGACAGCGTGATCCCCGCTTCCGCCAGTTTTTCTGACAGCACGCGGTCGCTGAACGGCTTTCTCGGATTTTCCGTTTTGATCAGATGGCGGATTGCCTCCCGCGGATCTTTGCCTGTTTCCATCCGATTCACCATTTCTGCCTGAACTGCCGTTTCTTCCTGATTCGCCGCCTCTTCCCGTTCTGCCATTCTTCCCTTATCCGTTGTCCCGAATCCCTCCGCAGCCATGTGTCTTGAAAAGAAATATGACAGCGGAAAAATCCCCCAGCGGCATTGCAGATATTTTTCACGCACTGTCCGGCTCAGCGTCGGCTCGCTGACCCCCAGCGATTTAGCCGCCTGTTTCTGCGTCCACGGAGCCAGTTTTCCACTTCCTTTTGCAAAAAACTCCCCCTGTACGCACAAAATCTCTTCTGCCAGCCGCGACAATGTCTGATTGCGCTGCCCAATGCACTGGCAGACCCATTCAGCCTGTCGGATTTTTCCCTCGATGTAGTCCTTCGCCTCCGTCTCGGTATCTTTCTGCTTCATCAATGACAGATAATACGGATTGATGGCAATCTGCGGCAGTGTCTCATCGGAAAGCTGCATTTCAAATCCGTGTTCCGTCTGTGAGATAATTATATCTGGTACAATATATTTATCATAGCTCTCATCCCCATATCCGCTTCCCGGTTTGGGATTCAGCTCCCGGATCCGCGCTGCTGCCAGAAGCACTTCCTCCAGCTTGCAGGAGCATGCACGGGCAAGCTGCTTCATCTGGTTTTTTCCAAGCAGATCCAGATGGTTGGAAATGATGCGTGCCGCCAGAATTTCGGTTCGCATCGTTTCATTCTGAACAATATTAATCACCACGCTGCCGTCCTCTTCCAAGCAAGACAACTGCATCAACAGGCACTCCTTCAGCGACCGCGCCCCGATCCCGCGCGGTTCCAGCCTGCCAAAATTTTTCCAGATACGCTCCCCTTCTGTCTCATCAATTCCCAGCCCAGCGCAGAGTTCTCCAAAATTCACGCTGAGATATCCGCTTGCATCCAGATTTTTGATCATATAGCGGAATATTTTTTCTTCTCTTTTCGTCAGATGCAGCATACACGCCTGTTCCAGAAGCGATTCCAAAAGCCCATCCTGGCTCCGTCCCGGCTCTAATCGTCCCGCCTCTTCTTCCTCATCCTGATAATAGGTCTGGTTCTGGCGGTCAAGGCTGGCAAGTTCTTCAAGTCTGCTGATTTTCTCGTTCAGCTCTCCATTTTCTTCCAGCCGTCCGTTCTCCAGCTCCCGCTCTTCCAGATCCACCACCGGATTTTCCAGCGCCATCTCTTCTATGTACTCTTTCAGCTCTATCTGCCCCATCTGAAGAATATTTGCGGATTGTATCATTTTCTGGGACAAGGTCTGTTTGAGCTTTAACTCCTGTTTCAGTTCCATCGTACCACCCCTGAAAAGATGTAAAACGCCCAGATGCCTCGCCGTTTCTGCCTGCGAAGTACCTGGGCGTCCTGTCTTTTGCCTGCCTAATTACTGATCCAGCTCGTCCTCGCCGACCAGCTCATCATATTCCTGCTCGTCCAGAAGCTCGTCAAACGCATCTGCCACGATCTCATACTCATCATCGTCCTCGATGTTTTCCAGGTTCGGCTGTCCGTTCTCATCCTCGCTGTAACGGTACAGATATACCTCTCCGTCCTCTGCCTCGATGTCATCCATCGGAAGAAGGGCAATATAATCCTTACCGCCTGCCGGGAAAATCGTCAGAACAACACACTCAATCTCTCTGCCGTCATCCAATGTCAGAGTCACGGTCATCTCCTCGCCGTTGTCGATCTCTTCCTGCGTCATATTCTTATTATCTGCCATATTTTACCTCTTTCTTTTCTATGCCTTTTCTACGTCCCACAAGATCCGTTGGCGGAATCCTGTCTTGACTCCACTGTATCAGAGTATTCTGTAAAAATCAAGACTTGACTTCCTCATTGTCCTCTTCATCTGCCGCCTCGTTACTGTTCACGCATACGTGCCCAGTAACGGAATTTGCCGCATTTAAATACGGCAAATTCCTGCTGCCGCCACGTTTTCTTACGGCACTTTCGGTTCCAAAAGTGCCTACCCGTGTACAGTATCGCCGCTTCATTCCGATACGCCGCCATCTATTCCAGCCCCTCATCCGGCACCTGTACGCGCATTCCACGTGCAAATGCCCGGTTTAAGCGGATTGTGTGCCGTGCCAGCGGGTTAAACAGCATATAGATGCAGAATACCGCCTCGATAAATTCGATTGCCGCCGCCATCACCAGCATAAAAACCAGCGGAAATGGCAGCCACCAGCTCATCTGAAGCAGCGATACGCCGCCCCACACGATACTCGCCCCACGCCCGATCAGCATCAACACCGTAAGCACCGGGCTCTCCCGCAGCATCAGCATATACCAGCCATAAAAAATAAACGGTCCCAAAAGCGTCATGACCGCATTTGTTTTCTCCATTCCATAGACAAATGTCATAATCAGATAAAACAGGCAGTACAGAACCCGCACCCCCGTCAGAATCCGTACCATCCAGTGCAATGTCTCATTCTGCTCCCCGTAACCCGGAAGTGTTTTTTCCATCTGTTTTCCCCACATTGCCCATTCCCGCTGCACTGCAGCGTATTCCGGACGATGCTTTCTCTTTATAAATCCCATTCAGAGTCCCCTCTCTAATATTCAATTCCCCGCCGCGCCAGGATTTTCCGGTCAAACGGATGCTTGATTTTTTCCATCTCTGTCACGTAATCAGCCCGCAAAAGCAGCTCCTCCGGCGGTTTCCGCCCCGTCATCACAACCTCCAGCCCCGCTGGTCTGTGATCCAGAAAATCCACTATATCCACCAGCTCCAAAAGTCCCGAAGAAAGAGAAGCGCAGACCTCGTCCAACACCAGCAGAACATCGCAGGTTTCACAGAAGTTATTCTCCTCCGGTGCTTTCGAACCGTTCTCTTCTGCTTCCCCACACCGCTTCACTGCCTCACGGCACGCCGTCTCAAACATACTTTTATAATAATCCGCTGCCTCCTGCTTCACTTCATCGGTCATTTTCCACGTGAATCCAAATGTTTTTTCACAGGGAATCAACGTCACCTCCGGGAGCCGCTTTAAAATCTCCACCTCCCCAGACTGGTTCGTTTTTAAAAAGCGGGCAGCAACTACCTGTTTTCCCGTTCCTGCCGCCCGGACCGCCAGACCGATCGCCGCCGTCGTCTTTCCTTTTCCATCGCCGCAGTACAGATGTACACATCCCATATATTTTTCCTTTTCTTCCTTTTTATCTCGCTTTTCAGCGCACCAATACTAACTATCTTATCATATCAAACTGCCAACCACAATATTTGCCCGATTGAAAATTTACATTGAAATATTTCCCCATATACGCAATCTGGCGGTCTGATCCCAAGGACCAGAACCGCCAGAAAACCAAACTCAATGATTCAATTTTACCAAACTTCTAACTTCAAACTTCTAATTTTCCTATTTGAATGCAGCAACCAGCTCTTCCGCATCCTTATAACCCTGTTTTTTCAGTTCCCCGATATACCACTCGGTCACTGGTTCTACAACCGCCTTGAAGGAATCGATATCCAGATCCTCATACGGGGTGACCTCGACACCATTCTTGGACTGCCATCTGGAGAGGATCTCGTCGTCGCCTGCGCGGTTGATCTCGCGCTCGTACTGAACAGCAAGTTTACCGCACTCATCGACTACTTCCTGCTGCTCCGGTGTCAGGCTGTCGTAAATATCCTGGTTGATGCAGAAGAACAGGCAGTCATAGTTTGCATTCCACATGGAAACGTATTTCTGTACTTCCTGTACGCTTGCCGCATCAATCGCCGGAAGCGGGTTCTCCTGACCGTCTACCGTACCCTGCTGCAATGCCGTGTAAGTCTCGGACCAGTTCATGTTGGTCGCATCTGCGCCCCACAGCTCGTAGCACTTCATCAGAAGGTTTGAACCAGCCACACGTACTTTCAGGTTCTTCATATCTTCCACGGAACGAACCGGGCGCACGCCGTTCGTGAGCTGACGGAAACCATTTTCCGCCATACCCATACAATGCAGGTCATAGGAAGAAAGAATCTCATCCATCTTCTGGCCTGCCTCGCCGTCCAGCTTCGCGTCGGCGTCCTCCACTGAATCAAACAGATACGGCAGCGATACCACGTTGAAACGCGGGTCAAATGCCGAATAAATCAGGTTGCTGTGCATCGAAATCTGCACCGGAT
>ERZ791921.1023-NODE-1023-length-12545-cov-2.474940_pt1 | contig 12545 bp, 11 predicted proteins | sample MGYA00510135_ERZ791921 | MGnify/ENA primary metagenome ERZ791921 (study PRJEB30046, sample SAMN00792070) | human gut metagenome | study: EMG produced TPA metagenomics assembly of the A metagenome-wide association study of gut microbiota in type 2...
GCGAGGCTGGTTCAAAACGAAATCCGGATTGATCTTGCGGGTGGCAGGATCCATCCCCGGTTCGCCTTTATCGAGGTAACGCCATTCATCAAAAAGGTTCGGACCGTAACCGGTGCGGTAAATTGACTTTAAAAACTGTTTCGGAATGATGGCATCGGTGTCAACGTTAGAGCGGTCTAAGGGAGCGACAATGCCTTGAAGAACTGTAAATTTTTCCATCTCTGCCTCTCTTAGAAAAGTTTGCGTACATCAACAAAATGACCTTCAATAGCTGCGGCGGCAGCCATGGCCGGAGAACAAAGGTGTGTGCGGCTCTTATTGCCTTGGCGGCCTTCAAAGTTGCGATTGCTGGTAGAAGCACAGCGGTCGCCCGGCTCGAGGCGGTCAGCGTTCATTGCCAGACACATTGAGCAGCCTGGACGGCGCCACTGGAATCCGGCTTCAATAAAAATCTTATCCAGACCTTCTTCTTCGGCCTGCTCTCTGACGAGTCCGGATCCCGGAACCACCAGGGCCTGTTTAACCGTAGGAGCCACTTTCTTACCGAGTTTGCGCACCACATAGGCAGCGGCTCGAAGGTCTTCAATACGGCCGTTCGTGCAGGAACCGATAAAGACGTTGTTCGGAGCGATCGAGGTAATCGGTGTGCCGGGCTTCAAATCCATGTATTGATAAGCGCGTTCCCAGCCCTCGCGTTTGACGGGATCTTTCTGATCTTCGGGAATCGGTGTGCAGCCGGTGATCGGCGCAACCATCTCGGGAGAAGTTCCCCATGTGACCATCGGAACGACGTCTTCTGCCTGGATATTGACTTCGATATCAAATTTAGCGCCTTCGTCCGAATGAAGTGTCTTCCAGTATTCAATAGCCTGATCCAAAAACTCGCCTTCCGGAGCCAGCGGGCGACCCTTCATGTATTCAATTGTTTTATCGTCGCAGGCGACTAAACCACAGCGTGCACCGGCCTCAATAGCCATATTGCAAAGCGTCATGCGGCCTTCCATAGAGAGCGCACGAATTGCGGCTCCGTCAAACTCAATAGCGCAGCCTGTTCCGCCGGCCGTTCCAATCTTGCCGATGATGTAGAGCGCAAGGTCTTTAGCAAACACGCCGGGCTGGAGGTTACCCTCCACATGCACGCGCATGTTCTTCATTTTCTTTGTGAGCAGCGTCTGCGTGGCCATCACGTGCTCGACTTCGCTCGTGCCGATACCGAAGGCAATTGCTGCGCAAGCGCCATGGGTGCTCGTGTGCGAGTCACCGCAAACGACAGTCATGCCGGGAAGCGTTGCGCCCTCTTCCGGTCCCATAACGTGGATGACACCCTGTCCGCGGGACAAGAACGGAAAAAACGCCGCACATCCGTTTTGACGAATGTTTTCATCCAATGTCGTGACCTGCAGCTTGGAGATCGGATCGGTAATACCCTCCATTCCGGCTTCCCAGCCCGTTGTCGGAGTGTTGTGATCAGCCGTCGCCACAATGGAGCTCTTGCGCCACAAAGGACGATTGTTCATGCGCAGTCCTTCGAAAGCCTGCGCACTGGTCACTTCGTGGACCAGATGACGGTCGATGTAAAGGGTTGCTGTGCCGTCTTCTTCCATTCGGACGACGTGTTCGTCAAAGATTTTGTCGTAGAGTGTTTTAGGGGATTCCGGTGTTCTCATTTCTTACTGGTATCTCTAAATTTTTGAAGTAATTTTTTGAGTATGCCACCGAAAAGCACGGTGAATAAAAATCTGTAAGATTTTCTGACTGTCTTCGGTCAGCAATTTCACCAAGGCGCTAACCAATTCCGATATTTTTAATTTTTTTGCGATTTTTTTCTCCCCTTTCTGCGGATTGTCAATATGAACAATTAGAATGATGGCTGAGTGTTTTTCCCGCAGTGTTTTTCCCATTGCGGAATATAAAAGTCCTACTCGGTTTCTTCTTTGAGCCTGCTTGAAATCAATTCGGCTGTAACGATGGATGCGGCCTCAGCTTACTTGCGATCTCAGCGAAAGCAAACCTAGTATGTCTTGAGCGCTCTATTTTCTAATCGCTTAATTTCAATATCAAATGGACTGGTTCGCCTCAATCGTTTCTTCTTTAAATAACGTCCTTTGGTCATACGTGCTGATCGGACTTCTGATCTGCGTCGGCCTATGGTTCACGTTCTGCACTCGTTTTGTCCAGATCACCAATGTGAGAGAAATGTTCCGCTGTGTGTTGGAAGGCTCCCGCACTCCGAGACCCGAAGGACACATTTCTCCGTTCCAGGCTTTCTGTATTTCTACAGCCTCCCGAGTCGGTGTCGGCAACATTGCCGGTATTGCTATTGCCGTAGTTACGGGCGGCCCCGGCGCGATCTTCTGGATGTGGGTCATCGCCACACTGGGTGCTGCCAGCGGATTTATTGAGTCCACTCTGGCCCAGATTTATAAAGTTAAGAAACCCGGAGGCGGTTTCATGGGCGGACCAGCTTATTACATTAAGAATGCGCTCGGCTCGCCCTTCTGGGCCGGTGTGTTTGCCGTTTTGATTTCGGTCACCTACGCCCTCATTTTTAACTCCGTTCAGGCCAACACGATTTCTCTGTCCATTGAAACGACGACCGGACTAAAACCCGCTTATACAGGCCTGATTCTTGCCGTCCTTACCGGCTTAGTGATTTTCGGCGGTATGACACGTATCGCAAAAGTTGCCAGCTTCATGGTTCCGTTCATGGCCGGCGCCTACCTGCTGCTAGCTTTTGTCGTGACCTGCATGAACATCACCGAAGTGCCCCGCGTTCTGCTCATGATCGTGACCAAAGCCTTCAGCTTTGATTCCATTACCGGTGCTGCAATCGGCCTCGCCCTGATGACCGGTATCAAACGCGGCCTCTTCTCCAACGAAGCCGGCATGGGCGCGGTACCGAATGCTGCCGCAGCAGCCGATGCCTCGCATCCTGTTAAGCAAGGCCTTATTCAGGCGATGGGCGTTTATTTCGACACGCTGTTTGTCTGCACAGCCTCTGCAATGCTGGTTCTGCTCTCTCCGGAATGGATGATGGGTTCCAAGCTCACCGGGATCGCGCTCGTACAGAAATCCGTCGCCGGTCAGCTCGGCGAGTGGACAAACTTCTTTATGACCGTCATCGTGCTGTTCTTTGCTTTCAGCTCCATCATCGGCAACTACTTCTACGGCGAAATGAACATGCCCTTCATTTCCAAGAGCAAGTACGCTATGCCGATTTTCCGTGTTTTTGTCGTTGTGATGGTCTTTGTCGGCTCGATCGCTTCTCTTTCACTCGTCTGGGACATGGCCGACCTGTTCATGGCCTTGATGGCCATCGTGAACTTGGTCGCCATCTTCATGCTCGGCAAATACGCTATTGCCGCTTTACGCGATTACAACGCTCAGAAGCGCAGAGGCATTCTGGATCCGGTTTTTGATCCGAGAATCCTTCCGGACAAGAAAGGAGTTCAGTGCTGGCCACGCGACGAAGATCGCCGTAGAAAAGCTAACTAATATTGAAATCGGGACCGCTTAGGTCCCGTTTCCATTTCTAGATTCTCAAATTCTTCCGCATTGGCCTCTCTGTGCCATGACTTGATCGATCAATACCAAAGCAGTGAGAGCTTCAAGAATCGGTGTTGCACGAATACCCACGCACGGGTCATGTCTGCCTTTTGTTGAGACGATTGTGTCGTTGCCGTCGACGGTCAGCGTCGGCATTTCCTGACGAATCGAAGGCGTCGGTTTTATCGCTACTCGAGCGGTGATCGGTGCTCCTGTGGAAATCCCGCCTAAGATGCCGCCGGCATGATTGCTCGCAAACCCATCTTTGTACTGCGTACCCATATGATCTGCGTTCAAACTTCCTCGACTGCCGACAACTTCAAAACCGTCTCCGATCTCGACTCCTTTTACGGCATTAAGGCCCATAAAGGCATAAGCCAAACAGGCATCCAGTCGACGGTAGATCGGCTCTCCGAGTCCCGGAGGAACGCCTAAAGCTTCAACATAGATTTCGCTTCCGGCTGAATCTCCGGCGCGGCGCAAATCATCCATGAAGGCTTCTAACTCCGGAACTTTCTCAGGATCAGCCGTAAAAAAGGGATTGTTGTCGACAGCCGACCAATCCTTTACTTCCAAAGGAGTCCCGCCTAAATTTATTAGACAGGCACGAATCCGGATGTTCAAATTCTCTTCAAGCCATTTTTTTGCGATGGCTCCCGCTGCAACTGTCGGAGCAGTTAAACGGGCCGAGCTTCTGCCGCCTCCGCGGGGATCTCGGATCCCGAATTTTTTGTAATAGGTGTAGTCAGCGTGCGCCGGTCGGAACAAATTTTCGATTGCCGAGTAGTCCTTGCTTCTCTGATCCTCATTTCGAATCAGAAGCGCAATCGGCGTTCCGGTAGTTTTACCTTGGTAAACCCCTGAGAGAATTTCGACCGTGTCACTTTCTTTGCGCTGTGTGACATGTCGTGAGGTTCCGGGGCGTCTCCTGTCGAGCTCTTTTTGAATGTCTTCCTGACTTAATTCCATGCCCGGAGGACATCCGTCGATCACACACCCGATGGCAGGACCGTGAGACTCGCCAAAATTAATCACAGAAAAGTATTCGCCTATACATGAACCCGGCATTGAAATTCCCTCGAAGTTATGCTCCTTTTTGGGAGCTGAACGTAAAAAATTGTATCTCAAACACGTAGAATTTCTGATGTCAATTGATGAGTAATTCGTATGGAAAAGCTTTTTGTCAATATTCGCAAAGCTGAAGCGGCCGACATCAGCGGGATCGCCAGTATTTACGAACAGGCCGTTCTGCTTGGTACCGCCAGCTTTGAAGTCACGCCTCCTTCTGAAGAGGAAATGCTCTCTCGCATGCAGGCAATTGAAGCCGGGCACTATCCGTATTTAGTCGCTGAGCTGGAACATCAAATCCTAGGATTTGCTTACGCCGGTCAGTACCGCCCGAGAAAGGCTTATCGTTACACAGTGGAAGACTCAATTTATGTTCATCCGGAATGCCGCAGATTAGGCGTAGGCACGCAGCTTCTGACTTCGCTCATTGCTGAGTGCGACCTCAGGGGCTTCCGGGAAATGATCGCCGTGATCGGTGACTCAGAAAACACTGCTTCCATCAAGCTACACGAACATTGCGGATTCCGTCATGTCGGCGTCTTCAAAAACGTCGGTTATAAATTCGATCGGTGGCTGGATTCTGTCCTAATGCAAAGAACGCTCGCCGGCGGCGATACAATGAACTGTTGATCTCAGAATAATTGGAGAGGCGCAAATAAATGAGTGAAGAACAATTGGAATACGACCCCGAGTGGACGCTTGCAACACTGAATGACGCTAAAGAAGCTTTGGAAGATCTGATCGCTCAGGTCGAAGACAGTCCCGAAGAAGTCAAAGAGATCTTGGAAGAAAACATTGCCAACGTCTACGCAAAACTGAACTATGCGTTCAACAGCGCCAAAGACGGTCCCGATGCATTGCTGTCCATGCCCGACGATGAACTCGTCGCCTTCCCGTCCGTCTTGCCTTTGAAACACAAAGTCGAATTCGAAGAAGAAGACGAAGAAAAACCTGAAGAAGTTCAGTAACTAAAAAACATAACGGCTTGCCCAATCAACTGAGCAGGCCGTTTTCATTTACGGCCCATCCGCGGATCAATCGACTTCGCTGGCTTTCAGGTCAGATAAACGATAGCCGCAAACGGCCAGTATTCCGATATAAAGTACGGCCGCCCCCATAACAACACCGAGCACGAGGCCCAATTTAACCGCCCAGGGATACGCCATCTGCGTCCAGTCACAATAGTGCTGAATAACTAACAGATAAGCCGTTAAAAGAACACTGCCGACAATCACCGTAAGGAAAAGTTTTTTCCAGCCGGAAAGGGGTGTAAAGACTCCGCGGCGACGCAGGATAATCAATAAACAGCAGGCATTAAAGCAGGCGCCGAGCCCCACGGACAACGCCAAACCCGCATGAGAAAACAGCGGAACATTCACCAAGTTGAAGATCTGCGTCACGATTAAAGCAGCGCAGGCAACCTTAACGGGTGTTTTAATGTCCTTCTGAGCATAGAAGCCAGGCGCCAGGATCTTAATTCCGATCAGACCGATCAATCCGATGGAGTAACCCGTCACGGCTGTCGCAGTCTGATAAACGTCGTTCACATTAAAACAGCTGCTTTGGAACAACACAGAGACAAGCCCTTCCCCGAGAAGCGCTAGGCCAATGGCCGCAGGGACGGCAAAAGCCACCACGAGTTTGAGACCCCAATCGAGCAGTGCGTTATAGCGATCCGTCATGCCCTTGGCGAAAGCCGCTGACAAGCTCGGCAAAAGAACCGTACCCAGCGCAACGCCGAGCAGCGCTGTCGGGAATTCCATCAGACGGTCGGCATAGGCCAGCCAGGTCACCGAGCCTTCGGCAAGAAAAGAAGCGATGTTCGTGTTAATCAAGATCGAGATCTGCGCGACACCTACGGCAAAGAGTGCCGGCACCATAAGCTTCAATACCCGTCTGACCGACGGGTCTTTCATGGCTTTAAACGGATTTACAAATCTCGGCAGCAAGTGGAGCTTGGCGAGCTGCGGAATCTGCACCGCCAGCTGTAGGAAACCGCCGGCCATCACGCCGACCGCTAAAGCGTAAATCGGCTGATCAAACAACGGCGCCACAAACAATGTCGCGGTGATCAAAGAAAGATTGAGAAGAATCGGAACGGCCGCAGGAATCGCAAAATGCTTCCAGGTGTTGAGTACGGAAGAACTCAACGCCACCAAGGACATAAAGAATATGTAAGGAAACATATAGCGGGTCAGGCGCGTTGCCGTATCAAACGTCGCCGGCTCCTCTGCCAGACCTGAAGCAATCACGAATACAAGAATCGGGGCAGCTACGACACCCAAAATGCTAACGCACAGAACAATGAAACCAAGCAGAGAGGCAACTTTATCAATAAAAGACTTTGTTTCTTCTGCCGAACGATTGCTCTTCACATCTGCCAGCATCGGCACAAAGGCCTGCTGGAAAGCTCCTTCGGCAAAAAGCCTTCTCAAAAGATTCGGTAATCGAAATGCAACGTAATACGCGTCGGTGTCACCGCTGACACCAAACACACGGGCAATCAAAATATCCCGGATCAAACCTGTGATTCGGGACAAAAGCGTCATTGCCGAAATAACGGCTGCATTACGGAAAATACTCACTGCGATCTCGAAAAGAAAAAAGCCTGAAATCAACAGGATTCAGGTCAGTCAAAATTCTATCAGCCGAGCGGCAGGACGGCATAAGTTTGCGGTTGAAAACAAAAGAGATTTTCCGTATAATTCTGCACTTTCGTGGGATTCGGTCCGAGGATCGAATTACCTTATTTGTTTAACCAAACCGGCCGAGCCCGTAGTATTGCTAGTGGCGACCGGTAAAGTAAGAAAACTCGCCACTCGCATAGGCAAGGAAAGAAACAATGGCAAATTCTAAGCAAGCTCGCAAGCGCGCTATTCAGGCAGTTGCTCGCAACAAGCACCTCTCTGCACAGCGTTCTCGCTATCGCACAGCTATCAAAAACGTTCGCAAGGCTATTCTCGCCGGCGACAAAGCTGCTGCTCAGACTCTCTACGTCACAGCTCAGTCTGTGATCGACTCTATGGCTGACAAAGGTGTTCTTCATAAGAACGCCGCTGCTCGTCATAAGAGCCGCCTGGTTGTTGCTATCAAGGCAATGGCCTAATCAATCTTTTCTGTCTGCTTCGCTTTGAAGCAGAGCAAAGATTCCAAAAGCTCGGGAAAAATCCCCGGGCTTTTTTGTTATATAAGATTGCAAAAAACCATCGGTAAAAACATCAACTGTCTGATCATTTTTGATAGCAGTCTTTAATTTTTTGTTCGAGTTTTAATCTATTTTACCTAGGTATTTTCACTTGGCACTCTTTCATATTTTATTCGCTTGAATTCTCTAAAACGTCCTGATACTCTTGAGATATTCCTTTGTTGAGAATCTCTCTCAAATTTGATAATCTTGGGTTTTTACCAATTCTTTCTTTCAGTATCCCCTATTAGCGCGGTAGCTATCTTTTTTTCATTGTTGAAAATAGTTTTTAAGTCGTCGATAGCAATCATCAAATCCGACGCAACAGTCTACCCCAAGAGGAGAATTCAACAATGGACAAGACACAAGGATTGAAAGTTACCCGTCGATCCATCCTCAAAACGATCCCGGCCCTCTCCGCCATCAGTGCGGGAAGCAGCTTCTTCACAAAAGCAGCATGCGCACAAGAGCCGCTTGAAGACGGGTACACGATCTGCGACAACTGCAACCAAATGCCGATGTGCGGTATTCATTTCCAGAGACAGGGCAATGTCGTTGTTTCTGTCGGAAACTGGAAAGAACACAGCGGCGAGCTGTTGTGCAATAAAGCCTTGGCTACTTTACAGCGCCTCTACAACCCCAACCGCCTGCTCTATCCGATGAAGCGCACCAATCCGAAAGGAAGTGCCGATCCCGGATTCGTTCGTATTTCTTGGCAGGAAGCGCTGGCAACGATTGCCGCCAATATGAAGAAGATTCGCGATCAATACGGCGCAGAAAAACTCTTTATCTTCTGCGGTGACCCGAAAGAACCCCGTCCTGCCGCAATGCGTCTGGCACGCTATTTCGGTACTTATCACTACGGTACCGAATCTTCTGTTGCCTGCCGTAAAGGCTCCCTGCTTGCCGAACAGCTCGTTTTCGGCTGCGAATACGCCGGCGGCGGATGCGGCCCGAAGACAAAATCTTTCATGGTCATGGCTACCAACGGTGCGTGGTCTAAGCCGCACGGCTGGTGGAACATGATCAGTGCCGCTAAGCAGCGCGGTGTCAACATCATTGTGATTGACGCACGTCGCACAAAGGTTGCCGAACTCGCAACGATCCATCTCCAGCCCAAACAAGGCACTGACGCGGCCTTGGGCGCCGGTATCTGCCGCGTCCTCTTCGAAGAAGGTTTGTACAACAAGCCCTTCTGCGACAAGTGGGTTTACGGCGTTGAAGAGTACAGAAATTACTGCAAAGACTTCACACCCGAAAAGACCGAAGCCATTACCGGTGTTCCTGCCGACCTTATCGTTAAGGCCGCTCGTATGTACGCCGAAGGCCCCGGCAGCTTCGCCCTGACTTCTCAGTCTCTTTCTCACTCCAGAAACGGCGTCAACAGCGCACGCGCTCTGCTGAACATCCCAGCAATCCTGGGTTACGTCGATATCCCCGGAGGTGCTCTCTTCGGTGTCGGTCCTAAAGGCTACATCGTCCACGACAACGGCCTCACGGAAGACTTCGTTGACTACAACTGGTTCAAGGCCCATAAGAAAGACCGTCTGGACAAAGACTTCGTACCTGTATGGAATCACACTCAGGTTCAGTTCAACCCGAATCAGCTGCCCGAACACGTCAAAAACGGCAAACTTCGCGGTATGGTTGCCTTCGGCTTTAACGTCATGATTTGGCCGCAGCCTCAGGTTTATGCAGAAGCCATCAAGAATATGGACTTCTCCTGCGCTACGGACTATTTCTATCGCGACGAAACACACCACGACATGGATATCATCCTACCTGCGGCGATGAACTATGAACGTTATGCTCCGTTCGGTACACATGCCGGCAACAAGGTTTCCGTCAGAACCCCGGTTAAGCCCATGGGCGAAGCCAAGGAAGACTGGTGGATCGCACTTCAGCTCGGCTGCTTGGTCGATGATCCGAAACACTTCTTCGACGGCGATCCTGTCAAAGCCTGCGACTCCATCCTGAAAGAATGGGGGACGACATACGCAGACGCTCAGAAGAATCTGCCAAACATGACTCAGGTCCAGGGTGCAAAACAGCAGCCGCTCAAATATGAAAAAGGTCTGCTCCGTCACGACGGTCAGCCTGGCTTCGATACTCCGTCCGGCAAAATCGAGCTGTCTTCCAACATCACTAAGATGCACAACCTCGGCACGATTCCTATTTATGTCGAGCCGTATCAGCCGACAGCAGAATATCCGATCAAACTGATCAACGGTACTCGTGCGCCTTACATCACGCACTCCAAGACCCGCAGCGATTCTCCGTATCTGCTTGAAATCGAGCCGATGTCCACCGTTGACATCAACCCGGAGGATGCGAAAGCCCGCGGCATCAACGAAGGTGACAAAGTATTGATCAAGAACCAGTACGGTCAGGCCAGAGCTCGTGCTCGTGTCTCCATCATCGTTCCGCCGGGAACCTGCGGTATGCAATACGGCTGGAGAGGAGACCAGAACACCCAGGTTTTGATCCCGCGTGAATGGGACAAACTCTCGGGCTATGCACCCTACTTTGAAACAACCGTTCAAATCACGAAGGAGGCCTAAACGATGAGCCAGTTCGGAATAATCGTCAATGTCGATAAATGCATCGGCTGCCAGGCATGCTTCGTTGCCTGCAAAGAAGAAAATAAAGTTGCTCCCGGAATCCAGTGGAATCAGATCCATCGTGCAGAAAACCTGCAGGACCGCATCATCAACTATTTCCGCGTGAGCTGCCAGCACTGCGACAATCCGGCCTGCTTGCCGGTCTGCCCTGCTAAGGCTATCTACAAAGGCCCGCACGGTGAAGTGCTTGTAGACCAGTCTAAGTGCATCGGCTGCGGCGCCTGCGCCATGGCTTGCCCGTACGGTGCTCCGAAGTTCAACAGAAGCGGCAAGACATCTTATTGGGATGTTCCGGCTTTAGCCGCCGCTCCGCTTCAACCCCATCAGCAGCGCACTCCCGGCAAAGCCGAAAGATGCACACTTTGCGTACAGCGTACCTCCAACGGTCAAGTTCCCAAGTGCGTCGAAGCCTGCGCTGTTAAGGCTCTGACTTTCGTTGACTACGACAATCTGACACCTGAACAGAAAGCACTGGTCGACAAGTCTGTTGCTTTGAACGAAGCCGCCGGCACCAAACCGAAAGTTCGTTACATTGCAAGCCATATGGACATTGCAGGACGTCAGGAAAAGATGTACTAAAAACTGATTTTCTCTGAGATAAATAAATCGGGCCGGGGCTTTCTGTCTCGGTCCGATTTTTTCTTCCGTAGTTTCGGCAATATTCGAAAAAGCCTTGAGCTACTGCGAGCTCTCGGTCATATAATTGAAAAATTAACTTTCTTTAACACAAATTATCAATAAAGGATCCTCAGGCATGTCTCATCTGATGAATAACTACGGTCGCCTTCCTGTTTCTTTCGATCATGGTCAGGGTGTTTGGCTTTGGGATAAAGAAGGCCATAAGTACTTGGATGCTTTGGCAGGCATCGCCGTAAACTCCGTCGGTCATGCTCATCCGAGATTAGTCCGTGCCATTGCCGATCAGGCTTCTAAACTCATCCACTGCTCTAACTACTTCAACATCGACCTTCAGGAACAAGTCGCAGAGAAATTAGTCGAACACTCCGGCCTTGAAGCCGTTTTCTTCTGCAACAGCGGCTTGGAAGCCAATGAATGTGCGATCAAGATTGCTCGTAAATTCGGTCATGCCAAAGGCATCGAAGTTCCCAACATTATTGTTTTAAAACACGCTTTCCACGGTCGCTCTATCGCCACCCTCTCGGCTACCGGCAATCCCTCCGTCAGAGAAGATTTCTCGCCCTATACCGAAGGCTTTATTTTTGTCGATGAGTCTGATCTGGACGGAATCCGCAAGATTGTTGAAGAGAATAAGAACGTTGTTGCTATCTTCTTTGAACCGATTCTCGGCGAAGGCGGCGTCGTTCCTGTCGATCTCTCTGTTATCAAAGGTATTCGTGAAATCTGCGACGAACACGATTTGCTGATGATGTGTGACGAAGTCCAGTGCGGCATGGGCCGTTCCGGTAAGTGGTTCGCTCATCAGTGGGCAGAAATTAAACCGGACGTCATCACCATGGCTAAAGGTTTGGCTGGCGGCGTTCCTGTCGGCGCTGTCGTCGTGAGCAAAAAGGCGAACATCTTTAAACCCGGCAATCACGGCTCGACTTTCGGCGGCAACCCTCTGGCGATGCGAGCTGCCCTTGAAACGCTCTCCATCATCGAAGATGAAAAGCTTGTTGAAAACGCCCTTGAAGTCGGTAAGAAACTTAAGAAAGCACTTTCTAAATCTCTTAACGGTTTCCCGGGCGTGCGAGGTATTCGCGGTAAAGGCTTGATGCTTGGCATCGTGCTCGACCGTGATGCCCACGATATTCTCGAACTCGGTTTGAAGGCCGGTCTAACTTTCAGCGTTACTGCAGGAAACGTTATCCGTCTAGTTCCGGCTTTGACAATCACTGAAGCCGAGGCTGATGAACTCGTTAAGAGAATCACTCCCGTGATCAGATCCTTCCTGGCACAGCCGAAGATCTAAGGTGATTCATGCACAAGAATTTTCTGTGCCTTAAAGATTGCTCGGCGGATGAATTAAATTACCTTCTCCGCCGCGCCATCAAGCTCAAGTCCCGAGTCAAGGCCGGTGAGGTTTATCGACCTTTTGAAGGTAAAGTGCTTGCCATGCTCTTTGAAAAAGCAAGCACTCGAACCCGCGTCTCTTTTGAGGCGGG
>ERZ791921.1035-NODE-1035-length-12406-cov-8.340296_pt1 | contig 12406 bp, 17 predicted proteins | sample MGYA00510135_ERZ791921 | MGnify/ENA primary metagenome ERZ791921 (study PRJEB30046, sample SAMN00792070) | human gut metagenome | study: EMG produced TPA metagenomics assembly of the A metagenome-wide association study of gut microbiota in type 2...
GTGTGGTTTCAGGGCAATCCGCATCAAACGTGATTGGCATTTTCTTTGCCGCTTCCAGTTCTGCGAGTTCTTCTTTTGTAAATGCAAGTTCCTGTTTCAGTTCCATAGACATTTCACTCGTTTTTACCATAATAAAGCCCCCTTTCAAATTCGGTAGCCATTCGTGCCGAAATCAATCTTGTCACATCTGTTTTTGTACCGCTTTCTTCAATTCTTACTCGTTCAGTATATACAACAAATAGTATTTCATTCACCTTTCCGATGAACTGGTCTATATTGCCAATCAATGCACCCTCTGCTTTTTGAGAAATCCGTCCAGCAGAAGTATCGCCTATGGTGTTATATCGATCTTCGTCATAACTATGATCCTCATCATAAAACTCGATTCGGTCATAGTCAAAGAAGATACGCGCTGCACTCTTAAATGAAATTCCGTGTTTTTTAATATTTATCTGATTTTTATTATCATCGTATTCAAAGGCCATTCCTCCCAGTGAGAAACTAACCATCCTGTTATCTTCCATCGGCCTCACCGCCTCTCTCCGAGCTTCATAATCTCCCTATTATGCTTTCATCTTACCATAAAACGCCTTGCATATCAAGCTGGCAGATGTAAACTTTTCAACATAGATTTGTCCATATTGCTCTTTCTTGGCATCATGCCGTCCTTTAAATCGATGACTTTTTTCTGCTGGCAATCCCTTTGCCTCTCATTGTCTTCACTTCTTCTTCAAGGTAATAGTCACCATGATAGAATTTAGAAACATCCATATCAAGAGCTTCAATTACTCGACACGCCAAGCCAAAAGAACAGGTCAAAATACTTCTTTCCCCAGATTCCAACCTTTGATATTGACGCAAAGTTATTTTTGCGCGATCAGCAATCTCTTGTTGCGTCAGCCTTAACATTTGTCGTTTTTTCAATAAGACGGCTGCCGCTGTTGGAATTATCGTTTGAAAGCCATCTAAAATTCCGGCACGCATAATATCGGCTCCCTTCATCACGTCCATTTGGACGTATTATACGTCCAAGTGGACGTAATGTCAAGTTGTACACTTTTGAGGCGAGAGGGCACTTTGTTCATCTTTTTCAAGCGAAATGATAACTGCATTTTTCTCGGCATCATACCATCCTTTAAACTGATGGTCTTTTCCTGCCGCCAGACCATTTGCTTCCAGCAACACCTGAATGAACTGTATTCCGTTAATCATCATCCGACACTGCCCATCGGTCAGTAGCTTATCCGGGACCTTAAAGGACATGGGATGCTCCGCAGCACACGGCGTGATTGCAATAGACTTCCGATCTTTCCTCTGCAAAACGCAGATATAGGCCGGACTTCCAAGAATACGGATAACATCTTTCCCAACATTCATTCTCCGGCTTTCCGCCGGAATTGTCACTCGCAGGTTCATAACTCGCCCAGAATTCATGTCGGCATTCCTCTCTTAGCAATCTCATTGCCCGATTGTTGTACGTTTTCAAGCTGTCCCGGTAAATCTGGCAAAGGTATATTTTCAGATTCTTCACGTTGCGGAATCGGTATTGAAGTAGTGACTGCTTCCCGTTCGGGCTCATCCAATACAGTAGAACTCTGATAATGTTCTTGATGGCTACTTCCAGCCCTCGTACGTCGTTTTCGGCCTGCATTCCACTGTCATACCCATCGTTGACAGAGATGAAGCGAACGCCCAGCAACGGGAAGATCGATCAATCTGAACCGATAGAACATGCCATAAATGTAAGTCACTCCCCGGATATCGCCCAGAGCTTTCGGGCGGTCTACCACTTCTCCCACCTTTTTAATATTCTGTAGTGCCAGCAGCACCGAACTCCATGCCAAACTTTTACTCTTCTCCCGTCTGTCAATCCACAGCTCCTTCGTGTACTCGCCATTTCTGCCTTTTTTAATTTCGTAAGTAAATGGCAACCCGGAGTAGGTTTTAAATTTCACACCAGCATCCTCAAATATCGAATTCAAACCAACAAAAATTCTATATGACTCAATATCATTTTGAAATCCCCGATTATACCAGTATGGTTCAAGATATTTTGCATACTCATCATAGTATTTTCCTAATCCAACACACTTCAAAATCATTTCCATTTGACCCGTTTTCACTTTCACAAATGGTGGTTTATCATATATTGCGCTTATTTGAGCCAAAATAATTTCCTGACTGTTATTCATTCCATGCTCCTCGATATTATTTTTATCCAGTTATATAAGCCCCACAAGAACTCAATCACTTTTGAACCAAATTGAGTTTTGTGGGGCTTTTTATCTCTACGTTTTATACAGCCTGCAACGGGGTATTTTCCATTATCTTCTTAAACTGTTCGACTGTCATATTGGCTTTTTCTGCAGCGCGCTCTGGCTTCAAATCTCCCTCTCGGACGAGCTGCACAAGCATTCCTATCTCCCCAATACTAATGCCCTCTCTCCGGCCTTCTTCTCTTCCCTCGGCCTTAACACCTTGACTAAGATTGCACATAATAAGCACCTCTCTTTCCAGTTCTTCGCTCATTGCAACGCCAAACTCTTCTTCGAGAATTTTCTTTTTCTCCGTAGCTGCTCTTGACGAAGAAAGCAGCACATCCAGAAACTTCAAAATACCCGTATAGTTTTCTGCATCAGGTTTTCCGAGACAGATCGTTACCACACTCATCAGATCATAATTTTCTGATTTCTCAGTAGCGTTTCCAATCAACCGTTCTGGCCGAATCGAATATCTCGTAAGCGTATTCTGAAATTCATCAGATGGTTTTGTACAAACCCATATAGAATACACTTTTCGGATTTTTCCATACTCCGATTTTTTGAATATCGGCCCATGCTGTGCAGAGATCATTCTGCTACAATAATAGATTGCACGTTTTGTCAGCGGGTATCCCGGATTGAATGCAGTCTGTGCTTCCACGTTGATAATAAGGCGAATCACATCCTGCTGTGCTGCATCATTCGCTGTGGCCGGAGCAATCGCATCAAAGCGAACATCATAACGCACCGTTCCCTCCGTCAGCGTAGAATCCTCATTATTGCTTCCAGTTATTATTTCGGGAGCCTTCGGAGGTCTATTTGTATCATCAACGTGAACACCAACCGTGCCAACCTCTGGAGTTCCCTCGATATACTTTTCAGCAATTTCGTCTACGGAACATTCACTGTATTCATCTACGCAGCCCTTCATAATCTGCGCCAGGATCTGCTTGTTCGCCAGCAGCTTTTTGGCAGTCTTATCATAGTCCGAATCAAACTCCGTCTGAGTTATCGTGTGGGCAAGCTGATTTTCTACCGTGTTCTGCTTTTCCATCGGCATTCACTTCCTCGCAGTAGATTCAACAAGAGCGTATAAGCTCTTATTGTACTTTCATCTTACCATAAATCGCTCCTCATATCAAGCTGTACAACTCCTTCATAATCCTTAAATTTTTACGAACAGTTGTCCATAATATAACATTGTCGTTGATGTTATAACATTGCGCATCATAAAAAAGCAAACACCCTCGACAACTTCGCTGTCATACGGAAGCCACGTTCCAGTCTTTCCATCAATCTGATAATTGGGAACCATGTAGATGACAGTGTTTCCGGCTGCATCAGCATCCATAAAGCCACCGAACTCTACCAGTTCCTCTTTATCGACGTAGAAAAACTTACGTCCCTTTTCTTCATCCCATACGATCACATCGCCAACACCAAAGGAGCGGCCAATAAATGTATTTGGCCGCTTTTCTTCCAACCGCTTTCGGGCTGTCATCGGCGTATCGCTGGGGGCAGGCTTTCCTTTATATGCACTCTGGTAATTCTGATGATGAATACCTATTATAAAGATTATCAAAAAGAATTGCGAACAGCCTGCGCCAATGTTGACAGCATCTTGGGGCAGCACCACATTCGAGATCACGTTCAACGCACAGAGCAGACCCTTTAAGCAAAAAAAGCCACCATAAGCTACCCCATCACTGGGTAAGCCTATGGTGGCTCTTGCACTTTTTAGTCTTTAAGTATCCCTGTATCTCAAGAAACCATTTTGTAATTCCACAAAAAAATTCTCAAAAAAAGCAAAAAAATAAGCCCCACAAGGCTTTTCTGACAATTCTTTGAATCATCAGGGCCTTGTAGGGCTATCCGTTATCTTATGCTATTTTGTTTTCACACTGCCTGTAATGGGGTGTTCTCCATTGTTTCCTTAAACTGCTCAACTGTCATCTTTGCTTTTGCCGCAGCACGCTCCAGCGGTAAATCACCCTCTCGAACAAGCTGAACCAGCATCCGAATCTCGCCAATTCCGATGCCTTCGATTCTGCCTTCCTGACGGCCTTCTTCACGGCCTTCGGCTCTTACGCCTTGACTAAGATTGCACACTTCAAGCACCTCTCTTTCCAGTTCTTCGCTCATTGCAACGCCAAACTCTTCTTCCAGAATCTTCTTTTTCTCCGAACCTGATCTTGTGGAAGATAACAGCACTTCCATAAATTTCAGGATTCCCTTATGATTCTCCGTCCCTGGCTTGCCTAAACAAATCATTACGACACTCATCAAATCGTAGTTTTCGGTTTCTTCCTGCGCTTCTCCAATTAACTGTTCGGGTTTGATGGAGTACCGGGTAAGCGTGTTTTCAAAATCATCTGACGGCTGAGTACAAATCCAGATGGAGTAGACCTTGCGAATCTTCCCATATTCAGATTTTGTAAAAATCGGGCCGTGCTGTGCAGAAATCATTCTGCTACAATAATAGATTGCCCGTTTCGTCAATGGGTATCCCGGCTTGAATTTTGTCTGTGCTTCCACATTGATAATCAGACGAATGACTTCTTCCTGTTCTGCACTGTCCGCAGATTTCGGTGCGATTGCGTCAAAGCGAACATCGTAGAACAATGTTCCCTCGGTCAGCGTAGAGTCCTCGTTGTTACTACCCTTGATTACATCTGTTGACTTTTTGGGTCTGTTCGTATCATCGACATGAACACCAACAGAGCCAACCTCCGGGGTTCCCTCGATGTATTTCTCAACAATATCATCTACGGTGCAATCGCTGTATTCATTCACACAGCCTTTCATGATCTGTGCCAGAATCTGTTTGTTTGCCAACAGCTTTTTCGCTGTTCTGTCATACCTCGAATCATACTCTGTCTGATCTATCGTGTGGGCAAGCTGATTTTCCACCGTGCCTTGTTTTTCCATCGGCATTCACTTCCTCGCAGTAGATTCAACAAGAGCGTAAACTCTCCTATCGTGCTTCCATCTTACCATAATTCACCGCCCATATCAAGCAACCAACTGTAAACTTTCCTTGCACGGAGTTGTCCATATTATTGCATTCTTCGCCACTGTTATATCATAGGCAACTAATTATTTCAGAACCCACTAATGTGAGATTCACATTTCAGTCAGTACTCTCCCGTTTTCTATCTGCATCGCATCCGTTATCTTAAACGAAACAAGTCGCTGCTGTGGAAAAGCTCTTGCTAAGTCACAATATTTGACCATCATCTGTTCAGAAATCTTCCAGTATTTCCGAATCGGCGCAGACCACTTAGCTCTCATCCATTCATGTCCGCCCGATGTCAAGTCTTGGACAACATTTTTCACAAATTTCTATTTTAGAAGTGCTGCCACATCCCGCCGCAATCATTGATTTTCCTTGATATTCCGCCATTTTTCTCTTTGGCGGTCTATTTTTTTGCCCTAATCTTCATTTTTACCGCTGATGATCTAGGTTCTTCACATTTTTCAATCATAAAAGAATCCTCGTTTAATCTTTTTCTGTGCTGCGCCATATCTTTACAGGATTCCATATCAATCTTTTCCAAAAATCCTGCTTATCTCTGGTTTTTCCATCAAAAGCAGAAATTCGATTCAACATGCCATCAACAGCCCGAAAAGATAGGTGTCAAAAATGCCCTGAGATTTTTGTTAAAAAAGACTAAGATTTTTAATTTTCGAGCAAGTGATACACTTTTCCCTCTCCATCATGTTCTTTGTTAAAAAATAGACATTCGTTAAAAGTCCGGCAAAGATTCATCTGGTTTGTCAAGAAGATAGCCTTTTTCACAATAAAAAAGCTCCCACCTGCAACTCAAAGTTTCCTTTGAATCACAAGTGGGAGCCACTACCAAATCTTCAAATATTATTCTTAGTTTTCTTTTTGTTCTGCTTCAATTTCAGATTTTTTTCTTCTACCCCGGCGTTTCTTTTCTGCTTCCGGTTTCACATCTCCAATATCATAAATGACAACTTGCTCATCCGGGTACAAAGTTCCATTCAAGGTATAACTAAGTTTACCACCGTTTTCATCCTCGAAAGGCAGCATTCTCCTAAACTCTACCTGGATAGCCGGCACCTTAATGCTGATCGCATACGTCTGCTTGCTTTCCTCGTTACTGAACTTAATCGCATTCGGATCTTTTTCTGAACAAGGCTGAATCGCAATCTGCCTAGTCTTTGCGTTGAGCAGCACCCTGATGTACGGTGCATAGTTCAACTCTACAGCCGTTGCCTTATTAAATTTCAGGCTGTTTGAAGTCACCGTCATAACAGACTCGCCTTTCGGTTGCTTTAGATGGAGAACTTATGTCCCCGTGTCGGCTTATGGTGGCGGTGATACTGCTGCACAAATGCGTTTGCCGTTTTCAGATTGATCGGTGTTAAAGTCAACAAGTGTCCTCCTTTGCAGATTGTCATCCCTCTTGAAATTTTACGATTATTCTGATAGAATTATCATAGAATAATTTAGGAGGTGCGAACTATGTTTATTAAATCGTCTACCGCTCTGCGTAATGACTACGGTTCTATTTCGGATTTGGCACACAATGAAGCTGAGCCAATCTATATCACTAAGAATGGTGAAGGCGATCTTGTAGTCATGAGCATCGAAGCATTTGAACAGCGTGAAGAAACTTTGAAACTTCGTGCCAAACTGGAAGCAGCCGAACAAGCGCGCCTTGCTGGTGCTCCCACCTATACCCTTGAAGAATCCAGAAAACGTCTGGAGGCGATTTACCAACGTGGCTAAACTCGTCATTCTGGAATCTGCCCAAATGGATTTAGAGGGCATCGCACAACTTCACATGAATCTGGTAGGCCCCAATTCTGCTCGTAAAATCACCGATTCAATTTATCATTCCCTTTCCCGATTGGAGCAATTTCCTCTGTCAGGTTTTACTCCTAACGACAGCGAATTACGTAGCGAAGGCTACCGCTTCGTTGTTTCGGGAAATTATATTTGTATATCTGCTTGACCGTAAAACTGCGGCTATCCTCACTCCGGGCATCTGCCAGAGCCAGCGTAATATCGTCGATCTGACGCTCGATAATAGCCTTCCGCCGTTCCGGGGAGAGCGGCACACGCTCAAACTGCGAATGACCGATCACGATGGCATCGTAATCGCCGGTTGCAATGCGGGAGCAGAACTGCTTTCGATTACTGGGTTCAAAGTCCTTTTTCGTTGCCACCAGCACATTGGCATTGGGATAGAGCCGCAGAAAATCTGCACCCCACTGCTCCGTGAGGTGGTTCGGAACCACATAGAGATTTTTCTGCGACAAGCCCAGCCTGCGGCTTTCCATGCCGGCAGCTATCATCTGGAAGGTCTTGCCTGCGCCCACGCAATGCGCCAGCAGCGTATTGTTGCCGTACAGAATGTGCGCAACGGCATTTTTCTGATGCGGCATACCGAACGCCAGCCTGCGCACCGAGGTTCACCACGATCTCCGGCTTATACTGCTCAAAGATAGATTCGATCACAGCCTTGTCAACCAGATTGCCTTTTACGAAGCTGAAACTTTCAAACTGCTCCAGTTCGTTCAAGCGGGCTTCTTTTAGGCGCACATCATAGTAGTGGTTCATGTTGTCCAAACCCACAACTTTGACGCCCTTCACCGTGGAGAGCAGCCGCTTTGCAAGGTTGGAACCGATGAAGCCCGCCACACCCGTGATAAAAATGCTCTTGTTTTTCAGGTCAATTTTTGTTTTATTTTCCATCATAATTTTTCTTATCCCCCTTGTGGAATCCCCTGCCCATTTCGTTGCACGACAACAAGCCTGTATACAGATTGCCGCAGCAATCTATACGCAGGCTCGCCTTCGTACCTCCTTATTCTGTTTTCTGCTCTATCAGCTTTCGCTGTGGTGGGTTAAGTATAGAGCGCAACCAGAAGCCATTAGCACCTAAAATCACACTGGCCGCAACGCACCATGACAGGCAGAAACAGGTTGAGGTGAAAAGGTTAAGCCGCGTAAACCCGCATGAAATCAGGCTTTTTTCTGGTTGTCCATATGCGGTTGTCAAGCAAGGAACAAAAAAATTTACAAAAAAATAAGCCCTACAAGGGTTTCAGTCGGTTCCGAACCGATCTGAGCCTTGTAGGGCTTACTTGCGCTCTATACGTTCTTTTCTTGATTATGATTATGCTCCATGGGCATCCATTCTGTTACGCGGCGGATTAACTCTTCTAAATTTAACCGCCCGCTCAGGTGTGGTTTCAGGGCAATCCGCATCAAACGTGATTGGCATTTTCTTTGCCGCTTCGCAATCGACAAACCAACATAGCCCCCTGATGTCAAGATAGGGGCGAAAAATTTCAGGAAAAAATCGCAAAAAAATAAGCCCTACAAGGCTTTCAGTCGGTTCTGAACCGATCTGAGCCTTGTAGGGCTTTACTCACTATTCTATTTTCAATGGTTACTCATCGAATCCAATCCATCAATTTTCTTACGCCGCTTATCACACTGGCATAATTAATTTCTGCCGCATACGAGTATTTCTTCTGATACGCTCTCCACAGCACTTGAAGTTGTTCATCTGCATCAATAATTTTGATAATATCCTCGGCCTGCTCCTGCAGATGATCCGTTTCTCTCTTTTTACAAGTTGCCGCAAAAGCATCTTTCAAAACAGCCTTATTGACTTTATCTTCGTATGTATCAAGCAGCATCCGTATATCGTAAAAATCTCTCATTCGGGTGTTTAAGATGCCCCTTGCTAAAACCGTCTGCAACTTCTCGGCTAATATAGTTTCCAAATTATACGACCATAGACTGATAGAACGATCTTCCAGCAAGAGATCATAATTGAACTCGATTGCTCGTGGGGTAATCACATCGCCCGTCGAAATGTCAATTTTCAAAGGCGTAATCAATTTTCCCACATTGGCGTTCATGGTAACGCGGATTCCCGGATACTCCATTTCATCCATGATATTGGAAACATCTTTAACCTCAAAAGAAACACCATCGTCAAGGTCAATATCTTTGACCTGATTGACAACTCGCAAGGCATCCTCCGCAGACAGATTCAGATTCTTCATGCTGGTGTCTATGTCCATCGTGGAACGGTGCGCAACACCAATCATTGCCGTAACTAGTATTCCGCCTTTGATAATGAAGTTATCCCGATATTCTGATTGTGCCAGTCTTTCCAGAAAACGCTCCATCATATAGATTCGCATGAGTGTCCTTGCGTCTGCATTGTTCTGTTTTGCAACGCTCTTGATACGCCCTTTTATCTGTTCAGGTGTAAATCCCATTTACAGTAGTACCTCCATATAATTTCGGATGATCTTATCCACTCGAAATAGCTTTGCATACTTCATCAGTTTATTAAGGTCCTTATCTTTTCTCCCGACATACGCTTTTAATACCGCATTGAAATCCTGTACTTCTATAGAACTTCTACTCCGCACCAAGTCGCAAATTGTCCGTTCCAAATCGTACATAGGAATTTCATTTCCCTGATTGCTTTTTACGATTTGCTTGCCAACGTCAAGAAGTTCCTTTTTTACTGTATAAACCTTATAGCCATCCTCTTTCAAGCGGTGAACATTATATCCACTATAAATCGTGAGTGTATGAACAAGCGGTTCCCGATCTGTCAGCCCATAATAATAGAACGCTTCATCATGAGAAAACACTCCCATCGGGCAGCGGCGGTGCAGCATTTCTAATTCGTCAATCCAAGTATCTTTTGCTGCGTATACGCCATGTCCGACTTGCTCGTATTCATTGGCCTTTACATATTTATAAAACTCAAATTTCGTTAAACCCACTTTTGTTGCAAGCTGCGGTGTTAAAATCTCATGTGTTTGAGCCAAATTGTTCATGTTCATCATAAGCGTCACCTCACCTTCGTGCTTATATTGTATTCCAAATAAGCACGAAAGTCAATGAAAACTTTCTTTTGTGCTTATTTCATTTGCAATATTAGCACATTCGTCCACTCAGCCTTACTTGATGCTCCCTATTCAACGTGCTATACTTAAACTATGAAAATCAATCAAAGGAAGTGCATTTGTCATGAGCAAACGACTTGTTGCTTACTTCTCCGCCAGCGGCGTTACTGCAAAGGTTGCTGAAAATCTTGCCGATGCTATCGGTGCAGACATTTTTGAGATTCAGCCGGAAGTTCCGTACACCAAGGCCGATCTGAACTGGATGGACAAGAAATCCCGCAGCACCATCGAAATGAGCGATCCTACCTCTCGCCCTGCCATCGCTGCCAAGCGTGATAACATGGACGAATACGACACCATCTTTGTCGGATTCCCTATCTGGTGGTATATTGCTCCGACGATCATCAATACATTTCTGGAAAGCTATAGATAAGATCAGTTTCACTATTATCTGTGTAGCGCGACACGATTTTTGAGAAATTCGGACAGGATAATTGAGAAAAAATAGCGCCGTTCTAAGAAGAAAATCTTAGGCTCGTCCCACAGCAAACGCGGCCCCCTTCAAGGTGGTCTGCGTGTACTGCGGGACGAGCCTTTGTGGTTGCCCGGGAAAGATGTAAACTGCCTTTACCTCGGGGTTTTTGCTTCACCGCTTATCTCATTCGTTGGTAGCTTCTTCCTGAGTAGCCAAATACTCAGCAACAGGAATGATATAGGCTTCGGGAAGCTCCTCGATCTCGCGCTTGCCGTTCTTGACGAGAACGGCATAGACGGCGATCATATAGGTCTTAACCTTCATTTCTGCTTACCTCCTTTTTCAAGCGTTTCAACACGGGCTTTCAGCTCCGCGTTGGACTGTTCCAGCGCAGCCAGCTCTTCAAAGAGTCCAGCGATCGCCTCGTAGAGGTCGACATTCCGTTCTTCCATCTCCTCTGCCCGGTCACGGGCGATCTTGGAGATAGGTTTTTTCGGAGTCAAATACTTCATAGCTTTATTCATACGCACCTCCGAAACCCGAGATGGAGACTTCACCCTCGAAGCCCTCATTCTTTGTGATGGTGAAACGGATATTCACGCCCCACTTGCTCGCGGTCTTGGTCTTGTTGGTGAAGTTGTAGACACGGTTGATCTGCACCATCGCCGTGATGTCCTCCCATGTGGGAACGGCGTCAAAACCGTTGTTGCACGCCTCCACCTTGGCGACCGCGCCCTCGATCTTCCACGTCGGCGTCACGAGCACCTTAGTCGCCGCTGCATCGGTCTCCTCCGGCGCGACCAGCTCGAACTTAATGACTGTCTCTTTCTTGCTGAAGGAGAATACACGGACGCTGGTGGCGAAGTTGCCGTCGACCGCCTCGATGCGGAGCTGGTGTTGTCCATTGGTAAGCGAGAGCCACTTCTCTCGGGTCAGCTCGATCGTTTCCTGCTGTCCCAGCGTTGCTTGATAGCTGCGGATCTGCACGTCATCCACGAACTCGGTGACGACCACATTGTCGCCCTCAACGTCGCTCACGGTGTAATTCTCTGCGAAACTCCCGTTCTTCAGACCGAGGGCCTTGTCCTGCCCGGAGATCGTCGGTGCGGAGTTTGTGCGTTTGAAGGTGACGCGACGGTAGGCCGTACCGCCCTTGCCGTCCGTGACGGTGATCTTGAGGGTGTTGACCGAATTAAGCCCCAGCGCATAGAGCTTCTCGGAGGTGATCGTCACGGTCAGCTCCTCGCCCTTGGGTGCATTGTTGATCGTGCGAATCGTCTCGTCGTTGAGTTCCTCCACGACGGTCAGTGTGTCGCCGTCCGCATCGTCAATGGTGTAGGCATAGGTGAAGCCGAGGTTCTTATCTCCGAGGTTGCCGTCGCTGCCGGAAATGGTCGGTGCGGAGTTTGTGCGGGTGAACGTCCACGTCCGGGTCGCTGTGCCGCCCTGTCCATCGCTGACGACGACCTTGACGGTGTGTTTACCGAGACTCAGGGAGTCGACATCGACAGAGATGGTGTTTACCAAATTTCGCGTCGGGGCAAACGACTTCGTCGTTTGCCCATCGAGCGACTCCGTCGCCGTCAAGACGTCGCCGGAGTCGGCGTCATCGACCGTGTAGGTGATCGTGAAATTGCTGTTCTTATCTCCGAGGTCTCTGTCACTGTCAGAGATCAGAGGGTCAGTGTTCAGGATTTCAAGGACGGGGCGGAAACCGAGGCTCGGGTAGGAGTCCGTAGCATTGACGTTGTTCCAG
>ERZ791921.1038-NODE-1038-length-12382-cov-2.778129_pt1 | contig 12382 bp, 8 predicted proteins | sample MGYA00510135_ERZ791921 | MGnify/ENA primary metagenome ERZ791921 (study PRJEB30046, sample SAMN00792070) | human gut metagenome | study: EMG produced TPA metagenomics assembly of the A metagenome-wide association study of gut microbiota in type 2...
CTGGATTTCTTCCCTTATTCGGGTGAGGAAGTGATGCGCCAGTCTCTGGCAGTGAGCCTGGGATATATTGCAGAAATGCCTTTTAATTTCTCTCTATTGGATGTACACATGTGGTATATCTATCTGCTGATAGGGCTTTATCTCTATCTTCCGATATTCTCGGCATGGGTGGAGAAGGCCTCGGAACGTGCCAAACTATGGTTTCTTGCAGCATGGGGAGTGACACTGCTGCTGCCTTATTATACCGAGTTTGCCGCTCCGTACCTTTGGGGGACTTGCTCGTGGAACTCGTTCGGTATGCTGTATTACTTTGCCGGTTTTAACGGCTACCTATTGTTGGGCCATTATCTGAGGAACCATAACTGGACGGGCCGGCAACTCTGTGGCATCGGCATTCCCATGTTTGCCATTGGCTATGCCGTAACATTCCTTGGTTTCCGTCGTATGACCTCCTTGCCGGATTTTACGGATGAGATGCTCGAACTCTTCTTCACCTACTGTTCGCTGAATGTAGTAATGATGACCATCCCCGTGTTTATGCTTTGCAAGCGGGCCAATTTCCGTTCGGAGCGCATCAAGAAAGCATTGGCAAACTTGACGCTCTGTGGTTTTGGAGTCTATATGATACACTATTTCTTTACCGGACCGAGCGTAGTCCTGATGCGTGCTATCCATGTTCCTATCTATCTTCAGATACCTTGTGCCGCAGTCGTCGCTTTCTGTACTTCCTGGTTTCTGGTGGCAATGGCATACCGTTGTTTCGGGAAGCGGACCAAGTGGGTGCTGGGGTAGTTTGGATGAAAGATTGTTTATCTTTAAAGGAGGAGATTTAGGGCTTATTATCTTCTCCAGATTCTCCACATATAGTAAGCGCAGTGCGTGAATGCGAAAACAAACGAGATAATCAGCAGCACTTTGCTTTCTCCCCATCCCACAGTCTGTTGGTGCCACAGTCCGGTGATGACACAAAGAACGGCAAGGATAAGTCCAATCATGTTCAAGGTCACCTGCCCGTGGCGGGTGTCGCCTCCATGCTCCAGCTTACTGTGCTTCATGCCGTAGCCCACGTAGATGTCCAGACCGATGAGCATCCACAGCACCAGGCGTATCCATGTATCGGCAGGAAGGAACAACATCATGCAAAGGCAAGTAAGAATACCCAGTATGGGGATAAGTGGAACAAGTGGGGTTTTAAAGGAACGGGGCACGTCAGGCATGGTTCTGCGTACTACCAGTACAGCGGCACAGACCAGCGTGAAGGCCATCAGCGTGCCGATGCTTGTCATCTCTCCGGCCAGCCGTGCGGGTACAAAAGCTGCCAGCAGGCCCACAAGTACCATGAAGAGCAGGTTGCTGCGTGCCGGAGTACGGAACTTTTCGTTGATATGCGAGAAGAAAGGAGGCAGCAGCCCGTCATGGCTCATGCTTAGGAATACGCGGCTCTGTCCCAGCAGTGTCACCATGATGACGGAGCAATATCCGAACAGAATGGACAGCACGATGGCACGGTTCAGCCAGGGATAGTCCGGCTGGATGATACCTGCAGCATCAGCCTGCCCCATGTGCTCTATGGCTATGGCAACGGGAGCAATGCCTTGCTGTCCGCTGAAGGCGGTGTAGTGTGCCACTCCCGTCATGACGTGGGCAAAAACCATATAGAGCACGGTGCATACCAGCAAGGAGACCAGAATGCCGATAGGCATGTTCCGCTTCGGGTTCTTCGTCTCTTGGGCGGCTGTGCTCACAGCGTCGAACCCGAGGAAGGCGAAGAATACGATGGCCGCCCCTCGCAGGATGCCGGAGAAGCCATATTCGCCCAGCACGCCCGTATTGGCAGGGATGTAAGGTGTATAGTTGTCGGTATTGATGTATTTCCAGCCGAGTATGACAAAAATCAGTATGACGGAAACCTTCAGGAATACAATGAAGCCGTTGAAGATGGAGCTGCCTTCCGTACCCCGTATCAGGAAGAGGCTCATCAGCACGACGATAAGGAAGGCGGGGATATTTACGACTCCACCATCCCAGGGACAGGCGGTGAGGACTTGCGGTAGATGTATGTCCAGTCCCTCGAGAAAGACGACCAGATAGCGGCTCCAACTGATGCTTACCGTGGTTGCGGCTACGGTGTATTCCAATACCAGGTCCCACCCGATAATCCAGGCGATGAGTTCGCCCATCGTGGCATACGAGTAGGTGTATGCGCTGCCGGCTACGGGTATCATGGATGCAAATTCCGCATAACATAGTCCGGCGAAGCAGCATCCCAGTGCGGCAATGGCAAAGGACAGTGTGATGGCCGGTCCCGTATAGCCTGCCGCCACCGTTCCGGTGATGGAGAATAGACCCGCTCCGATGATGACTCCCACGCCCAGGGCAACAAGGCTCCACGGACCAAGTACACGTTTCAATGTTTTCTTTCCGGAGGCATTCGCCTCCGCTTGCAGTGCCTCGAATGGCTTTCTGATGAATAATCCCATTGTGCTTTAATTCTGATAAATCGGGCGTAAAGGTACGGATTATATTGCTTATTCCATATAGCGCGCTACTTTTCCACTGATTTGCAGTAGGGAGATTTCACATAATTTGGTATCATATTCCGCGGAGAGAATACGTTCTTCTGCATCCAGCAGACTCTTTTGGGCTTCGCGCATCTCGATTCCCGAGAGGTTGCCCAGCATATATCGTTCCATGGCAATCTCGTGGTTCTCCTTGGCAGCCACAAGGTTCTGGCGTTCCAGGTTCAGCATTTGCAGGTTGTTTTGGTAGGCCTGCCATAGGTTGCTGAGGTCGGCGCGCAGGGCCTGCTCCAGTTGCTCCCGTTCCAGGCGAGCATTCTGTACGGCAATGCGGGCATTCTTGCGTTCGCGGCGCCGGTTGCCGTCGAACAGATTGAAGCCGACCGTGACGCCGAAGTTCAGACCGAGGTTGCTGCGGCGGCTGTTGGCAGAGATGTCATACTTGTTGAGGGTGTAGCCGTATCCGCCGTTCATCTTCACGTATGGGTAGTCGCGCGAGCAGACTTTCTTGTAGTCCAGACGGGCCAGGGTATTGTTCTGTTCGGCACGTAGCAGTGAGGCGTTGATGGTGAGGGTGGCGTTCCACAGCTCCTCGAAGTTCAGGGAGGCGGTCACGTTGATGAGGCTGTCTTGTATGATAAACGGCTGGTCTACATCTTTGTTTGCCATGAGTTCGTTCAGCTGGATACGTGAGGTGTGCAGCAGTTCCTGCTGTTTCATGTATTGGGCACTGTCGGCATTGAAGTCCACTTTGGCCTGCTGGTAGTCCAGGCGCGAGAAGTTACCGATGTGGTAACGCTCTTCCACAATGCGCAGGCGCTCTTTGGATAGCGATACGGCATAACGGAAGTTCTTCAAGCGGATTTTTTGCTGCACATAGTTATAGTATTCGGCGGCTATGTTGGCTATCAGGTCCTCGATGGCGATGCGCGTATTGGTCTCGCCTTGGCGTTCCAGCTCCTTGAGCCGTTGGTAGTTGGCGGTAATGTTGAAACCGTCGAAGATGGTCCAGTTCAGGTTGATGCCTGCATCGAGAGTTTGGTCAAACACTCCGTTGTCCTTGGTTGTCTCTCCGGTGGCTCGGGCTTTGGTCTCGGTATTGTCTATGGTTCCCTTGTAGCCGGCGGAGAGGCCCAGTGTGGGCAGGTAGCCCGCATTGCCCAGTGTGGCGTTGTTCTTGCTGACCTGCTCTTCATTGCGGACAATGCGCAGGGAGTAGTTGTTCAGCAATCCTTGCTCCAGGCAGGACTTCAAGGTGTAGGTAGGCGCAGGCTGTGCATAAAGGCCCAGCGCTGTGCAGGCAGTGGCTATGAAAATTAAAACAATGCGTTTCATTCGGTCTTCAGTTTACTTCGGTTCGTTGATACATAACTATATATGGCAGGCACGATGTACATCGTCAGCAGTGTGGAGATGAGCATGCCGCCTACGACGGCAGTACCCATGGCGATGCGCTGGTTGCAGCCTTCGCCGGTGGCGTAGGCAAGCGGTATCAATCCCAGGATGGTGGAGGCACTCGTCATCAGGATGGGGCGCAGACGTTGCAGGGAGGCGTCCTTGATGGCTCGCATCTTGTCTTCACCCGCTTCCTGCTTCTGATTGGCAAATTCCACAATCAGAATACCGTTCTTTGCCACTAGACCAATCAGCATGATAATACCAATCTGGCTGAATATATTCATCGTAATCCCCCCGAAATACATGAACACCAGTGCGCCGGCAATGGCGAGAGGCACCGTCAACATGATAATCAGCGGGTCCTTGAAGCTTTCGAACTGGGCGGCCAGAATCAGGTAAATCAGCACGATGGCCAGAATGAAGGCGAACATCAGACTGGAGGAACTCTCCCTATACTCTTTGGAGTCTCCGGTCAGTGCGGTGCGGAAGGTCTCGTCCAGCGTCTCCTTGGCAATCTTGTCCATTTCGTCCAGTCCTTGCCCGATGGTCTTCCCGTCGGCAAGCCCCGCGGAGATGGTGGCGGAAACGAAACGGTTGTAACGGTACAGTTTCGGAGGTGCGATGCCGCCGGTAAGCTCAATTAGGTTGTCCAGCTGTACCATGTTCCCGTTGTCGCTTCGGATATAGATGCCTTTCAGGTCGGCGGGCTTGTTGCGTTGCTGGCGGTTGATTTCGCCTAATATCTCGTATTGCTTTCCGTTCATGTAGAAGTAGCCCATGCGCTGTCCGCTCAAGCCGTATTGCAGGGTTTGGGCAATGTTCTTGGTGCTTACGCCCATGATGCTCGCCTTGTCACGGTTGATGTTGATGCGTGCTTCAGGCTTGCTGAACTTCAAGTTTACGTCTGCCATCTGGAATACCGGATTTTCGTAGACCTTCGTCATGAACTTGGGGAGCACCTCCTGCAATTTCTCGATATTGGTTGCCTGCAATACATACTGCACGGGCATACCGCCGCGCCGTCCTCCGAATGAGGAGGACTGCTGTACGAAAGAGCGTGCCATGGTCTTTTTCTGCACTGCCTTCGACAACTTTTCGGCAACTTCCATCTGGGTATAGTCACGGTCTTTCATGTCTTTCAGTGTGATACGTACGTTACCGCTACCACTGGATACACGCGCTGTTACCGCTTCTGCATCCGGGATAATGGAGTCCACCAGATGATTGATGTCTTCGGTATAGTCGCGGATATATTCGTAAGTCACTCCTTCGGCACCCATTGTATTGATACTGATTTGCGAACGGTCCTCCAATGGCGCCATTTCAGCCGGGATAGTATTCCAAAGGACTCCGATAAGCAGGATGGTGACGATGGTGAAGGGCAGGGCAATCCAGCGCCGTTTCAGGAAGGCGGCCAGTGACTGGCTGTATACCCGGTTCATCCCTTCGAAGAAAGGTTCGGTCTTGCGATAGAACCAGCTCTGCTGTTCCCTTTTGATTAAAAGTTTGGTGGCAAGCATCGGCGTAAAAGTCAATGCGGCGAAGGAGGAGATAATCACCGAACCGGAGACCACGATACTGAATTCGCGGAACAGTCGTCCTGTCGTACCGTCCATGAATACAATAGGGAAGAATACCGCCACCAGCGTAATGGTAGTGGAGATGACGGCAAAGAAAATCTCCTTGGCTCCTTCTATGCCGGCTTCTTTCGGGGGCATCCCTTTCTCGATGCGGACATAAATGTTCTCCGTCATCACGATGGCGTCGTCCACCACCAAGCCCACGGCAAGCACCACGGCAAGCATGGAGAGCACATTGATGGAGAAACCGGCCAGATACATGACGAAGAAAGCTCCAATCAGCGAAACGGGGATTACAATACATGGCACAAGCGTCACACGCCAATCGCGCAAGAAGAGGAAAATGATGATGATAACCAGTACAAAGGCCTCATACACCGTCTGCTTCACCTCGTCGATAGAAGCGCGGATAAACTTGGTATTGTCAAAACCGTAGTTGTAATGAACATCTTCGGGAAGGTCTTTCTTCATCTTCTCCATGCGGTCATATACGGCGTTGGCTATTTCAATGTGGTTGGCACCCGGCTGCGGAATTACTACGACACCTACCATGGGCACACCGTTCATCTTCATATAACTTTTGATGTCGGCTGGTCCCAGTTCGGCACGTCCAATGTCGCTGAAGCGGACAATACGGTTACCGTCTTCCTTCAGGATAAGATTGTTGAACTCTTCGGCTGTATGCATCAGACCCAACGTACGGATGGTGAGCTCGGTAGTGTTTCCTTCGATACTTCCGGCGCTATGTCCAGAATGTAGTCGGCAAAGATCCAGAGGAGTGATTCCATAGCCGGACATCTTGATGGGGTCCAGCCAAAGCCGCATGGAATAGCGCTTTTCTCCCCAGATACTTACACTACTTACATCTGAAATAGTCTGAAGCTGCTCCTTGACAGTCAGGTCGGCTATTTCACTGAGCTCCAGTAGGGAACGTTTGTCACTTTGGAGGGCAACCATCAGGATAGGGGTGGCGTCCGCATCGGCTTTTGATACGGTAGGCGGGTCACAGTCACGAGGCAGATAGCGTTGTGCACGCGACACTTTATCACGTACGTCGTTGGCGGCGGTTTCCAGGTCAACGGAAAGCTCAAACTCTACTGTAATGCGTGATGAGCCTTGCTGGCTGACACTGGAGAGGGAGCGTATGCCGGGAATACCGTTGATGTTCTGCTCCAGAGGCTCCGTTATCTGGTTCTCGATGACATCGGCGTTGGCACCCGGATAGGAGCAGGATACTGATATGATGGGATTGTCTACAGATGGGTACTCGCGTACACCCAGATAATTGTAGCCGATGAAGCCAAACAGCAGGATTATCAGGGTAAGTACTGTCGAGAGTACCGGTCGCCGTATACTTAATTCGGATATATTCATTCTTTACAATTGATAATTAACGGTTGATAATTGACAGTTGTCAATTGATATTGTCCAGTGTTACCGGTAGTCCGGTACGGAGTTGCAGGGTTCCCGAGGTGATGATGGTATCTCCTGCCTGCAAGCCTTGCAATACTTGTACTTCCGCTTCCGTACGGATTCCCGTAGTAATCTCTACCGGCTGGGCTTTTCCCGACTTATAGAGGAATATCTTGTCTTTTCCCATTTCCGGCACAATGGCTTCGGACGGTACGGCAAGGGCGTCCTGAATTTCATCCTTGTTCAGCTTGATGCTGGCATAGCGGCCCGGAAGCACAGCTCCGTTGGCATTGGGATAAAGTGCACGGATTGTCAGGGTATGGGTAGTAGGGTCTATCTTTGATTCGCGTGCATAAACCGTGGCGTGGAAGGTATTTAGCTTTCCTTCGAGAGTGAAGTCCAGTCCGGCGCCGGTCTTTACGTCATTGGCATACCGCTCGGGTACGGCAAATTCCACCTTCAACGGCGAAATCTTGGTGAGTTTGGCTACAATGGTTGTAGGGGAAGCGTAAGTACCCACACTGACTTGGCGCAGACCGATGACACCGTCGAAAGGAGCACGCAGCTCAGTTTGTGCGATGTTCGATTCTATCAGGTCAATGTCGGCATTCAGGGTGGCCAGCTCGGTCTTTACTTGTTCGTAGGCTTCTTTACTGACCGCATCCCTTTCCAGCAGGGCGTTCTGGCGAAACACGCGGTCTTCTGCCAACTTTAATTGGGAGACGAGGCGTTGCAATTGTGCTTGCAGCGGCCGGTCATTAACTTTGGCAAGTAATTGTCCTTTCTTGACGAAGCTGCCTTCTTCAAAATTTATCTCTATGATTTTGCCGGATGTCTCGAAAGAAAGGTCCACTTCCTCATCCGGCAGCAGGCTGCCGCTGATTTGTATTTCATCCTTCAGCAGTTGCGGTTTGATTATTTTTGCGTTTACGTTTAGAATTTTCTTACCGCTACGTTGACCGGTCATCACCTTGTCTGCAGCGGCTAATTCTTCATTCTCTTTAGGTAATTGGGAGTAGATTCCTCCTCCAATCAGTCCGGCACCAATCACGATAATGATGCCCCATTTAACTCTCTTATTCATGTTGTAGTATTAGTAGTAATAAAATCAGCCTTAGATTAGACTACGGGAAAAGAGAATAGTTTAAAAGATAAAGAGTTAAAAAGTGTAAGAATATGGATTGGAAAGGTGATAAAATGACAAATCAGTAAGCAGCCCGGTATTTTCCCTCCTCCTTGTCCTCCAGCATGTTCAGATAAGAAGCGTAACGGGATTCGCTGATATAGTGCTTCTCGACAGCCTCGCGTACAGCGCATCCGGGTTCGTGGCGGTGGGTACAGTTGCCGTAACGGCAGTCGGCAGATACCTTGAATATTTCCGGGAAGTAGTGGCCTATCTCTTCTTCTTCCATATCGAATGTTCCGAAACCTTTGATGCCCGGAGTGTCAATGATATATCCGTTGCCCGGAACCGGGAACATTTCTGAGAAGGTAGTGGTGTGCATACCTTTATTATGATAGGTGGATATCTCTCCGGTTTTAATCTCTATATCGGGCAGTATTGCCTTGATGAGTGTCGATTTCCCTACTCCGGAATGTCCGGAAAAGAGGGTTATGCGTCCTTTGAGTTCTTTCTCGATAGTGTCGATGCCTTCCCCTTTTCTGGCAGAAACCTTGAAACAAGGATAGCCGATGGTGGTGTAAAGGTTGATGAGACTGTCCAGATAGTGCAGTTCCTCTTCATTGTAGGCATCCACTTTGTTGAATATAATCTTGACGGGAACACGGTATGCCTCGGCAGAGGCGAGAAAACGGTCTATAAAGGTAGTGGAGGTCTCGGGATAGTTCACCGTCACTATGAGCATGCACTGGTCGAGGTTGGCGGCAAGAATGTGCGATTGCTTGGAAAGGTTGGAGGCGCGGCGGATGATGTAATTCTTCCGGTCCTCTATCTCGCTGATAAAGGCCGTACCTTCTTGGTTCAGTATGATGTTCACATAATCGCCTACAGCCACGGGATTAGTGCTTCGTATGCCTTTCAGCCGGAAGTTCCCTTTGATTTTACATTCAATCTCCCTTCCGTCGTCAGTCCGTACCAAGTACCAACTTCCGGTGTTTTTTATAACGAGTCCCCTCAAAATAATTGAAAGTTGAAAGTTGAAAGTTGAAAATGGAAGGTTGAAAGGCTTCTATACTTGGTATATCGGTTTATTTTCAACTTTCCATTTTCCGTTTTCAACTTAATTAAACGGTCATGATTTCTTTATCCTTTGCAGCCAGCATGTCATCAATCTGCTTGATGAACTTGTCGTGAATCTTCTGCAGCTTTTCTTCACCGCCTTTCTGGGCGTCTTCGGCCAGTCCGTCCTTTACGGATTTCTTCAAGGCGTCGATGGCATCACGGCGTGCATTACGTACACTTACCTTGGCAGTTTCTCCTTCTCCCTTACACTGTTTGGCAAGTTGTTTACGGCGTTCTTCCGTCAGTGGCGGGATGCCGATACGGATAATCTCACCATTGTTTTCGGGCATGATGCCGAGACTGGAGTCAATGATGGCCTTTTCAATGACGCGGAACATGCTCTTATCCCATGGCTTGATGGCAATGCTGCGTGCGTCCGGAGTGGTTACGGCTGCCACATTGTTGATAGGAACCATACTTCCATAAGAATCCACACGGATACCGTCCAGCAAACGGATATCGGCTTTTCCGGCGCGGATATGAGCCAGTGCCTCGTCCAGATACATGATGGCCATATCCATACTTTCTTGCGCTTCGTCTAAGATGTCTTTTACGTCTCTCATATTATTTTCGTTTTGAAATAGCTTTGATTTGAAACTTTGCAAATATAATTATTAAATTGAAAATTGAGAATTAAGAATTAAATAACATTCATTTTTTATTCTCCATTTTCCATTCAATTGTGCACCAGTGTACCGATTTCTTCTCCTTGCATCACTTTTTTCAGATTACCCACTGTGTCCATGTCAAAAACGATGATGGGCAGGTTATTCTCTTTGCACATGCAGGTGGCAGTGAGGTCCATCACTTTCAGACCGCGCTTCAGCACTTCGTCGTAGGTGATGTCGTGGAACTTCGTGGCTGTCGGGTCCTTCTCCGGGTCGGCGGTGTAGATGCCGTCCACACGGGTACCTTTCAGCATGACATCCGCCTCAATCTCGATGCCGCGCAGACTGGAACCGGTATCGGTAGTGAAGAACGGATTGCCTGTACCGGCGGACATGATGACTACTTCGCCTGCTTCCATACATTCGATGGCACGCCATTTATTGTAGAATTCACCGATGGGTTCCATACGTACGGCAGTCAGCACGCGGACCTTCACGCCGGCAGCTACCAGAGCCGAACTGAGTGCAAGGCTGTTGATGACGGTTGCCAGCATTCCCATCTGGTCGCCTTTCACACGGTCGAACCCTTTGTTGGCACCGCTCAATCCGCGGAAAATGTTTCCACCGCCTATCACGATGCCTATTTGTACTCCCAATTCGTGGATTTCTTTGATTTGAGCTGCGTACTCGGCAAGGCGTTTCTCGTCGATGCCGTATTGCTTTTCACCCATCAGGCTCTCGCCGCTGAGTTTCAATAAGATTCTTTTATAGGTTGCCATAATATATAGTTTTGTTATATTGCTTTGCAGCAAAGATAAAGAATTAAACTGAAAAGTGCAGCAGAATGTGGTAGGATAGTTGCCTAACGCACAGTCTTTAGGAACTCGTCCATGCTGTGATATAGCGGAACGCCATAGCGGTTGCAAGTAATCCGCACATTGTCGTAGCGGTAGAAACCGGGTTCACAGATAACGTGCAATTTGCCCGAACGCATGTGCAGCCCCATCTCCAGCAGGGTGATGGGGGACTTGCTGCTTGCCAGGATATTCATGATTATCAGGTCGGCTTTTTCCAGATGTTCCAGTTCCCAGTTCACTTGATGTTCAAAGTCGGACATTTCGCCGCTGAGTCCCTTGTCCCTTCGGGGATTGTATAGGATGTATTTACCTTGGGGGCGTGCGCGGAACCAGTCGCAGGTTGCCTTTTGCCAGTCTATGCTTTTGCCCATGTCGATGGTGCCTGCCAGGAAAATTCTGGTGTATTCGGCTTCGTTCACTTCGGCTTTGCCTTCATCCGGGTGGAGTACTATAACCTCGGACTGAGCCTGCAGCCCGATAGGAAACAACAGCAGTAAAAGCAGGTAGAGACTTTTCTTCATGGTTGGTGATGGTTTTATAGGATTAGTTTCTTTTCTTGCTTCTTATCGGGAGTCTTGGGAACAGTTTCCTGAAACGGACCAGTTGGCTTGTAATATTGCCTCCTGCGATGACGAACGTTACGGCTACGATAATCATCACCAGTCCGAAGCTTTCTCTGACTGTCAGGCTTTCTCCAAAGACGGCTATTCCGAAGAAGATGGCTGTCACGGGCTCCAATGCGCCGAGAATGGCGGTCGGGGTGGAGCCGATATATTGGATGGCACCGGTAGTGCAGAGGAAGGATATGGCGGTGGGGAAGACAGCCAATGCAAGCAGATTGGCCCACAGATACCACTGGTCCGGTGTGTTCAGTACGCCGGAATAGAGCAGGCGTGCCACAAAAAGCGATAGGCCGAAGAGAAGGACATAGAAGGTGACTTTAAGCGTAGCCACATTTTTCAACGATGTCTGGTTGATGCCCACGATGTATATGGCATAGGAAAGGGAAGACGCGAAAACCAGCAGTGTCCCTATCAGGCTCAGTGTGCTGCCGTCCTCGCTCTTGTAGAGCAGTCCGATACCTCCCAGTGCAAGCAGCATGCAGACGATGGTTTGCAGTGCCAGCTTCTCTTTGAAAACCATGGCCATAATAAGCGCCACCATGATGGGATAGACGAACAGCAGTGTAGACGCTATGCCGGCGGCCATGTAGTTATAGCTCAGAAAAAGCGTCAGTGAGGAGAGGGCCACGAGCAATCCCATGATGATGAGCGGAAATGTTTCTTTCCGCTGTATCTTGAATGACCGCCCTCTCGCCTTTATCATAATGCCCAGCAACGGGATGGCGAAGAGGTATCTGAAAAAAAGTACCGAGTCCGGGTCCATGCCGGCCTTGTACAACGGGAGGGCAAACAGTGGATTCATGCCGTAGGAGGCTGCGGCGATGGAACCTAAAATATATCCTTTGGCTTTTGCGTTCATATCTTTATCTGTAAATTAGCGCGCAAAGGTAGATATTTACTTTGATTTCCTCCTTCTTTTCTGTATGAAAACCGTATGAATTCTACACTTATGCCTTCAGTGTGTAGTCACCGGCTTCTTTCGTCACTACTTTCTGCAGTTCTTCGAGCGTCTTTTCACCGTCCGAAAACTCTACGGTGGCTACAGGAGGGTCCAGGGTTACGGTGGCGTGTATGCCTTCCATACTGTTCAATGCTTTCTCTACATGCATGCGGCAATGGTTGCACATCATGCCTTCCACTTT
>ERZ791921.1051-NODE-1051-length-12228-cov-15.130535_pt1 | contig 12228 bp, 7 predicted proteins | sample MGYA00510135_ERZ791921 | MGnify/ENA primary metagenome ERZ791921 (study PRJEB30046, sample SAMN00792070) | human gut metagenome | study: EMG produced TPA metagenomics assembly of the A metagenome-wide association study of gut microbiota in type 2...
GCTCCCCAGCCCTGTCCGCTCATTGTCATAAAGACAATATAGCAGCCTACCATAATAACATCACCGTGTGCAAAGTTTAACATTTTTGCGATACCATAAACCATGGTGTATCCCAATGCGATAATTGCATAGACACTACCGAGGCTGATACCGTTGATCAGGTAGGATAAAAAATTCATAACTACACCTCTGTCTTTCTGTTAATTTACTACGTTAAAACATTACTTTTTCACATCAAGGATTATAACATATAAAATACCTGTATACAATCTTTCTGTTAAAAAGAAGGTGTCAATCGGCAGCCCAAGCCACCGTTGACACCTTCTGGGGGAACTGGATCACCCTTATTTTCGTTGTATCATTATCGCAGATTACATTGCTGTATAAGCACCGTCTTTGATCACCATAGCCTTCGGAGCTTTACTTACTTCTCCGGTAGCTTCCCATGTCATGCCATCACCTGTCAGACCATCTACAGAAATCTTTGTCATAGCCTCTGTCAGAGCTGTTCCGATATCAGATGCGCTCATATCCGGTGTTACGCCAGCTTCCTCGATTGCAGCTTTGATCGCATAAATTGCATCATATGCATCTGCACCGAACTGGTTTGGTGTATCACCGTAAAGCTCTTTGTATTTGGATACAAATGCCTGTGTCTTCTCATCATCTGCATCTGCAACGAATGGTGTTAATAACATTAAACCTTCTGCTAAAGATGTATCGAAGTTTTTCACATCAAGGATACCGTCCATACCATCACATCCGAAGAATGTCGGTTCATAACCCATTCCGTTTGCCTGATTTAAAATGATGGAAGCCTCTGTGTAGTAGATTGGAAGGAATACCAGATCAGCGCCTTCACTCTGTGCTTTCTGTAACTGTGTGGAGAAGTCTGTCTTGGAATCTGCTGTGAAAGCTTCCTCTGCGACAACCTCAAATCCCTGATTTGCTGCTTCTTTTACGAATGTAGCTTCAATACCGGATGAATATACATCAGAGCTGTCATAGATAACTGCTACTTTTGTTGCAAGATTGTTCTCGCCAATGTACTGTGCGGAAGCTGTTCCCTGATTCGGGTCTGTAAAGCATGCCTGGAATACATTGTCGTTTTCAATGACATCTGTGGAAGAAGCGGATGGTGTGATCTCAAACATACCATCTTCTGCTGTCTTGTCTGCAACTGCAATACATGGAGTTGTTGTAACAGTTCCCATCAGAACCTGCATACCCCAGTCTTTTAAAGAGTTGTACGCATTGACAGATTTCTCAGCGTCATTCTGGTCGTCTTCTGCTTTGAATTCTACCTGATATCCATTGATACCGCCCGCTTCATTGATCTCATCTACTGCGATCTGTGCGGCATTCATAACTGCGGAACCATAAATTGCTGCTGCACCTGTTGTAGGTCCGATACCACCAATCTTAAATACGCTTCCATCTGCTGCGCTGTCTGTAGAACCGCTCTCCGTTGATGCTGCGCTGCCTGTGCTTCCTGTATCTGCGGATGATCCACATCCTGCGAATGTGCCAACTGCCAGTGCAGCTGCTAAAAACATACTCACTGCTTTCTTCATAATAATCCTCCTTGTTTGCGAAGCAAATCCAATTTTACGAAGTAAAATTTTTCCTCTGAGTGAGGAGAGGATTTAGCCTCCTTTTTGAAAAGCAAAAATTAAATTTTATTGAGATAATTTAATTTCTTCTTCTCAACTTTCTTTTTCTTGTAGAGAATCTTATCAAATTTTCTTTTTATGCACAATATTCAGAATCACCTAAATTATTGATGTATTTTAACGTCAAATTATGCAATTTACTCATTATGATAACTTGCAGTTATAGCTTTTATGCAGGTGTGTCATACTATACGATTTTTACGCATAAATATAGTGCTGTATCATATGTTCCAGCTTCTCTCCGCATCCCGCATAATTGGCTTCCATAGCCAGCGATTCCATCAGATGTTCCTCCAGATATCGCTCTAAAAAGCTGTTGCGGAACTCATTTTCCATCTCTCCGACTTTGCTCTCTTCCTCATGCTGTAGATAATATGCGAGTGCAAAAAAATTTGGCGACCGCCATTCCGATGTATCCTCCAGCAATGCCTGCAGATTCTCTAACTCACTCCGCAGCATGATCAGATTGATCTTATCCATATTTGCCGCCATATTTTTGAGTCCGTCGGCTGTGGACTTAAAATCCGGATCATCCTCCCGGATACTGCACTCATGGAAAATCTGATCCAAATGTCCGTTCAGTCTGTCGAGATCACGCTTCACATCATCAATGGGAATCTCGTTCATATCCTCCATCATATTGATCAGTCCGCGCCTTGCAACTGCCATATGTTCCTGCGAATCGACATACCCCTGACGCAGGTTTCCACCGAGTTCTAATGCGTCCTTTAATTCTTTCATCTGGACTTCCACCTGTTTTTTGTCCAGTTTACTCGCCAGCAGTTCTTTGCGGAGTTCTTTTACCTCGCGCGTCAGTTCCGCCACACGTTTCTGTTCCTCTGTCTTCTCTCCGAAAATCATGTCTGTCTTCTCCTCTTCCACAACCTGCGAACATTCAACTAATATTCTCTGCTTAGTATAATCCAAGACAGCAAAACAGGCAATTGCGGCTTTCCGCAACTGCCTGTCTGCTTACTCTAATAACTCTGATGTATAATGCACGCCGTCTTTGTCATATAAATCTGTCAGTTCTAACCCCGGATCTGTGTAATAGAGCACACTGTTCTCTCCAAAAATCGTCTGGATACCGTTTTCTGCGAGATTTTTTACCGCCTCTGTATCCATCATATCAGCGATGTAAACCGGGCTTACCTTCAAAATGAGTTCTGCACAGCTGATGTCGTCCGCATAAGCTGCCATATTATTGACTGCGGACTTACACAGTCCGTCTGCGGTATCTGCATAACGGGTCCTGATATCACCGCTCTTAAATTCATAATAATGATATTTTTCCTTGTCCGACATCGGATAATTGTGCAGACTGACAATACTTTCCGCCCCGTCATAATGCATGACACCGGCAGGATAAATGATATTCCCCTGCCTGTCATATAGATTGAAAGAATAATCCGCATTTTCCTCTGCTGTCCCGGATGTATCCGGACCGGCATTTAATTTTGTAATCGCAGAAGTCTGATCCAGATTTCTTGTGAATCCATCATAGCTTGTCAGTGAACCTAACGTATAGCCGTTATCGATCATGACATCCGCCACATAATCAGTAATGAAAGCGTTTTTCATCCACGAAAAATCAATGAAATCCGAAATAAAATTCTTCTCTGCAAAAGCAAGGTAATCGTCGGATACAGACAATTTTACCTGATTGCCGCCGAGCAGTTCGACGTTCACGTCAGACGGATCATTGCTGTAAGCAGCCACCTCTGAAAAATAAGCTGCCACTTCCCCATTCTGGTAAGCATCATAGTTAACTGTCTCAGAGTCATCATTACAGAAAAACAGATTGTCATATTCTGTATACACAGGCGCAAGATAAATTGCCCGGTTTCCGGTCTCTGCGATCAGCTCAAAAGCATGGTATAATGCATCATCCACAACCATTGTCTCATTCGGGTGCCGGTTGAGATCATACACGTTTGTGATTCCTTCAAACGATTCATCCATACTGAACATTTTATAGGCTTTTACAATGGAATCTGTGTAGAGCAGCGTCAGCGCTTTTTTTTCTGCGGTGGCATTTACGCCCGCTGCTCCAACATAATAGCGGAAGATATAATCATCGCCACAATGAATTTCAGCGGATGAACCCACTTCAATGTTTGTCCATCCGCTGTCATTTGACATCAATCCATTCAGTGCATACATAAATGCCCCCGAAGCAATGACCAGTAATACGATCACTGCGATCAATCTCTGTCTTGTATTTTTCTCCGAAAGCTCCACCTTCTGAACCGGTCTCACATTCGGAGTATGGTTTCTGCTGCCACCTCTGACGGTTCTTCCCATATCTTAAATAAACACTGCTGCAAGTGCTAACAGGAACAATGCAAGAATGACTGCAAGTACAATAAATCCTGCAATGGCACCCTTTTTGCACATCTTGTAGTTACGATAATGTCTGTGTTTCTTAAAGATCATCGCTGCGATAATACCGATGACCGGAAGTAAGAACGAAAGCAGTGCGTACCATGCGCTTCCTGTATCATGAAGTGGTGGAAGCTGGATCTCATCATGTGCAATATTGTCATGATGTTCTTCTGGTCTTGGTGCATCTTTGTCTAAAATCGTAATTGTTTTTAAAGGCACATTCTTCTCACGCGTAGCTTTGTATTCTTCAATCTCTTTCTTATTACCAAATACCCAGTGGTCATGACCGATACAGACTAACTCCGGTTTGTCTGTACTGTAATCATGAATGGATGGATCATAAGTAAACAGCACTTTATTTTTCTCTAACTGTGGATCCGGGATCGGGATCGCAGAGATCAGAGAATGTGTATACGGATGCAGTGGGAAGTTGAACAACTCTTCTGCATCTGCGATCTCCACAATATCACCCTTATAAATAACGGCGATACGGTCAGAGATAAATCTCACGATGGAAAGGTCATGTGCGATAAATAAATATGTTAAGTCTTTTTCTCTCTGGAACTTTTTCAGTAAGTTCAATACCTGTGCACGAATAGATACGTCAAGTGCAGAGATTGGCTCATCAGCAACAACAAGTTCCGGTTCCATTACCATGGCACGGGCTAAACCGATACGCTGACGCTGTCCACCTGAGAACTCATGTGGGTATCTTGTCAGATGTTCCGGCAGAAGACCTACTTCGTTGATCATTTCCTCAACTTTACGCACACGGTCTGCCTCATTCTCATATAAATGGAAGTTATACAGACCTTCGGATACGATGTAGTCGACAGTTGCACGCTCATTCAGGGAAGCTGCCGGATCCTGGAATACCATCTGGATGTTACGGATGACTTCACGATCCAGGGATTTTGGGATTTTCCCGGAAATACGCACACCTTTGTACAAAATCTCTCCGTTTGCCAATGGGTTGACACGGATGACTGCACGGCCGATGGTTGTCTTACCGGAACCGGACTCTCCTACTAAGGAGAATGTTTCTCCCTTGTGAATATCAAATGTCGCATTTTTTACAGCGCGGACAGCGTTATCGCCCTTGCCGAAAGTAATATCTACATTTTTTAAAGATAATAATACTTCTTTACCATTTTCATCAATCGGACCATGCTCTGGTAAATGAGAAGCATGCTCCTGGTTTTCTGTGTTTCGATTTAGTTTAGACACGATCTAAATCTCCTATATATTGAATGCTTTAACAAGTTTCTCATGAATGTTCTGGATTCCTTCCGGTTTTTCAACCTTTGGAGCATCCGGGTGTAACAGCCATGTTTTGGCGTAATGCGTATCTGTTACTTTGAACATTGGTGGTTCCTCTAAGGTATCGATCTTCATACAGTATGGGTTACGCGGTGCAAATGCATCGCCGACGATACTGTTGTAGAGCGAAGGTGGTGTACCTGTGATCGAGTAAAGAGTTGTATTTCTCTCAGCCAGCTGTGGCAGGGAAGAAAGTAATGCCCATGTATATGGATGACGCGGGTCATAGAATACCTCTTCTACCGTACCAACCTCTACGATCTGTCCTGCATATAAAACTGCAACACGGTCTGCGATATTGGCAACCACACCTAAATCATGTGTAATGAATACGATTGTATAATTGAATTCTTTCTGTAAATCCTTTAACAGTTTTAAGATCTGTGCCTGAATGGTAACATCAAGCGCTGTGGTAGGCTCATCACAGATTAAGATCTTTGGCTGGCAGGACAGGGCGATCGCGATAACGATACGCTGTCTCATACCACCGGAATACTGGAACGGATAATCATCAAAACGTGCCTCCGGGTTCGGGATACCAACCTTGTCCATCAGATCAAGCGCACGAAGCCTTGCCTCGTTCTCAGTACAATCCTGATGTTTCATGATGACAGATGTGATCTGTTTTCCAATCGTGATAATTGGGTTTAAGGATGTCATAGGATCCTGGAATACTGTAGCAATCTTCGTACCACGGATCTGGCTCCAGTCTCTTCCATCTTTGATATTTGCAAGGTTTAAGATACATGTTCCATGTAATCTCTCACTGTTCTCATCCAGATATTTTACGCGGAATGTAACTTTATCAAAAACAGCATTTCTCTGCTCTTCATCATTCAGATCCACGCCAAGCTGCATTGCCTCTTTTAATGCATCCAGCAGTGCATTGTTCTGTTTCATACGCTTACGGAAACCAAAACGTCCGACAGAAAGATATACCTCTTTCGCAAGGATCTCATTTCTCGCTTCTGTCTCTGCTGAGATTGCTGCACTGATTTCCTTCGCATGTTTTTCCTTGAGCCCTGCCATCTTCTTGTCAAATTCCTGATTGTATGCAGTATCATGTGCCAGACTGTTTGCACGCTCTTTTACCTTCTGCTCATGCTCTTTCTCGAATGCCTTGATTTTTGTATCCAATTCGGAGATTTTCTTTCCAGCCTCTTTGATCTTATCCTTCTCTTTGGATGGATCAAATGTCTGCTTCAAGTTGAAGGTATTCGTTCTCTCACGCTTTAACTCAAGGAGTTCTTTTTCATACGCTTCTGCTTCTTCCCTGCTTATATCGGCTCTTCTTCTCTTTTCAGACTCTAACTCAAGGATTGCTTTATAAGTGTCTGCACCAAACTCCAGTCTGGAATACTCGTCTAATTTTTTCTTATTCTCTGCGATGACTTTCTTTGCATTGTCATTTAATTTTACGACAGTATCGGAAAGCTCTTCATCGCTGAAAATAATCTTGCCGTTATCAATGAATCCGTTGCTGTCTAACATTCCTGCAAATGTTTTTGTAAAAACAGATTTACCGGAACCGGACTCTCCTACGATCGCAATGGATTCATTCTCATAAATATCCAGTGACACTCCACGGATAGCAGTAAGCACCCTGCCCCTCACATGGAATTTCACGATCAAATCTTTTACTGATAATAATACTTTTCTATCTTCCATCTACCTAACCTCTACATGTGTGTTCTCGGATCAGATGCATCACCAAGGTTCTGTCCAACGACATATAAAACAATCGTGATGATAGAAGCAACGACTACCGGGCTCCAGAACTCGAACTGCCAGCCAGGGGTAAGCATCGCACTTTCTGACTCGTAAATCAATCTACCAAGTGACATATCTGACATACCCATACCGATATATGCTAAGAACACCTCATAAGAAATATAGGAAGGGATCTCTGTTGCTGCCAGTGTTACAATAACAGATGTCATAAATGGAAGAATATTCTTCATTGCGATCTTAAGTGTACTCGTTCCCAGACATTTGGATGCAAGGTTGTACTCTCTGTCACGGATGATCACTACCTGTGTACGGATAAAGTACGCGATTCCAAGCCATCCGGTAATGGTCAGCGCCAGTACCATGGTCCAGAAACCAGCTTTAAACAACATAACCATAACGGCGATCAATAAAATGTATGGAATGTTTGCAAGAATGTTATATACCTCCTGCATAAAAACATCCACTTTCTTTGAAAATCCCCAGATAGATCCGACAACAACACCAACGGAAAGGTTGATCGCTGCACAGATAAATGCAAGGGAAATGGAAATCCTTGATCCAAACCATACGGCATCGAATGTAGACTGTCCGGCTGCACCGGTACCTAAGATCCAGTGAATGTTCATTCCCAGACGTTCGATCGCTGCAGATGGTGACAAGTGTTTAGTTGTCGCATCCATTAAGTTACCAAACTTATCATATTCCACAAATAATGGGTAAAGGTAAGTGAATGCGATCAACACACCCAGAATCGCCAAAATAATAATATTAATCTTTTTCTTAAAAAATACACGGAATACAGAATGCCAGTAAGAATATCTTGGCGCTGTAATCTTTTCTGATTCCAGATCACTGTGGTCTACCGGAGCGAATAATTCTTCCTCCGGCATACCGAACTTTTCTAAATCCTGACTCATTTCTAATTACCTGTCCTTTGTTGAGAATGAAATTCTAGGATCAACCATTGCCATTAGGACATCACCTAAAATAAGGGATGTGACTGTTAAAATCGCATAGAACAGTGTTCCACCGACAATAACACCATTATCATATTTGTTGATAGCCTCTGTTAATAAGTTACCAATACCTGGAACGACATACACACGCTCTGTGATGATCGCTCCTGTCAATGCTCCAAGCACTGCCGCAGGGATTCCCTGAATGATCGGGATCGCTGCGTTCTTCAAAATATGTCTGGTGAAAATCTCACCCTCTGTCAGACCACCGGATCTTGCGAATTTGACATAGTCCGAATTCATCTGGTCGATCATATAACGTCTTATCCACTTCATCAGATTTGCTATGGATGGAAGTGCTAACGATACGATTGGCAATATATACATCAGCCTGCTCGGCGATTCCATATCAAAGGTTGTCGGCAGACCAAAGCTTCCGCCGATCGCCTTGAACAGGAAAATATACGCAAGTGATGGTACTGCGATAATAAATACAATATAAAGCGTACCAATCTTATCGACCAGTTTGTCTTTCTTTCTCGCCATAAGGATACCCAGCGGCACACCGATCAGATAAGACATGATAACTGCGATCAGTCCGATCACAAAGGAATAACCCACTTTGGATTTTCCTGTTTTGTATGTTGCAACATTGGTGTAATCATCCTCATAACGGTCTGCATATAATAAGCTGGATTCTCTGGAACCCTGCATATAGGTTGCAGTGTGCAGATTGTCCGCACTCTCCTCCACAAGACCGGTTGGATAGGTGACAGTTGATTTTATATAAGATCCCTGATGGCTTGTCATCGTACTGAATACATCCACTCCCTGATTTACCGTGTAGGATGTTCCAAGATTGATCGTCACAATATTCTGATGAACAAACGGAAACTTGGAATCAAAATACAGTAAATACTTGTGTGTTGTACCATTGCCAATGATCGCCGGTGAGAATTTTTCCCCACCATAGACAGGATCATGTAACGTAAAGGTGAGACCTCTCTCACCTACGATGTCTTCTACATTATTAATATCATCAATTGTTATTAAATTTGCAAAATATTTTCCCATACGGGATGCCAATGGGACATCTTTATACGCAAAAAGCTGCTGCTGGCCACCGTCGGCATACTTCTTCTTGTTCATCATGACGGCGTCTTTGCGGACTACCGTGTATCCCTGAGACTTATAATACTTTGTGAATTTTTTGACATATTCACTGACCTGCTCAGAATCCTGTGCCTTGGTTCTTCCGAAACCAACCACTGCAGATCGCTCTTCCTCTGTTAATTCTCCACTGCTTACAAGTTCATTCAGCCAGTCAGAGTAGGTGACATAATCCAGATAACCATAATCTTCCCATTTAGAGTATTTATAGGCAACTCTTGCATTATTACTTGTATGTGAATATTTTGTATCCCCTGCAAAAACAAGGTTTCGGTCTAACATTGTGTAGATCATGATCATGACCAGCGCCACAACGATCACGATAGACACCAGTCCATGTAATATACGTTTTAATAAATATTTTGTCATAATTGTTCACTCATCAATAGTGCAGGGGAGCGGGGAATCCCCGCTCCGATGCAGTGTTGTTATTTCGTAGATACGATTAATAAATACCGATAGATTTGATCATGTATCCGGCATATTCTGGCTGGAATGTATCCAGATAAGATGCAGGATCACCATAGTCAGGACCCCATCCGGATAAGTCACAGAAGTCATAGTTCATTTCGTAACCATAGTTCATGTAATATCCGCTGTAGTACCAGTCTGTGTTATCTGCTGCTGCAATTAAGTTTACCTGGACAAGTCCCTGTGTAGAAGCTTCGATAGACTGTTTCAGAGAGTTTGCTCTGTTTGTAAATACTTCACTGGAAGAAGCATATACAACATCCATCTGGATTGGGTTGTCAGCATCGATCGTAAGACCATCTGCTGCTAACTCTTCTACTGCCTGACTCATTTCTTCCCAGGAGTTATCTGCATTGTACCATCCGTCATATCCGTCGGAAGAACCGGCACCCTCGTTAGCTGTTGGATCCCATGCTTTGATCTTCACACCGTCAGCATCGATCTGATCCTGTACAATCTGTCCATAGTATGTTCCAGCCGGATATGTTTTTTCTGTTCCGTTGATATCAACTGTTACTTCTTCTTCCAAAGTAACAAAGTTACCCGGTGTGTAAGAGTTTCTCATAGAAGCATATTTCAGATCATCACCAACCTGCTGTGCAAGATAAGCACCACGATCCAAGCCCATGGCAAGTGCTCTACGGAAGTGGACGTTCTGCATAGCCTGTTTTGTTCTTGCAGCATCTTCCTCTGTCTGTGAGGAAACTGCTTTTGTTGTATCGTTTGCGTTTGCAAACTGATTACGGTTGATATTAAAGAATCCGCTGTATGTTGTTGCATCTGTAAGTGCTACATATGCATAATCATCAAAGTTTCCATCCGCTTTTGCTGCTGCAACAGAAGCTGTGTTAAGACCTGTTCCATCTACAACACCTGCGATTGCATCGTTATATGCTTTTGTCGCATCAGAACCATCATTGTATACCCATGTCAGTGTATGGATATTGATGTGATCTGCATTCCAGTAGGACTCGTTAGCCTGGAATACGATTGTGTTCTTGGATGTAAAGTTCTTAACAACGTATGGTCCGCAATATGCGATAGAATCAGAATCCTTACCATATGTGTAATCTGCTGCATCCGGATCATACTCAACACCAAACTTACCACCCATGGATTCATAGAAGGATCTGTTCATTGGAGCAAATACGTTGTAACCGAGCATTGTTGTGAAGTATGTGCAAGGAGCTTCCAGATCATACTCTAATGTGTAATCATCAACCGCTTTTACACCGACCTGTGAGAAGTCTGTTACTTCACCGGAGATGTACTGGGATGCATTTGTGATGATACCTTCGATCAGGTACTCAAGACCACCCTGGGCATCCATCATATGCTGCATTCCGGCAACAAAGTCATCTGCTGTCACATCAGCAACTTTTCTGCCCTGGGAATCAACCCATGTAGCACCTTTGCGAAGATGGAATGTGTAAGTTAATCCGTCATCAGATACTTCATAGCTCTCTGCTAATGCAGGCTGTAAAGTTCCCTCTCCATCATACTCCATTAATCCATCGTATGTGTTCACGATTGCTTCAGCATCTACAGACTGAGAAGTTGCAAGAATATCCCATGTGGTAGGATCCTGTGTATATAACTGATAATTATAAGTATCTTTGAGCGTGTAACCCTGCTCCTCTAAGTAAGATTTTGCCCATGCTTCATACTCACCTGTTCCTTTTAACTCAGCCCATTTTGCTCTCATTGTGCTGACATCGGAAGCTTTGATCAGCTCTGTTGTGACAACTGCATTATGGTATCTGTCCATATCGTTGCCCCACAGTGTATAGTCAAATGTGTAAGGAGCTACACGTGAGATGGAATAGTTACCACCCTTTGACTGTAATGGAAGCATAACGCCTGATTCCATTAACTTTGCTTCTGCGATTGCTTCAAGTGCAAATTTCTCAGAAACGGTTTCAGCTTCATCAGCTTTCTGGTAAGCTGCCCAAAAATCACCGAGTTCTTTGTCATACAGCTCTGCAGATACTTCTTCATAATTAGCCGGAGCTACTGCTTCTTCGCTGCTGCCTGATTCTGTACCGGCTTCTGTGTCTTCGACAGCATTTGCATCATCTGCGGCATTGTTCTTATTGCCACATGCAGTCATGCTGACTGTCATAGCAAGTACAAGCATAAGGCTTACTACTTTTTTCTTCATAATATTTCCTCCTGTAGAAATAATCTATATAAACGCTTATGCGCTTATATCATAATTTTTCCTGTTTCTCTGCGGTAAAAAACGTATTCTGATCCGGGCTTTCAATTTCAATGTGTTATCATTGCGCCACGTTATCGTGCTAAATTATTTTTTTACAACCAAAAAAAGTGCCAACAGACTTTTCCGTCTATTGCACTCACTAGATACAAGTGTCTTTTTCCCGCGTACAACACTTCTTCTATTATACATGCATCTGCGATTTTGTCAATAGTTTTTCTTTTGTCACTTTCTTCCTTATACACACGTTTTATCATATATTTTCCCGCTGTTTTCTCTCCCATCGTTTCTTTATTACAGCTTA
>ERZ791921.1056-NODE-1056-length-12214-cov-18.234805_pt1 | contig 12214 bp, 10 predicted proteins | sample MGYA00510135_ERZ791921 | MGnify/ENA primary metagenome ERZ791921 (study PRJEB30046, sample SAMN00792070) | human gut metagenome | study: EMG produced TPA metagenomics assembly of the A metagenome-wide association study of gut microbiota in type 2...
CAGTTAATAAGGGTTATAGGTTACCTTAATCAACCTAAATACATTATATAAGGAAGATATACATGACGCAAGTAAATAAGGAGCGTATGCTCGCAGAATTTAAGGAAATTGTTGCTCTGCCTTGTCACAGCCTGCAGGAGCGTCCGGTATTCGAACTGCTCAAAGGCAAATTGGAGGCTCTCGGCTTTACGGTGGAAGAGGATGACGCCGGTGAAAAGCTGGGTGGCGACTGTGGTAATCTGTGGGCATTTTTGCCTGCCAGCGCAGGAGCTGAAGGTGCGGTACGCGTGCTGCTTTCTGCACATATGGACGGTGTTGAGCCTTGTGGCGGCACTACCGTTATCCAAAAGGACGGCGTTTTATACAGCGACGGCACCACTATTCTCGGCGGTGACGATAAATCCGGCGTTGAGGGTATTTTAGAGGGTATTCGCCTGCTGCTGGAGGAAGGCGCTCCGCATGGTGATATCCAGATTCTCTTCACTGTTTGCGAGGAGGGCGGCGTTAACGGCTCCCGTTGCCTCGACCGCTCCAAGCTGCGTTCCGACGTTGGCTATGCACTGGATGGTGAAGGCGCTCCGGGCGAGATTGTTATTGGTGCTCCCGGCCAGAAAAAATATAAAATCGATATTATTGGCAGAACCGCTCATGGCGGACTGGAGCCGGAAAAGGGTATCAACTCCATTATGATTGCTGCTAAGGCTCTTGCCGATGTTAAACGTTACGGCCGTATTGATGAGGAAACTACCTGTAATATCGGCATTATCGGTGGCGGTAAGGCAACCAATATTGTGCCTGATCTGGTAACGATTGAGGGTGATGCGCGTAGCCGTAACAAGGAAAAGCTGGAGACTATCTGCAAGGAAATCGTAGAAACTATTGCAACCAGTGCTGAAAAATACGGCGCTAAGGCAGAGGTTTTTGTGGATAACAAGTATGATTCCTTTGCTGTTGCGGAGGACAGCGATGTTGTGGCACTGGCGAAGGCTGCCTGCGCAATGCATGGCTTTACTCCGGATATTACGGTTACCGGCGGCGGCAGTGATGCCAACTTCCTGAATGCTTACGGACTGCCTAGCGTAATTTTGGGCACCGGTATGGCTAATGTGCATACTGTTGACGAATACATCAAGGAAGAGGATTTGTACAATTCCGCGCTGATGGTACACGGTATTTTGAAGGCTGCGGTAAAATAAAAAAATAAAACGCTGTATATAGCAACAGGCCTGCATGTGCAAAACGAATGCAGGCCTATTTTTATAAAATTTGACCAGATAGCCGAATTAAGGTATAATTTAGCTATACGAAGGAGGTGCGATAATGCCGAAAATTACTTCCAGTGCAGATTTGCGCAACAACTATAACGAGATTTCTAATTTCTGCCATCAGTACAAGGAGCCGGTTTTTATTACCAAAAACGGTAAGGGCGATTTGGCTGTCATGAGCATTGAAGCCTACGAGGAGCTTACAGCAAGGTTTGAGTTGTATGGTGTGTTGAAGCAAGGTTTAGATGATATTGAGGCGGGGAGAGTAGTTTCTGCAGAAGATGCTAAAGAGATGTTCAGAAAGAAATATCCTGGAGCAAATATATGATGACGTACAAGATAATTTATACGCAAAAAGCATTGGCGGATTTAGATGCTGTCGCTAGTTATATAAAGCTCAAGTTGTGTAATATCTCTGCGTCAGATCGTATAATAGAGAATGTTTTCGGCGAAGGAGATAGCCTTGCTTCTTTTCCGACTCGTTATCCCTTATGTAACGACGCATTTTTGCGTGCGTGGGGAATCCGCTTCGTGCCTGTGAAAAATTATCTGCTGTTTTATGTCGTGCACGAAGATGAAAGTGCTGTTTATGTCATTCGTTTTCTGTATGCTAAGCGTGCTTGGCAAAATATTTTGCGCGAGTATGTCAAAAACGAAAGCGGCGGCTTTATGCCTGTTTTTACAACGCATTACATTCAGGAAGAAACAGAAAAATATGGTAAGTGAAACGTGAAGATGTAACGAATAAGCGTAGAAAATTTTATAATACTGTCTTGAGGTCTGTATACTTATGCGTATGCAGACCTTTTTTTTGTCCTAACTTTGAAGCAGATAGAAGAGAAAATTCTTTTTATATGTACATATGGTTGACGGGGGGGACGGCATAGTATAATGAGCGCAAGGACTAAAAATTTTCAGCCCGTAGCGAAAGTTTATGAAAGGGTTATAGGTTACCATCATCAACCTAAATACAATCTATAAGGGGAGTACCATGTTAGATTTAAAGAATAATCCTGTTTTTAGCAAGAAACCTTATTATGATGAAGATTCTAATGTATGCGTATTGTTGAGTGAAAAAGCTATCTTTTCGCCTTTAGGACGCATTGATAGAAGAGCTTTTGTTTTGCTTATTTTGATAGATATATTAATGTATTTTGCTAGCTTTTGTATTCTTATGCTTTGGGATAAGTTAACTGGGTTAGGGATTTTGGATAACAAATTCGCAGGTTTATCGTATTTTCTTATGTGTAATTATTTGATGTTTGTTATTGTAAGCAAAAGATTACATGATATAGGAAAATCAATGAGGCTGTCGCTTTTATATGTTATGACTATATTGATTTCTTTATTGAGCGATAAGTTTTCTTATATTCCTTATTTTATTGCTATAGTAATGATAATCTTGGCTTGTATTCCAGGTGAAAAACGAGATAATGCCTATGGGACTAGAGTAGAGATTTTAAAATTATGCTCTGATAATATAATCAAGGGGAAAATAAACCATAATATTGAGTGTCCTAATATAAATTTTAATGTTGCAAGAGGATTTAATGCTGTTAAAAATGTCATTTCAAATAATGTGCTGTTTAGTATCTTGAAAAATAATAAGAAAAAATTAAGCTTAACTTTAATTGTTTTTATATTAGTCGGTTGTACAGGGTATTACCTTTATATTCCTAAAATGTCTGACGTTGAGAGATATAGGGATAATAATGACGTTGCGGCTATGAGTAACTTAATTGAAAAGGCTATTTCGTTTGAAGAAAGAGACCCTAAGTATAAGAATATCCGTGATCAAGCGATTATAGCATTAGCAGATATGAATACACCAGATGGTAATAAATTTCTGAAGGCATATCTGAATTCTGATGATCGTAAAATAGATTTGGACTTAAAAAAAGGAATATTTAAGGCTTTATTAGCAAAGAATGAAGATTTTTTACATGAATATGTAGATACTTGTTTAAAGGAAAATAAAAAGGGAAAAATGACAGTATACAATCAATTATTATATGTTACTAGAGATGAAGATCTCGAAAACAGCGATTTTGTTGAACGTAAAATAGTGCTGGATATCGTTAGCAATACTAATGGATTAGATATAGATAGCTCATATATTAATTTTATTAAAAACAATAATTTTAAGTGTGCTCAAAAAAATTTGGATAAAGATAAACTTACATATTTTCTTTCGGGTTATATAGATATGTATGATAAATTAGATGGGTTTGATGAGAGAAAAACCAGAGAAATCAATAAGCAAATAGAGGATATAGGAGAGGAACGTAAGCAGATAGAATTTTATCTACGAAATGTTGATGAAGTGACCCGAAAGATGGTTAACGAAATTTATATTACTCAAGGAATTAATAAAGCATTAGAATATCATAATCGAGTTGCTAACGATGCAATAAATAAAGTAAACAGGTATTGGAAACTTGAATCAGAGTTGGAAAAATTGAATTATAAAAAGAAAAATCTGCAAAATGAAAAACATAGTCTTGAGTGGAAAAAACAGTGGTATTACAAAAAGTTAAAAGAGTTTGTTGGCAATAATGTCAATTTGCCGAAGAATCTTTTGGGGATTAACTGGGATGATCCTTCTGCTTATATTTCAAAATTAAAGTTTGAATTAAAAAGTGGTGGAGGATTCCTTGTATATAGGGATAGCAATGCTAAAGCGGTTCCGCTAAGATTTACAGATTGCTTGCCTGATAATATAGATGTTTTGAGTAGTAGATTTGTATTAAATAAAAAGGGTAATAAAATTGTATCAATAGAGATCGAATGTAGTAGTAATGATTGGAATACAATCTATAAATATTTGAGTGATAAGTATGGCTCTACTTCTTCTCCTCTTGATGAAGCAAGTAAAACACGATATAGGTCTGTTTGGTTAGGCTATGATAAGGCTATAGATCTGCTTTACTATAAAGGAGATGGTAAATTGATATTACATTGCGATGATAAAGAATTCTTGTTTCATAGTTGATGATTAAAAAGTTTGGAGTTTTGCTTTTTATGATTTTGGGAAAATCAATGCTTGCTTAACTGACTTTATTCATGAACATGAATCTAATACTAATAATAAGCATGCCTGGGAAGCTTCTCAGAAGTTTTTGGACGAATTAAATGCTCAACAGATATAGCATTAATTTACTATAAAGGAGAAGATGATGTTATGACTAAAAGACAATTAATGAGTATTATAGGACTTTTGGTTATTATAGCTGGTATTGCTGGAGTATATTTTTTAACAAATAAATCATGTAAATTCGTTTATCCTACTGCAGCAATAGAGAAATTACGAGGTGATGAAGTCTTAAGATTAGAGATAGTTCCTGATACACAATCTAATACTTGGAAATATATAGAACGAGTATATACGCAAGATGATATTAGAAGAATTGAACAAGAACCAATAGCATTAGCCATTCTAGGAAGAGATAAGGGACTTTTAGATGAAAAATATCGTAAAACTATTACAGATATTTTAACTATATTATCAGATAAGTATCAGCAAGAGGTGTATACTTATAATAAACCTCAGCATGAAATTAAAGCTATAATTATGATATTTTCTTCGTTTGAAACTCCTGCTATTACAATTTTGTATACAGATAAGTGTTGCTTAGAAACAAATATTAACAAAAATAACGACTATGAACACATGGAGATAACTGGACAGCATACTATTCCTGACAATTATAATATAACACAAAAATTTAATAAATAATATTGACAAGGAATTTAGATGACAATAGTTAGGCAATTTGATTGGATAATCAACAAAAACAGCAGATCCCCAAATGCTTTCGCATTAAGGAATCTGCTGTTTTTTGTGCGTATTCAATTTTCGTAAACTTCTAGTCTGTGCCCAACTGATAGGGCTAAAATAATTAGTTTTCCAACCCAAGTTCTCCCCACAATTCAGAAATGAGTCTGATTTTTTTACCTTGCTGAGTATATTCGTTGTAGGCATCGTTGGCAATAGCAGTATCATTTTCTCCTTTGTGGTATTCTGGTGCCAACTCAACCTTCAGCTCTACGCCGAAGGTCTTTTTGAACCATGACAGATGCTCCTGAATCTGATGCATTTCAATACTGGGAATACCTTGAGCATAGAGCTTTAAAGTAGCATTCTTTTTGCTGATGCCCGGTTTGATAACATGAATCTGGGAGGTTTCCGTGTAATCAAGGCTTTCGGCTAAGGCTAGCAGCAGTGCCAGCTTATTGATGGTTTTCCAGTTGGCTTCGCTAAGCAATTCCTTGTAGAAACGGTCCTTGAAATAGTTTTTGGAAACTCCGTTGTGCCAGCCGGCGATGGCTGCCGTGATGACCTGCTCTTTGTGCGTCAGACCAAAGAGCTTGGCATTTAAAATCATATAGGCACTGTGACGTGCGTGACTGTAGAAGTTGATGGTGATGCCGATGTCATGCAGCAGCGCAGCGGTTTCCAGCAGGCGGCGGTAATTTTTGCGTAAGCCGTGCAGCTCGCTCCAGCCGTCAAACATTGATAACACCAAATGGGTGATGTGTCTGGAATGCTGCTGGTCGGGTTCATATAAGTTTAACACATTTTCCCTGCTCATTCTAAGGATATCCTTCGCTATAATGGGCACGTGGTTTTCCTTGGAATAATAATCGAAGAACAGTCCTTCGCGCAGGCCGCAGCCGGAGGTGATGAGCTTTTTGGCACCGGTGGCCTCCAAAAGGCAGCTGATAATGCTGCTGCCGGCCAAAATGATATCACTGCGCTCGCTGCTGAGACCGGAAATCTTTTTGCGCTGCTCCAGATTTGTGTTGCGCAGTCTGTTGAAAAAGCTGCGATAGGTTTGCGCTGTATAGGAATAATTATGGATTTTAGTTGCCGGGTACTTCTTTTCGCGCTGGATGATTTTGGCTACGGTACGCGCTGTACCGCCAACGCCGATAAGCGGCAGTCCGTTTTGCTTAAGCCAGGGGTACTTTTCCAGACGGCTCATGATAAAGAAGCTGACATCACTGAAAACATTGGCGGGCATAACGTTACGGGTGTTGAACATGGAGGTGGTGTTGACTGCGCCGATGGGCAGGGACACGCTTTCTAAAATTTTACGGTTCTTGAACAGAATCAGCTCGGTACTGCCGCCGCCAAGGTCGAAGATGATGCCGTCCTTGACGTTGAGGGTGTTGATAACGCCAAGGTAGCTGATGTAGGCTTCGGTATTGCCGGAGATGATGTGCAGCTGGATGCCTGTTTCTTCGGCAACGCGCGCAACAAGCTCGGCGCCGTTGGCAGCGTTGCGGATGGCTGCGGTGGCAACGGCAATGGTTTTGTCAGCCTGATAAATTTTGCACATATAGGCAAAGCTTTTCATGGTTTCGATGGTGCTGCTGAAGGCTACTTCTGTAAGCATGTTTTTTTCGTCGACCTTCTGACTGAGGCGCAGTGCTTCTTTTTGGTTATAGACCATATTATAAGCACCATTCTTATAAATATGGCTGATAACAAGCCGGGCCGAGTTAGAGCCGATGTCAATAATTGCGATTCGTTGCATTTTCCTTTTCTCCTTGTGGGGGTGTTTCTATAAACTCCGATTATTCTATTTTAACGATATATTTATTATATTACCCATAACCTGAAAAAATCCTGCGTGAAAAAGTAAAATTCGTGTTAACTTGTTAAATTACTGTATAATTTTGATTTTTTCGCAGGATTTTTGTTAAGAAACCCGAATTATAACAATAACATACTGTTTTGGAGGCTTAGTTAATGAAGCGTAAAAATTACACAACCTTTGCTGCTATTCATCTAGGCTCGGAGATGCTCAGTATGCAGATTACCGAATATCACAATACCGAAAGGTATAAGGTTATTGAGTGCTGCAACCGACGCATTCGCCTGGGTGAGGCAACTTTTAAAAATAAAATAATTCCTTTCCCGCTGGTTTCCGAAATCTGCGAAATTCTTATCGGCTTCAAGCGTCTGATGAAGGAATACGGTGTAGAGGAATATGTTATGCAGGCGACCACTGCCGTGCGTGAGGCCAGCAATCAGGTATTTCTGCTGGATCAGATTTATAACAAGACGGGCCTTGTTGTCGATGTTGTTGATATGCCGCGAGAAATTTATACCAAGTTTGTGGCTATCCGCAATACGCTGAAGGCAGAAAAAATTTCTACCGAGCGTGAGGGCATGCTGATGATGGATATTTCCTCCGGTGGCTTGGGCGTAACGTTGGTGCGAGATGAAAAAATCTGCTATCAGGGCAACTTCCATATCGGTATTATCCGTATTAAGGAAAGCTTTGAGCGCAACCGTCGTGAAAGCATGCATTTTAATAAGGCGCTGACGGAATTTTTAAGCAGTACAATCGGCCCGGTAAGAAACGAGCTGGGTGACAGCAAGGTGCGTTATCTGGTGCTGTCCGGTACAGAGACCGAGCTTTTGCTGCGCATGCTGGGACTGGATGAAAAGCAGCTGGTGCATCGCATTAAGGCGGCGGATTTCCATGCCTTTTTCGACAGCATGCGTCAGATGAGCCTAGCACAGCTGATTCAGGTATATAAGCTGCCGGAAAATGTTGCGGAGCTTGTACTGCCTACGGTATTGCTGTATGAACAGCTGCTGCATCTGATTCCCGCCAAGGAAATTATTATTACGGCAGACCGCTTTATCGACGGCATCCAGCTGCTGCATATCGGCAATAAAACGAATCCTGTAATGCGTAAGGAGTTGGAGCAGGAGCTTATCAGCCTTTTCCATACCATCGGCGCTCGTTATCTGTATGACAAGAAGCATGCCCAGCAGGTAGAGCGCCTGTCGCTGATTATTTTCGACAAGATTGCCAAGGCTTACGGCATGGGCGAGCATGAGCGCCTGCTTTTGCGTGCAACCTGCATTTTGCATGATATAGGCAAATATATCTGCATGCGCAGTCACTCTATCTATACATATCAGCTGATTATGTCTACGGATATTATCGGCCTGAGCGAGAAGGATAAGAAAATCGTAGCGCTGGCATCGTATTATCATGCCAACAGGCTGTTTGACAAGACCAATACGCTTGCGCCGCATGTGGAAAAGGAGCTGGTGCCTGTTGTGGCCAAGCTGGCTGCCATTGTGCGTCTGGCGGATGCTTTAGACCGCAGCTATATGCAAAAAATCCACAGCTGCAGTGTAACGCTGAAGGATAATAAGCTGAAGGTTATGGCAGCAAGTAAAGAGGATTTAACATTGGAAATCTGGACATTTGATGATAAATCAACTTTCTTTGAGGAAGTTTTTGGTATTGAACCGATTTTGGAACGGGTGAATAAGTAATGGGAAAATTAGATTTGACAAAGCCTGAGTATTTTTATAACCGCGAGTTGAGCTGGTTGAAATTTAATCTGCGCGTGCTCAAGGAAGCAATGGTTAAGGACACACCGCTGCTGGAGCGCCTGAAGTTTATCGCCATTTCGGCCTCTAACTTAGATGAATTCTTTATGGTGCGCGTAGCCGGTTTGTGGAGCAATTTTGACAGCGGCGTAGAAAAGCGCGATGCTTCCGGCATGTCGGTGCATGAGCAGCTGGTGGCTATTTCGCAGGCAGCGCATGAGCAGGTGCGCACTCAGACAAAATCGCTGATTGCGCTGATGGCAGAAATGGATGCGGTGAAGCTGCATTTCCGCCGCGTTAAGGATTTGAGCGAGCTGGGCAAGGACTGGCTGGAGGAATATTACCGCGAGGTAGTTTTCCCGGTATTGACACCGATGGCGGTAGATGCTTCGCGTCCCTTCCCGTTTTTGGCCAATAAAACTCTGAACCTGGCTGTTGAACTGATTAAGGCCGACGGTGAGCACAGCATGGGCCTGATTCAGGTGCCGAGCGTATTGGACCGCATTGTGGAGGTTGAGCCTGAGGGCAAGCGTACCTTCGTATTTTTGGAGGATATTATCGCCAGCCATTGCCACGATTTGTTCAAGGGCTGCCATATTCTGGATATGGTGTCCTTCAGAGTAACGCGTGACAGTGACCTTGACTTGGAAGAGGATGACAGCGTTGACCTGATGAAGGAGGTTGAGGAGTCGCTGCGTAAGCGTAAGCGCGGCGCTGCTGTACGTCTGGAAATCTTCAAAACGAATAATAATCGTATCAAAAAATTCCTGGAGGAAAATCTGGATGTTACGGAGATGGAGGTCTATGAAATCAACGGACCTCTGGACCCGACCTGCTTCTTTAAATTTATCGGTATGAAGGGCATGTGGCCATGGCTGTATGAGCCATTTGTGCCACAGCGTCCGCTGGAGCTGCCGGATGACAGCGATTTGTTCGCCGCTATCCGTGAAAATGATATTTTGCTGCATCACCCCTACGAAAGCTTTGACCCGGTAGTTAAGCTGGTTAGCGATGCTGCCGATGATCCGCAGGTGCTGGCGATTAAGCAGACGCTGTACCGTGTGAGCGGCAACAGTCCTATCGTTGCTGCGCTGGCACGTGCTGCGGAAAACGGCAAGCAGGTAACCGTACTGGTAGAGCTGAAGGCACGTTTCGATGAGGAAAATAATATCCTCTGGGCGCGTCGTCTGGAAAAAGCAGGCTGCCACGTTATCTACGGTTTAGTCGGCTTAAAGACGCATGCCAAAATTATTCTTATCGTGCGCAAGGAGGATAACGGTATTAAGCGTTATCTGCATCTGGGCACAGGCAACTACAACGACAGCACCGCAAAGCTGTATACCGACCTTGGCCTGATGACGGCCAATGATGAGTTTGGCAGCGATGCTTCGGCGTTCTTCAATCTGCTCAGCGGCTACAGCGAGCCGCCGGTCTGGAATAAGCTGGTTATGGCGCCGCTGGGACTGCGCGAAAAGATTTACGCGCTGATTGATAATGAAATTGCTATGGTGCGTTCCGGTCGTGAGGGACATATCATTGCCAAGATGAACTCGCTGATTGACCAGCCTGTAATCCAGAAGCTGTACGAGGCTTCGGCTGCAGGCGTGCATATTGACCTGATTGTGCGCGGTATTTGCGGCCTGCGCACGGGCATTGAGGGCATCAGCGATAATATTACGGTGCGCAGCATTGTAGGCCGTCAGCTGGAGCACAGCCGTATCTTCTGGTTTGCCAACGGCGGCGAGGAGCAGCTGTATCTTTCCAGTGCCGACTGGATGCCACGTAACCTTAACGACCGCGTAGAGCTGTTCTTCCCGGTAGAAACAGAGGAGCATATCCGTCGCATCAAGGCGCTGCTCGATTTGTATCTGCGCGATAACGTGGGCGCACATATGATGCAGTCCAACGGCAGCTATCGCCGTGTACGCAACAAGTTGGAGCCTGTGAGCGCGCAAAGCACTTTGTACGAGATGGCGCAGCTGGCGGTGACTGCCGATAAGCTGCCGATGGAAAAACGTCTGCAGCCTGTATTCAGCCGCAGATAATAGTGCCGCATTATATTTATCAAGGATTACAGGCTAAGAAAGACTTATATTTTAATTGCTTACTTAAATCCTTATATTGATATTATGTGCTTAAGTTGTTATAATTAGTAACAAGAGCAGAGGGGGATTAAAATGAGTAATTATGCTGTAACCTTGAATTATAATTGCCATTATGGCTATGTAGAATATAACGAAGCGGATAAGACTGCCGTAGTAACCTTGCCGGAAGCGGTTGCCGAAGCTAAGGCTGCTGTGGAGAAGTATCTGGCAACTCCGTTGAGTCTGGATGTGCCGCAGGGTGATACTATTCGTGATTTCGCTACGATTACGCTGGAACCGCTTTCCAGTCTGGAGGCTTTTCAAGTAGCGCTCACCCGTCTTTGGGGTAAAACCGGCGTGCGTGTTGAATGGAGCATGCCTCCGGGAATGGCTGACGATATTGCCGCTGAGGTGCTGGCAGAGGCACATTAACTTCTGATTGTTTTAGGGCAGACTCTTGATATAGCAGAGTCTGCCTTTTTGTTTATAAAATTTGTGTGAAGAATAGGAGAAATGCAGATGCTGGATATCAACAAATTACGCAATGCTTACAATGTTATTCACCGTATGAGCCAAAACAGACATCCTTTTGCCGAGGAGGAGCTTTCACTGGAGGCTGTACAGAGCGCGCAGGTACAGGAGGCGCTTAACGATGCCGCAGAGGTTATTGCGGTTTACGGCAAGATTATGAATCTGGTTTCGCAGAGCACGAGCTTTAAGGTTGCACCCAAAACTTCTAAGGCAGTTAAAAGCAGCTTTGTTGTGGAGCAGGATGACCTGAGCAGGCTGCAGCCTATGACTGAAGCTACCAATATCACAAAGCTTGTAAAATATATTAATGATACCTTTGCAGATAAGGAAATGCATAATCTTACCACGGTGGAGCTTGGCAGATGGTTGGAACATACCGGTTATCTGCAGTTGCCGGAAGATGGGCGCAATAAAATTCCGACAGAAAAGGGTTCTGAGTTGGGTATTGTTACCGAAAAGCGTGTAAGACAAGCTACCGGAGAAATTTATTATATTAACTTTTATCCGCAGGCAGCGCAGCAGTTTATTTTTGATAATCTGCCAGCTGTGGCGGAGTTTTTGGCAAAGGAAAAAGAGGAAAAGAGTGCTGACGCATAACTTGCTGTTTCCTCATTGCCAGTATTTTGTTTTTGCGGTATAATATTTAGTACAGCTTGGGCGGAATGGCTTGAGTTCTGCCTGAGCTGTTGTTATGGTTCCGTAGCTCAGTAGGATAGAGCAACCGCCTCCTAAGCGGTAGATGGTTCGAGTCTAAATCTTGCATAAAACTTAATATTTTGATAAATGTCCATGTAGCTCAGCTGGATAGAGCACACGCCTCCTAAGGTTGTGCTCTACCAGCTGCCTTACGGGGAAAAGTGATCGTTGCCAGTCTCAATTTAATATAAGTCTCTGTAGCTCAGCAGGATAGAGCGTTCGCCTCCTAAGGTTGCGTTACAACGGCCACCTCAAAAAAAACTAAATAAGGGATT
>ERZ791921.1059-NODE-1059-length-12197-cov-4.911053_pt1 | contig 12197 bp, 10 predicted proteins | sample MGYA00510135_ERZ791921 | MGnify/ENA primary metagenome ERZ791921 (study PRJEB30046, sample SAMN00792070) | human gut metagenome | study: EMG produced TPA metagenomics assembly of the A metagenome-wide association study of gut microbiota in type 2...
TCACACAACAACACATAGACATGCGCCTCTAGCTCAGCTGGTAGAGCAGTAGACTCTTAATCTATTTGTCCAGGGTTCGAGTCCCTGGAGGCGCACTGAGAGGTCTGATTTTGCAGATATTAGAGGCTGCGGGGTCGGACTTTTCTATTGCGAACATATAATTTTATACATTTTCCATTTATCAATGGCATGCAAGCCTTCCCGCATCAAAACAGGCGGGAGGGCTTTTTTTGTCCTTACAGGAGGTTTTATTATGGAACAGAATCAACGTTTTTTGCTGGAAAAGCCGGTTTTTCCTCTTCTTGTTTCCATGGCAGTGCCTGTGATGCTGTCCATGCTGATCAATTCTCTCTATAACGTTGTAGACAGTATCTGGGTATCGAGACTGGGCACAGATGCCATCACTGCCGTTTCACTAGCCTTTCCTCTTCAGAATATCATCATGGCTCTTGGAGTGGGCTTGGGCGTAGGTGTCAGCTCCTTAATTTCCATGAGTCTTGGAGCAGGAAACAGGAACAAGGCCGATCATCTGGCATCTGCCGGCCTCTCTCTGGCCCTGATACACTGTCTGTTATTTATTGCTCTGGGCATTTTTATTACAAGACCATTTCTTGGGATGTTTACAGATAATCCCCAAATATTCGAATGGGCCTACAGCTATACGTTCATTGTGCTCTGTCTCTCTTCCGGTCAAGTTCTGCAAATGTACATGGAAAAACTCTTTCAGGGTGTAGGGCGGATGAAAACCACCATGTTTCTCATGGCAAGCGGCTGTCTGATCAACATTGTTTTAGATCCGATCCTTATTTTCGGCTGGTTCGGCGCTCCCGCCATGGGTGTATCCGGCGCTGCCGTTGCAACAGTGATCGGCCAGTTTGGGGCGTTGCTTCTATATATTCTTGTGTATTTAAAAACCAATCTGGGCGTATCCATTCGGCCCAGACTTATGAATCTGAACCGCGAACTGATTCGTTCTATTTATAGTATTGCAATTCCATCCAGTCTGCTTTTAGCCATGCCTTCCCTGTTAACCGGCATTTTAAATGGAATCCTGACTACCTTTGGAAGCGTCTATGTAGCAGCCTTTGGACTGTATTTTAAACTCCAAACCTTTGTAAACCTTCCCTGCAACGGCCTTCTCCAGGGAATGCGTCCCATTATCGGGTATAACTATGGAGCCGAACGCCATGACAGGGTCCGCAGTACCATTCGCTGCAGCCTTGGCCTGGTAACCGTTGTTACACTCACCGGAACAATTGCATCCATTTTCTTTCCCGGCCCGATTCTGCGTATTTTTGATGCAGATCCGGAGCTGATGCAGTATGGGACAGAAGCCCTGCGCATGATCGGCCCCAGTTTTTTGATTTCCTCTGTGGCTTTCATAGCAGCCGGAGTTTTTGAGGCTCTGGGACAGGGACGCCCTTCCCTGATCATCTCCCTTCTGCGCCAGCTTGTAATCATTGTTCCTCTGGGATGGATTCTCTCACGCTTTATGGGACCCGCAGGCATCTGGATCTCCTTCCCCATAGCAGAGCTTATAGCCGCAGTGATTGCCTGGAAAATGATGGGGAAAATTTATGCGGATCATCCTGAAAATACACATTAACTCATTAACATAAACTCTAAAAAACAAACTCCGCACAGCAATTACGATCATAAACCGATCATTTGCAGTGCGGCGTCCTGTTTTTATCTTATACTTTATTCTGTTTCCCATGTCATATCCATCAGATACTCAAATAGAATAAGAACTCTTGCATAAAAATAATTAGCTGTAAGATTCCGATCATCTAATATTTTATCATCCAAAAGTACAAATGATAATTCTGCCATATCAGCAATCATAGAATGGGTTCCTCCCGTAAAAGCCACCACATCAATTCCATGTGCGCAGGCATCCCGGACAGGCTTAATAATCGTGTCTGTTGTGCCGCTTTTGCTAATAGCAATTACCATTCCTGCCGAAAGGGCATTTCCCTCATATACCTCATAATTATTCGATCCAATGGCACAGTAACCCATAACCAGAAGCTTGCGCACAAAAAAATCCCTTAAGGGGGCACAGAATCCGGTACCTGTAATCAAAATGGGATTATGTCTGTGTTTTTTCAGAAGTTCCGGAAAACGATTCATTTTTTCAAATGGTATCTCTCCGATAAAAGCTGTAATATCTGACTCATGATTCTTATTATTTATCTCATTCTGTACCAGAAATCCCAGTCGATATACCATATCCGTATAACCAGTATATCCCATCTTTTTACTCAGACGGATCAGTGCTGCCGGCGAAACGTAATTCCGTGCTGCAAACTCCCTTACGCTGTACTGTATATTCTGGTCTGCCGCCTCTAAAAGCGACTGAAACATCTGCTGTTCACTTTCATTTAAATGATATTGTTCTGCCAGCTTATAAATATCGTGTTTCATCTCTCATTCCCTCTATTTTATCCCAAACCCATATTTTGTGTAATTTTCACTGAAATTATACGATACTCTGTCCATCTGCGCAACCAATTCTCATTACATCCGATTTCATTAATGAAACATGTTTCAATCTATATGAATATGTTTAAAACTATCACAAAATAGTAGATTTTTTTATTCAAAATGATATAATTCAAACATCGAAACGGAATGGCGCCTTCCGACAGAAAACGAATGAAAAAGGAGAATGAATCATGAAAGCAAAAGTTATGAACGCCATGCAGAGCTTTTCCAAAGCTTTGATGGGCCCTGTTCTGTTCTTACCTATTGCCGGTATGCTCCAGGCTCTGTCTTCTGTAATGTGCAACACAGCATTTGTATCAGAGGGGGGTATCTTATATACAGCTGGAAAATTTATCAATGGCGGAGTCAGCGCAGTAATCGGCAATCTTGGAATCCTGTTCTGTGTAGGCGTCTCAATGAGTCTTGCAAAAAAGAAAAAAGCGGATGCCGCATTCGTATCACTTGTCAGTTATCTGATCTGGCTTGCAGCCAACTCTCGCTGGCTCAGTGTTGCGGGACTGATGGCGGAAGGTGATACTGCCAGCGCACTCTACGGTACAGGCCAGACGATCTGTCTTGGCTACCATGTAACAGACATGGGCGTATTCCTGGGCATGATCCTGGGCGTAATCGTAGCCTTAGTCCACAACCGCTTTATTGACACTGAATTTAAGGGTGCCATGGCTATGTATGGAAACAGCAAGTTCGTATTTATCGTGCTTCTTCCCATTGTATTAGTGCTGGCACTGGCAGCTGCCTATATCTGGCCTGTTGCAGCTGCAGCAATCAATGCCCTCACAGGCATTATGGCAGGCGCTGGCGCATTTGGAGTATTCCTGTATGGATTTTTAAACCGTATTCTGATCCCTACCGGCCTCCATCATCTGGTATGGTCTCCCTTCCTCTATTCCGCAATCGGAGACAGCATGATCATTGGCGGAGAGCAGATCGTAGGCGCAAAGCCTGTTTTCCTGGCTCTTCTTAGCGACCCTGCTGTTGCTTCCATGCCCGACTCTGCCCGATTCTTAACCTATGGACTTATGAAGACCTTTGGCGTCATCGGTGTTGCTCTGGCTTTCATCGCTACTGCCAAAAAAGAGAAAAAGGCCGCCACAAAGGCTCAGGTTATCCCGGCCACACTTACTGCCTCTTTAGTAGGCGTAACAGAGCCACTGGAGTTTACCTTCCTGTTTGCAGCTCCCATGCTGTGGGTCATCTACTCTGTCATGGACGGACTGTTCCAGATGATCGTATATCTGTTAAATGTCCGTGTCTGTGCTACCAACGGCATTATCGACTTCCTTGTACTGAACCTTCCGGCAGGAATCGGACGGACACACTGGCCTATGTATGTAGTTGCAGGTCTGATTGAGATCGTTGTAATGTATTTCCTCTTCCGTTTCCTGATCGTGAAATTCAACCTGAAAACACCGGGACGCGAAGACGGCGAGGATGTAATCGACCTGGCTGCCAATGCAGCAGCAGTAAAATCCCAGATCCGCTCCGGAAATAAAGCAGAAGCAAAGAAAGAAGCTGATGCTGAAACCGCAGCCCGCATCATCGAGGGACTGGGCGGACCTGACAATATTGAAAATATCGGAAACTGCATGACCCGTCTGCGCGTAGAGGTAAAAGACGCCTCTGTTGTAAAGGATAAAGAATGGTTTGCCCCAACAGGAGCAGCTGGTCTTGTTGTAAAAGGAAATAATATACAAATTATCTATGGCCCTGTTGTCAGCAAAAAACGTTCCATCGTCGAAAAAGCCCTTGGACGTGAAGAATAACTCACTTGTAATCACTCAGGAGGTATATAATGAAAACATTTAAACTTGTCATCGCCGGAGGCGGCAGCACCTACACTCCGGGAATCGTCAAAAGTCTTCTGGTACAGAAAGACCGTTTTAAACTCAATGAGCTGGTTCTCTATGATAACAATGCCAAACGTCAGGAAGACGTGGGCGTTATCGTCCGCCATGTAGTAGAGATGTTTGATCCGGATGTAAAATTGACTCTTACCACAGACCCGGAAACCGCCATGACAGATGCAGATTTTATCTTTGCACAGATGCGTGTAGGACTGTACGCCATGCGCGAACAGGATGAGAAGATTCCGTTAAGATACGGCGTAGTAGGCCAGGAAACCTGCGGCCCCGGCGGTCTTGCTTACGGCCTGCGTACCATTTACCCTATGGTAGAACTGATTGACTACTGCGAAAAGTATGCAAAGCCTACTTACTGGATCGTTAACTACTCTAATCCGGCTGCGATTGTGGCAAAAGCCACCTTCCGCCTGCGTCCTCATGCCCGCATCCTGAATATCTGCGATATGCCTGTGGCAATCGAGAGAAACATGGCTGAGATTCTGGGCTGTGACCGCCATGATCTGGAAGTAGACTATTTCGGCCTGAACCATTTCGGATGGTTCACCAAAGTGCGCCTCAATGGAACCGACGTAACAGAGGAATTAAAGTCCTATGTGGCAGAAAACGGATATATGCCCAAAAATGAAAAGAGCGATGTAATGCACAGTGATCCCTCCTGGCTTCATACATATGCCAATTCCAGACATATCTGCTCTGCATTCCATGATTATCTGCCAAATACCTATATGCAGTATTATCTTCTGGGCGATGAAGTGGTTGAAAGCAGCAATCCCAACCACACCCGCGCCAACGAGGTAATGGAAGGCCGCGAAAAAAGGATTTTTGATGCAGTAGCAGATTACCGCGCAGGAAAAGAAGTCGATCTGACCAAATTCTTTGGCGGCGTACACGGCGAATTTATCGTAGACGTAGCAATGAGCCTGGCCTTCGACCTGCGCAAGCGCTACCTTGTAATGGTAGAAAACAGGGGGGCGATTGAGAATCTGCCTGACGATGCCATGGTTGAAATTCCTGCCTATATTACAGACCGCGGAGCTGAACCTGTGCGTGTAGGTGAGATTCCTACCTTCTATAAGGGTCTGATCGAGCAGCAGGAAGCAGTTGAAAAGCTGGTAGTTGAGGCAGCCATCGAGCATTCCTACGAAAAAGCACTGATGGCATTTACCCTCTCAAAAACTGTCCCCAGCCTTCTGGTTGCCAAAAAGATCCTGGATGACATGATCGAAGCCAACAAAGAATTCTGGCCTGAGCTTCATTAAATCCTTTATACATTCAAACAAAAGCCATACCAAACCCGCCCGTATCCCGGCAAATGTTTGATATGGCTTTTTTCATAAAGTTTCAACATTGACAACTCTCCTATTACATGATATAAAATAGGTAGTTTATGCGTCTTTTTAATAACGTATGCAGCCCTTAGTGATTTATAAAGGCGCGTTTAAAGGTCGGACTCTGCAGATCGTCAGCAAGCTGCGAAGTCGGGCTTTTTCTTTTATGTGAATCAAAACCATACCCATCCCAAAGGAGGACTTCCCGATATGAAATATCTTCACCGCCTGACCGGCATTCTGATGGCATTCTGCCTGATGATCGTCCTGTTTATCACCTCCATAGAAGCTGTCGTATACTGGACACCCGGATATTTTGAAAAAGAATACACAAAATATGAGGTACTTAAGGATCTTCCTGCCATGACCGTGGAAGATCTGTTAGAAGTAACGGATGAGATGATGGATTATCTGCGGGGAGACCGTGAAGATCTTCATGTGATGACCGTCATGGACGGACAGGAGCGGGAGTTTTTCAATGCCAGAGAAATCGCCCATATGGAGGATGTTCAGGGACTGTTTCTGGCAGCCATCTCCATCCGGAGGGTATGTCTGGTTCTGTGTGCCTCTGCCCTTGTCTTTATGGCAGTTACAAAGGCTGATATGAAACGCCTTCTTCCTCCTTCCGTCTGCCTGGGAACCGGGCTGTTTTTCGGTCTGATCGCGGCCCTGGCTGCCATCATCTCCACCGATTTTACAAAATATTTTATTATGTTCCACCATATTTTCTTTAGCAACGATCTGTGGATCCTGGATCCGTCCACCGATATGCTGATCAATATTGTGCCTGAAGGCTTTTTTATGGACACAGCCGGACGGATTGCATTTACCTTTGGCAGCCTGCCTCTTATCCTGTTTGCAGTCTGTCTGGCTTTAACTCTGAAACACAAGCACCGCCCATAGGAGTGTAACGTATGAAACGACTTTTTCCCTTTTTTATATGCCTTAACCTGATTCTGGGCTTTACGCCTATTACAGCTGCGGCAGCCGTTCCCTGGCCCACCGGCGTTTCCATTGAAGCAGACGGCGGTATCCTGATGGATGCTGACACTGGAAGCATTCTATATGGAAAAAATGAAAATCAGGCCTATTATCCGGCCAGTATCACCAAAATCCTCACAGCGCTGATCGTACTGGAGGAATGTGAGCTGGATGAAATGGTTACTTTCTCCCATGATGACGTGTACAATGTAGAGGCAGGAAGCAGCTCCGCAGGAATTGACGAGGGCGATGTGCTGACCGTCCGCGACTGCCTCTATGCTCTGCTTTTAGCCTCTGCCAATGAGAGCGCCAATGCTCTGGCCTGTCATGTAAGCGGTTCCAGAGAAGCTTTTGCAGAGCTCATGAATCAAAAAGCCAGGAGCCTGGGCTGTACAGGAAGTAATTTTGCCAATCCCAGCGGCTTAAATGACGAAAATCACTACACCACAGCTCACGACATGGCGCTGATCACACAGGAAGCCATCAAAAATCCTGATTTTGTGGAAATCAGTGGCACACGCAGCTACCAGATGGCGCCTACCAAAAAAAATGCTGAGGGCGGCTATGTTGCCAACCACCATAACATGGTAAAACAAAATACATCTGTTACCTATCCGGGAGCCTTTGCCGGAAAAACAGGATACACCTCCCTGGCAGGAAATACCCTGGTAACCTGTGCCGAACGTGACGGTATTACTCTGATTGCTGTTGTTCTGAACGGCCATCAGTCTCATTACCGGGATACAAAAGCTCTTTTCGACTTTGGTTTTTCCAATTTTCAGTCCTTAAAGGCCGCAGACCACGAAACCACCTACCGCTCTCTGGAAAATGACATGACCATTGCAGGAATGACCGCAAAGGACAGCATTTCCCTGTCCCTTGATCCAGACAGCCGGGTAATCCTTCCCAGGGAAGCCGTATTTTCCGATCTGACTCCCAGTCTGTCCTACGAACTCGGCCAGGATGCTCCAAAACATGCCATTGCCCGCATTTCCTATACCTATGAGGATCATGAAACAGGACAGGTATATTTGTGCACAACGGCTCAGGTTAACCGGATAAGTGCGCCGGATACGGTCATTTCTTCAGACGCCGCTCTCTCTGAGTCTTCTGATGCAGCCAATCTTTCGACGGCTCCATCGAAAGCATCGGTTCCATCTGAAACAGAGTCCCCCGATCCTGTCCTACAGATCCAAAGGCGCTCTGCACAGCCGGATGCTGCAGGTACGGAAGACAAAGGCACACTTTTTGGCCTTCCCCTGTGGCTGGCAGTCTCTCTTGCCGGCGGTTTTGCTGTTATTCTCGGCGCAGGAATCTTCCTCTTTCTTCATAACAGGCAGAAAGAACAGGAGGATCTGATGCGCCGCCGGCAGAGACGCTTAGAACGGTTAGAAGATATGGGCTTCTCCTCCTCGGATTTTGATCAGATGCTGTCCAAAAAGAGAAGCTCTATACCCTCCTACCGCCCCCGCAGGCGGATAAAAGGGCGCTCGTTCCGAAAAAACCGCCGCAGATAGCCTGTAAACTTTACTACACTGAGATAAGGACTTCCGACCATGCTTCACTCCCATTCCCCTCTCCCCAGAGAACCATTTCATCTGAAACAGTCTGTTGTGGAAACCGTACGGACCCTTCCTACCACCATCATTTATATGGCAGCAGCAACTCTGGTTTCCAGCCTGATGTTTCATTTCACAGACAATCTGATCAATGTATCCATTGTCTATATCCTTGCTATCATCCTTCATGCCCGCGCTACCAGCTGCTACGGCGCAGGCATTATCGCTTCCCTGTACAGTGTCTTTTGGGTAAATTATGCCTTCTCTGTGCCCTACATGAAGCTGAATTTTACTCTCAGCGGCTATCCCCTTACCTTTTTCGGGATGGCATTTATCTCCTGTTTTACCAGCAGCATCTGCATCATGATTTCCCGCCAGACAAATCTGATCCGTGAGCAGGACAAAAAACTGATGAATGCAGAAAAAGAAACCATGAGGGCTAACCTTCTGAGGGCTGTGTCCCACGATCTGAGAACGCCTCTTACCACAATCATAGGCTCCAGCGTTGCCTGTCTCGAACAGCAAAATACCATGACAGCGGAGGAACAGCGTCAACTGATTTCAAATATTGAAGAGGATGCTCAATGGCTCTTAAATATGGTCGAAAATCTCCTGTCCGTTACCCGGATTCAGGATACGGACGGTGCACCTGCTGTGGTAAAAACTGAAGAGCCCTTGGAGGAAGTCATTTCTGAGGCAGTCCAGCGATTTCGCAAGCGCTTTCCCTTGGCTGTGGTTCATGTAAGTGTTCCCGATGCCCTTATTATGGTTCCCATGGATGCAAAGCTCATTGAACAGGTCATCAATAACCTGCTTGAAAATGCCGCCTTCCACGGAAACAGCCAGGAGCCCATCGAATTGACAGCTGCCATTCATGATAAAATCCTTTCTGTCACGATCAAAGACTATGGAAACGGCATTGATCCCGACCGTTTTCCCACACTCTTTGACGGCGGAGGCGCCTGCTCTAACCCCAAGGGTGACGGCCACAAAGGGATGGGAATCGGACTTTCGATCTGTAAAACCATTATAAATGCACATGGCGGCTCCATTGAGGCTGCCAACCATTCTAAAGGCGCCATGTTTACTTTCACACTACCTGATTGGAGGGAATACTGATATGTCAACAAAAGCAACCATTGTTATCATTGAAGATGAAAAAAATATCTGCAGCTTCATCAGCCGTATATTGGAACCCGAAGGCTACCGTGTTATCACATCTAACACCGGAAGGGACGGACTGCAGCACATCAATTCAAACCATCCTGATCTGATTCTTCTGGATCTTGGACTTCCTGATATGGATGGACTGGATATTATCCAGAATGTGCGTATCTGGAGTACTACCCCTATCATTGTCATTTCTGCCCGTACCATGGAAAACAGCAAAGTAACAGCACTGGATATGGGCGCTGATGACTATTTAACCAAACCCTTTGGAACCGGAGAGCTCTTAGCCAGGATCCGTACTGCCCTGCGCCATGCCCAAAGAAGCCATACTCATACATCCCATCTGTATGAAGTCGGCGATCTCTCGATTGATTTTGAACGTCGTCTGGTAAAAGTAAAGGGTCAGGAAGTACACCTGACCCAGATTGAATATAAGCTGGTTTGTCTGCTGGCTCAAAATGCGGGCCGTGTTATGACCTACGAATCCATTATCACCAAAATATGGGGGCCTTATGCGGACAATGATAATCAAATCCTGCGTGTCAACATGGCCCATATCCGCCGCAAGCTGGAAGAAAATCCCGCAGAACCCCAATACATATTTACAGAAATTGGCGTAGGATACCGGATGCGGGAGGAATAGTCTTTCCGTTTCCGCAAACGTGATAACTATTTTCCTTACTTCTATAAAAAAGTCTGCCCATCACTTCTTAGGCAGACTTTTTCTCTTTCTCTTATTATCTTCCCGTTTCTGAACCAGCAGTTCCAGCTCCTCTTCCGAAGCAGCCTTAACCGTCTTTACTCCATAGTAAAGCTCCCGCTCTGACTTCTTTACCCGGATCTTTCCCTTCATATATCCATGCTCCGGGCAAATCCCCATAGCAAAATAAAACCGCTGTCCGTAAGAAAACCAACGGATCTTTTTTCTGAGCATCCGCCGGCATTTGATGCATACCAAATCACTGACCTCCTTATTCTTGATCAGCTCCTCTTTTGTCTCAAACTCTGCAGAAACAAATTTAGAATATTCCGGGAAAGACAGCCGATAGCTCTTTCCAGATTCAGGCAGCTGATAATAGTCCACAGACACATATGGTCCAAACCGCTCCATATCTATTTTCCCAAAAATTTCTGCCGTATAGAGGGCGTCATTGAATGCCCGATGAAATCCTCCCTCATCTGCCAAATCCTGCTCGCAAACTGCCTGATCCAAAGCTGCCCTGCTTTTGCCATCTCCATACTCCAGAGAATACAGCTTCTGTATATCGTAATACAACAGCGGTCTCTCAAAGGGAATTTCCATCCCATAGTAGGCAATATTCCGCTCCAGCTCTGTCAGATCCATAGGCCCCCAGGAGCAGAAACGGTATTCCTCCGGTCCGCACCATTCTAAAAACTCCCGGATTACCTGCTCAAAAGGCTGCCCTTCTCTCAGAAGCAGCTCCATCTCCAGCCCCGTTACTTCCTGTATCTTAAAATGAAGCTCCTCATAAACCTGTGGCTTGACCAGGCGGCGAAACTCCCCTATAGGCTTCCGGTTCTGATCCAGCTTCACCGCCCCAATCTCCACAATCTCAAACGGCAGGTACCTGTCTGAGCGCTCCTTCCCCTCGGGACTCTGGTTCCATTCCAGATCAAATACAATATAATTCATTTCCATCATCCTGTCATTTTCTAGTGCGCCTGATGGGACTGTTCAGGCATTTTACTATCTTACCATATGACAGAGGATATGGAAAGGGGGGAAGTTAAAACAAATCCACCCGTTCTGGATCATCAATAATTCTCCACATGGATCTCAAAGTAACCTTGAGGATGATTGCAGGCCGGACATACCTTTGGAGCACTCATTCCAACCATAATATGACCGCAGTTGCGGCATTCCCAAACCTTTACCTCGCTCTTTGCAAATACCTCTGCCAGCTCTACATTTTTAAGCAGTGCTCTGTAACGCTCTTCATGATGTTTCTCAATCTCTGCAACCAGCCGAAATTTAGCGGCCAGCTCCGTAAATCCCTCTTCCTCCGCAGTTTTTGCAAAACCGGCATACATATCTGTCCACTCGTAGTTTTCACCCTCGGCCGCTGATTTTAAATTTTCTGCCGTATCTCCAATACCGTTTAATTCCTTAAACCACAGCTTTGCGTGCTCCCTCTCATTATCTGCTGTTTTCTGGAACAGAGCGGCAATCTGCTCATACCCCTCTTTCTTAGCCACAGAAGCAAAAAAAGTATACTTATTTCTGGCTTCTGATTCTCCTGAAAATGCAGTCCTCAAGTTCTGTTCCGTCTTTGTTCCTGAATACTTATTCATAGCGTTGCTCTCCTTCTTCACAATATTTATGTTCCTATTTTTGCCAGATTCTACTGCATTTATTCCGCATTTTTTATGTTATGATGGATAGCTGAGAGCATGTACAGCAACAAAAAAGGAACCACATTTCTGTGATTCCAAAAGAGGCGACAACCGGAATCGAACCGGTGATAGAGGTGTTGCAGACCTTTGCCTTACCGCTTGGCTATGTCGCCATATTTAGTTAAATGACCCCAAGGGGATTCGGACCCCTGTTACCGCCGTGAAAGGGCGATGTCTTAACCGCTTGACCATGGGGCCTTAACGCTAATTCACTTGTATATGAAAATAAACTCCCCGAGTAGGACTCGAACCTACGACCCAACGGTTAACAGCCGTTTGCTCTACCGACTGAGCTATCGAGGAATAACTTCTCTCACATATACCTTCAAAACCACATACTGAACAACCAAGCCACAACCGTTTTCCCTAAACCT
>ERZ791921.1072-NODE-1072-length-12082-cov-2.594496_pt1 | contig 12082 bp, 7 predicted proteins | sample MGYA00510135_ERZ791921 | MGnify/ENA primary metagenome ERZ791921 (study PRJEB30046, sample SAMN00792070) | human gut metagenome | study: EMG produced TPA metagenomics assembly of the A metagenome-wide association study of gut microbiota in type 2...
GTCGAATATTTCCTCCGCAAGACGACCGACATGCTGCTGTCGTTCCCGGTAGCTCCGTCGCTGGGCTATTCGTCCTACTACGCCAACGTGGGCGACATGCGCAACAGCGGCGTCGAAATCGAGCTGAACTTTACGCCGATCCGACGGGAGCATGTCCAGTGGGACATCAACCTCAACATGACGCACCTGCGCAACAAGATCACCATGCTGCCTTCTGAACGACGGACCAAACAGGTCGATGGCTACTCCGGTTACGTGAGCGGCTCCACTTTCTTCGGAGAAGGGCTTCCGATGTACACTTTCTACATGAGGAAATATGCCGGTGTTTCGGACGAGGGCCTTTCGATGTGGTACATGAACGAAACCGACGACAAGGGCAACCCGACGGGCAAGCGCGTTACGACGACTGAATATGCCAAGGCGTCGGACTATCTCTGCGGCGACCCGATTCCCGATCTCTACGGCGGTTTCGGCACGAGTGTCAATTTCCGGGGCTTCGACCTGAGCGTGGCCTTCACCTACCAGATCGGCGGTCTGGCTTACGACTCGGGATACTCCGCGGCGATGTACTCGCCGGCCAACAAGACGACGGGTATGAACTGGCACAAGGACATCCTCAATGCATGGTCGGCGGACAATGCGTCGTCGAACATCCCGCGCCTGCAGTATGAAGACAAGGATCAGAACGGTATGTCTGATCGTTTCCTTACGGACGCCAGCTACCTGAACCTACAGAACATCAACTTCGGCTACACGCTGCCGTCGAATTTCACCAAGAAGGTCGGAATCGAGAAGGTGCGCGTCTACCTTGCCTGCGAGAATGTCTGGTACTGGTCCAAACGTCAGGGATTCGATCCCCGCTACTCTTATTCGGGATCGACGAGCCAGGCCACCTATTCGCCTGTAAGGACGATTTCGGGCGGCATCAACATTCAATTCTAATCGGCCTCAAACACTTTACGACAAACGACATGCATATGAAAAAAGCGACAAACATAACGCTCGCGACGCTGGCGGCAGCTTTGCTGGCAAGCAGCTGCATCAAAGAAGCCGACCCCTATGAAATAGCTACCGAGGATCAGGTCACCCTCGAAACGCTGATAGAAGGCATTCCGGCCTCGCTCGTACAGGCCGGTTCCGCAGGCTATGCAAGCGAAGGCCAAGCCTGGGATTTTGCCCTGCCGGCCATCCATATCGCCACGGAATCCATGACGGGCGACGTCGCCATTGGCGGCAATATCGGCTACGACTGGTTCGCACAGTGGGGAACCAACGAAGCGCTCGGCGCCGACTATGCCGTGGGTGCGCTCACGTGGAACAACTACTATGCGTGGATCATGGCGGCCAACAACGTCATCAAACAGATCGACGCCTCGGATTTCGCGACGCTCGACGCCACGCAGAAGTCCTATCTGGGCTTCGCCTACGCCTATCGGGCCATGTTCTACCTCGATCTGGTGCGTCTGTACGAGTTCAAGGAGAACAATTACACTGAAGCGCCCGGGGTTCTCGGGCTGGGCGTGCCCATCGTACTGCCCGAGACTACCGAGGCCGAGGCCAAGAACAACCCCCGTGCCAAGGTCGACGACATCTACGATCAAGTGATCTTCCCCGACCTGGACAAGGCCGAAGAACTATTGAGCGGCTTTACTGCTCCCGACAAGTATACGATCAGTCCGGCGCTGGTCTACGGCCTGAAAGCCCGGGCCTGGCTTGAGCGCGGTACGGCCAAGAACGACGCCGAAGCCTATGTTTCCGCCGCCGAGTACGCCCGCTTGGCCATTAACGCCAGCGGCTGTACGCCCCTGACGCAGGAGCAGTGGGAAGACCCCTCGAACGGCTTCAACAGCGCCACGGCGAACAATGCCTGGATCTGGGGCCTCGCCCTGCCGAGCGAAAGCGTTGCCAACCTGTTCTGCTTCACGGCGCACATGAGCACGGAGAATGCGTGGAGCGCCTACGGAAACGACGCCTGCCGCTGCATCAACAGCAACCTTTACAACAGTATCGACCTGCGCGACTTCCGCCGCCATTCGTGGCTCGATCCCGACCGCAAAGACCCGGAGAAGGAGTCCTACGACTACAAAAGCTGCCGCAAAGAGGGGAAGGAATACTTCAATGAACTGCCCGATTACGCGAACATCAAGTTCCGTCCGGCGCAGGGCGCTTATGAGGATTTCAAGGTCGGCGGAGCCGCAGACCATCCCTACATGCGCGTCGAGGAGATGTACTTCATCGAGGCCGAGGCCAAGGCGCATGAAAATCTTGGCGAAGGAATTCGGCTACTCAATGAGTTCATGAACAACTACCGCATTGTGGGCGGAGGTTACGACTGTACGAACATGTCGTCGTCGGTTGAAAATTTCACCAACGAGCTGATGCTTCAGAAGCGCATCGAGTTCTGGGGCGAAGGCATCGTCATGTTCGACATGAAGCGGCTCGACATGTCCACCCGACGGGGCTATGTGGGAACCAACTCTCCTGCCTCGTACCGGCTGAATACGGAAGGCCGTGCACCCTACTGGAACTTCGTGATCTCGCGCGGTGAGACGCAGAACAACCCCGTCATCGCCACGCAGAACAATCCCGATCCTTCGCAAACGGTCAAGCCGTGGAACGGGTGATGACCATCTGCGATCAAGCTGTCAAATCTAAAAGCAAATTACCGTGAAGACATTCAAGCATATATTACCGTTCCTGCTGGCACTTCTTGTCCTTGCCGGCTGCGAGGACGACGTGAACTATACGCAGGGAACCGCGGAGAATCCCGATTGCTACGGTGTCTACTTCCCGAAGAAGCAGGCTACCCGGACCGATCTGGAGTTCGAACCGGGAACCCAGACCGAAGCGACCTATACGGTCAAACGGCGCAACACCGTGGATCCGATCGTCGTTCCGGTCGTCGTGAAGTCCAACGTCGAGGATATTTTCGTCGTCGAGCCGCATTCGATGCCGGAGAGGACGAGACGACCTTTACGATCAGTTTCCCCAAGGCCCAAATGGGCACGACCTACACTTGCGATATCAACATCGAAGATCCGCGCTACGCTTCGATCTACGGTGCCGATAAGGTGAACCTTTCGATATCGCTCGTGCTGGCCAAATGGGAATTGGTCACCGACGAAAAGACCGGTGAGACCAAAGGCCGCTACCGCGACGACATTCTGGGCAACTTCGCGTCGATAGACAACCCCAATGCTAATCCGAACCCCGAAATCGAACTCGAAATCTACGAGCGTTCGGACAAGAAGGGCTATTACCGCATGAAAGCCTACACTCCGGAGCTGATGAACATCTTCGCCGGAGGACAGGTAAACCACGAGAACCGCAACGTCTGGACCTATGTCGATGCCTCGGATCCGAACAAGGTCTATTATCCCTACCAATCGACCGGTCTGACCCTCTTTTCCGATATGGGTGAGTGGTACATCGCATCGCAGACACCGGAAAATTTCGCCATGGACGAATCAGCCGGACAATATGGCACGCTCAATAACGGCGTGATTACCTTCCCGGCGCAGGGTATCGTGCTCGAACCGAGCGAAGGTGAATATGCCGGAAAATTCTTCTATGCCAACGCAAACGGTCTGCAGCGGATCATGCTTCCCGGAGCCAGGGTCTACGATTACTCGGTGGCCCTCACCAAAAGCGAACCCGCAGACGGTGTCGTCGAAATCGGCGCCACCCTCTCCGAGGACACCCGAGAGTTCCGCTATGCGATCTTCACGGGCAATTTGAGCGACGGCGAGGCGAGCCTCAAGGCACAGGAGATGGCCGATGGCAAGATCGCCGCGGAACTCATCAAGACGATCACTGCTTCGGGGACGATTTCCGTTCAGGATCTGGAAGGCGGCACCGGCAAGTACACGCTTGTAGGCTGCATCTACGGTTCGGACGAAGAGGCGAATCCGGAGGGCGGCGAAACGGCGTCGCAGAATCTGAAAATGCAGGGCTACGCCTCCATTTCGTTCGGATATATCGCCAAGGGCGACGAGGACAAGGTTTCCGTCATTCTCAACATCGGGCTCGAAGCCACGAACGAATTCGCGGGACAAGGCATTACGACGGACAATGCAGCGAAATTCTGGGCCTACGGCGAGGAAATAGAATCCGTCAAATACGGTGTCTTCAAGACGAAAGCCATCCAGGGACTGGACATGACGGCTTTCCTCCAGCAGATGGGCAAGGATTTCACCAAAGAGCAGCTCGATGCCATCAACGGCGGACATTACAGCATCATGCTCACGGGGCTGAACGGCGATACGGAGTATACGTTCGCCGGACTGGCTTACAACGGATATGTCCGCAAACTCGTCACGGCATCCATCAAGACTACCGGCAAATACAACCCGGGATTGGAGAGCGAGTTCCTCTACTCGGATTTCCTGCCGCAGAAAGAACAACCCTCGAAGGAGTATCTCATTTCGACCGAATGGAACTATTATGCCATCAACGTCATGGATGAAAAGCAGATGCGCCGGAAGATCGGTACGGTAACCATTGAAGACGACCCGACGGCAGGCAGTTCGGTCGATCTGCTGACCATTACTGGGCTTACCGGTCTCACATTCGACGAAGGCGGTCAGATTCCTGCGGTCTATGTGCCTTCGGCAGCTCCGCTCGCAGGAATAACCGGGGCGATCTCTCCGATGCTTTCGCAAGACCCGATCGGTGTCATCAACGGCGAGGACATCATCGCCGGCTGCGTCTCGGAGGAGGATCCCGAATCGCTCTATGCGGTCAATTATCCGTTCATCGGAGGCGCCGTGGCCGACGGTTATATCTATTTCGTGCCCACTCCGAACTATGTCGAGCAGGGAGCCACGTTCCGTTATCTGTATACGTTGAGTACGACGACCCCCTATTCGATCCTTACGGACATGTTGCTCGTCGATCCCGCCAAGGATATGGGCGGCATTCCCGAACTGGCCGCAGAGCGGATCGCAGAATTGCGCCGAATGGCCGCAGAGCTCCGGCAGCCGCGGAATTACGTCGAACGGCTCGAATTCTCCGTTTCTACAGAACGCGGTTCCGTCAAAACCGTACCGACCGACTATGCGAAAGGATTCCTGCCCGCATCGGCTCCTGAAGCGAAAGTTGTAAGGGCTACGGTCGGATTCAGCGACGCTGTGCAGCGTGCGAACGGTTCGGGATCGGAACTCCGCTTCCGGAAAACGGCCGCTGCCGAAATCACGCTCAAGTAATATCGGATCGGGAGAGGCCGGTCGTCCGGCAAGTGCCGGCCTCTCCCTTTTTTTCAAGCCAAAAACAACCTGCCGGACTCAAAAATCAGCATGATATATGCATAACAAAACGAAACTCCTGATTTTCGCCTCCCTGCTGCTGGCCGCCTGCTCGACGGATCCCATGCAGGAGATACCGAACCGCGGGGATTCCGCTCCCGAAATCGAGACTTCGGGCAAAATCTGCAATACGTCGGACGACGCCGTGGCCGGTTCGCTCATCGTAAAATTCGGCGAAGAAGCCATTCCCAGTCTCGAACAGAATGCGTTGAATGCGGCCAAGACCCGTTCGGCGCTGACCCGTTCGGGCATCGAATCCGTCGATGACATCCTGAACGACCTGCATGTCACCTCGCTGGAGCGCGTCTTCCCCGAAGCCGGCGAACACGAGGCCCGCACCCGTGCGGCAGGGCTTCACAGATGGTATGTGCTCCGGTTCGCATCAGAGGAGGATCTCGACAAGGCGGCGGAGAGACTCGCGGGTGTCGCCGAAATCTCGAAAGTACAGTTCCGCACCCGTCTCTACCGGGCTTCCGACTGCAAAACCTATCCGTTCCTAGCAACGGCGAACGGCCAGACCCGCGCTTTGGTTACAGCGGATTTCAACGACCCGAATCTTTTCTGGCAGTGGCATTACATCAACAATGCCGACCAGGCCGTTGCCACTACATCGGTGGCCGGAGCCGACATCAATGTGGCCGACGCATGGAAGCTCACGGCAGGTAATCCCGAAGTCATCGTCGCCATCGTGGACGAAGGGGTGAAATACACTCATCCGGATCTGGCGGCCAACATGTGGATCAATCCGAACCCTTCGCCCGAATACAAGAACCAGGACATTCACGGATGGAACTTCGCTGCCGACGGTTCCATTTCATGGGGTCAGAAGGGCGATTCGGGACACGGAACGCACGTTGCGGGCACGGTAGCCGCCGTCAATAACAACGGCATCGGCGTCTGCGGCGTGGCCGGAGGTACGGGCAAGGGAGACGGTGTGCGTCTCATGTCGTGCCAGATCTTCTCGGGAGACCTGACGGGTGACGCCCTCGTGTCGAGCCGTGCCGTAAAATACGCCGCGGATCACGGTGCCTCCATCCTCCAGTGCTCGTGGGGCATCAAGGCTGGAATATACACGTCGGACAACATGTTCATCAAACAATCGCCGATGGATTACGAGGCGCTTCAGTACTTCGCCGCCCAGAAGAACTGCGAGGCCCTCGACGGCGGACTGATCATTTTTTCCGCCGGCAACGAATCGACAGCCATGTCCGGCTATCCGGCAGGCTATCGTGATTATATCTCCGTCACCTCGTTCTCGCCCGACTACCTGCCAGCCAATTATACCAACTACGGTTCCGGCTGTAATATCGCGGCTCCCGGCGGCGAAACGAGCGGTTTGAGCGGTGGGGAGAAAGCCGGCGTCCTTTCGACGCTCTGCTCCGAAACGAGCAACGGAGCGGATTACGGCTACATGCAGGGAACCTCGATGGCTTGCCCGCACGTCTCGGGCGTAGCCGCACTCGGCCTCTCCTATGCCCTGGAGAAAGGGAAGAGATACTCGCTCGACGAATTCAAGACCATGCTGCTCACCTCGGTCAATGAAATCGACTCCCGGCTGGGCGAAGGCTCGAAAGCTACGATCGCCGACGTGTCGATTTACCGCGGCAAAATGGGCACCGGCATTACCGATGCCTATCAGCTGCTCATGCAGATTGAAGGAACGCCTTGTCTGCAGGTCGCATTGGGCGAGGTGCAGCTCATTCCGCTGACGCAGCATTTCGGACAGGGTGCCGAAGACCTTACCTATACCGATATCCAGATGTCGGCCAAGGATATGGAAAAGCTTGGCATCAAGGCGGCTCCCAAAATGTATAATGGAAAACTGATGATCAAATGCACGAAACCCGGATCGGCCAAAATCAAGGTTTCGGCGATAGCCGGCGGTACGAAACCTGGAACGGGCGTCGTGATGGGCGGCATGGTCATCACCAAGGAATTCGCCGTCATCGCCCGTTCGGCCGGCGCAGCAAACGGAGGTTGGTTATAAAAACAGTGCTTGCAATGAAAAAACATCTTTATCATCTGCTCGTTTTCTCCCTGCTCGGCATTTTCGCCGCAAGCTGTTCGGATGACGACGATGCCCCCAACATTCAGTCGGAAATCGTAGGCGAATGGCGCCTTACTTCTTGGTCAGAGAATGCTCCCGAAGGATTTGAGGTATACGTAGAATTCACTTCGGCAGCGACATTCGGACTTTATCAGAAGGTCGAAACATCGAACTACACCAAATACACCGGGCGTTATTCGATCGACGGATCCCGGCTGACCGGAGTGTACGACGACGGCGAGAGCTGGGGCAACGGCTACGATTTCGAGTTGACGAATGGCGGGAACACCCTGACGATGACCACCCGAACCGAGCCGGCCGAAACCAGCGTATATTCCCGGACGATCATTCCGGATGACGTGCGCAATGCCCGAACATCCCGTGCCGAGTTTTCTCTGGAAATGAGGCGAATGCTATAATCTGTAATATTCGTGCCGCTCCGGCATTAAGTGTAAGGTAAGGACAAGAAGATGTGGTTGAAACGCTAATAACGGTCAGACCAGTAACGCTTCAAAGTGTGGAAGGCATTTGTCAACCGACAAATAATTTCGAGTGAAAATCTCTTATCTATAATGTGTTAAAACATTAAAATAAAATGTTCAAAATTACGAGATTGCTCACTGGGATAGGATGGCTAAAACCATCCTATCTTTTTTTAGAATATTTCTACGAGAACTGCAATATAAGCATTCAGACAATTGCATGTTTTAGCAAGATTTATTGAAATTTAATGTTTTAAATGTATCAATCTGAAATAAAAATCTTTGATATTTGAGTGATGATTTACGTTTTCTGCCGACTGGCATATTTGCCCCCGTGGACATTTGTCTGTTGTCCCTGAACGCAATTCCTGTCATGTAATCCCGTAATAATGCACGATCCGCGTCCGGCGGCGCTTGTCGCGCTTTGGGAAGGAGCCGTCTCACATCTGGAATTTGAGATGCGGATGGTCCATCTGCGTATCGAGCATTCTGCGGTCATGAACCGGTTGCGGGAACCCGAAAAACCCCGCTCGGCGCTCTATCTGGCCGAGCCGTTCACGCCGACGGATCTCATGGAGCTGATTACGGCGTTGCATACTGCCGGCGTGGGACGGCGTATCGACGGTACCCGTGCCAATGTGGAACAGTTGGTCGAGCTGTTCTCGTGGATGTTCAATGTCCGTATCAACAATCCCATCCAGTGCCGCCGTGGGGTCATCAACCGCAAGTTGCGGCTGACACGGTTTCTGGATCTGCTGCGCAACTCTCTGATTGAAGAGAGCCAGCGATAGGCGTCGGCGCCCCTCATCCGAGGGGCGCTTTTGGCCGAATCCTTTCAGGTATCAAGTAGCCGACGCCAGCCGCTCGCCGAACGCTTCCATCTCGCGGCCGATGACCGTCTCGGAGAATTTGGCGTAGTGGCGCGTCATGTTGGTGTTCGAGTGGCCGAGAATCTTGGCCAGCACATCGATCGGCATGCCGTACTCGACGGCCATGCAGGCGAAGGTGTGGCGTGCGCAGTGGGTGGTCAGCACCTTGTCGATGCCGCACACGGCCGCGATCTCCTTCATGTAGGCGTTCATCTTCTGGTTGCTCGGCGTGGGGAGCACCCGTGATCGTGCGACGCATACTTCGTCGTGCTCGTAGCGGCGCAGGATTTCGAGCGTGGCCGGAAGCAGCGGGATGCGGCTCATCACGGAGGTTTTCTCGCGGGGTTTGTGAATCCACCAGCGCCCCTCGTCGTCCTGCGAGAGGTGCTCGCGCCGCAGGTGGTCGGCGTCGGCGAATGCCAGCCCCGTCAGGCAGCAGAAGACGAAGACGTCGCGGATGCGGGCCAACCGGCGGTCGAGCTCCTTGCGGGTCAGCAGTTCCAGTTCATGCGCCGTGAGGTGCTCTTTGGCCTGCACCTCGTCCTCTTTGAGTTTGTAGTAGCGGAACGGGTTTTTCGTAATCCACTCGTTGCGCAGGCAGTAGAGGACAAAGTTGCGCAGACAGTCCATCACGGCGACCGCCCCGTTGTGGCGGCAGCGGTGGGCGGTTTGCAGGAAGAGGTTGAAGCCGTCCAGAAACTCGTAGTTCATCCGTTCGACGGGAATGTCCTCGGCTTTGCCGCGTTGGGCGAGATACTGTTTGAGATAGCGCAGCAGCCGCTCGTATTTGTCTGCCGTGCGCTGCGTGATGCGCACGCCCACTTCGGCCTGCCGCCGCTTCACATAGTCGGTAAGGCCCGCAATGAGCATCATCGTGTTGCACGTCGGGTTCAGGTAGCGCTGTTTGATCTGCGCGGCATTGGCCGCATAGCCCTCGGCCAGCAGTTTGGAGCGGATGTCGATGATTTTTACGCGGAAATCGTTCAGTCGTTCGTTGACCTGAATGGCCAGCTTGTTCGTTCCCATCGCGCGTTCTTTGTGCTGGTTCCACGTTTCGGGATTGCTGTCGCACTGGGTGTAGACCTTCTGCCGGAGCCCTCCGGTCGTAATGCGTGCGAAGATGGGCGCGAGCCCGTTCTTTTTCTGCCGCCCTTTCCGCATCAGGAAAAGAATGGCAAATGTCTCTTGTCTCATGACGTTGAAATTTTGGGGTTAACAAAACGCCTGCAAGAGAGAATTATTACGGTGTAAAACGCAGAAAAACAACGCATTGCATCTGTGTTCGGGAGCAAATTTCGCTGAACGGCCCGTTTTTCGGCTCCGTTCCCTTTCGTGCTCCCGCGAGTTTGCCGCGAACTGCTTTCCGCTTCCGGTTCGGGGGATCGGCCGAAGCCTTTGCAAAATGATGATATACAGTCGGTTTTCCTCTTTTTGCGCCGGACGGGCAACAAAAAAGGAGCCTCGGAAAAAGGCTCCTTTGTGCGGATAAAGGGACTCGAACCCCCACGCCGGTAAGGCATCAGATCCTAAGTCTGACGTGGCTACCAATTACACCATATCCGCTTGCTATATGCAAAGGTATATAAAAATTCACAATTCACAATCCGGAGCGGGTGATTATAAGCCTTTTTTATTTACTTTTGTAGGCAATTTATCCGCTTATGCCGCAGAATGTCGCACTCGTTTTAACGCCCCGTCAGGCTGCCGACGCGAAGTATTACACTTCGCTTGCCGCGCGGCGTCTGGGGGTGCCGGAGCACGATATTGCCTTGGTGAGGGTCGTCAAACGCTCGATCGATGCCCGGCAGCGGCAACCGAAGGTCAACCTGACGCTGGAGGTCTATGTCGACCGGGAGCCGCAGCCCGCACCCGTGCATTTCGATTATCCCGATGTCTCGGGACATACCGAGGTCGTAGTCGTGGGATCGGGCCCGGCTGGGCTTTTCGCGGCGCTGCGGCTGATCGAGTTGGGGCTGAAGCCCGTTATCCTGGAGCGGGGCCGTGACGTTTCGGCGCGCAAGGTCGACATTGCGCAGATCAACCGCAACGGGGCAGTCGATCCCGATTCGAACTACGCTTTCGGCGAGGGCGGCGCGGGGACTTTCTCGGACGGCAAGCTTTTCACGCGTAGCAAGAAGCGCGGCGATTACAACAAGGCGTTGCAGACGCTGGTGTTCCATGGCGCCACGCCCGAAATCCTCTATGAAGCCCATCCGCATATCGGAACCGACAAGTTGCCGCGCATCATGCAGAATATCCGGCAGACGATCCTTGGCTCGGGCGGCCAGTTCGTGTTCGGTAGCCGCGTTACGGATCTTGAAATCCGCAACGGCCGTATCCGGGGCGTGCGGTGCGGCGACACGTTTGTCGAAGGGGCGGCCGTGGTTTTGGCCACGGGACATTCGGCACGCGATATTTACGAGCTGCTTTACCGCAGGGGCGTGCGCGTCGAGGCGAAGGCCTTTGCCATGGGCGTGCGTATCGAGCATCCGCAGGCGTTGATCGACTCGATCCAGTACCACTGCCCGACGCGGGGCGAATACCTTCCGGCGGCGGCTTATTCGCTGGTGAGCCAGGAGGCCGGCCGCGGGGTCTACTCGTTTTGCATGTGCCCCGGCGGGTTCATCGTTCCGGCCATGACCGATGCCGCGCAGTCGGTGGTCAACGGCATGTCGCCCAGCGGCCGCACGTCGCCCTATGCCAATTCGGGCATGGTGACCGAAGTGCGGCCCGCGGATTTCGAGCACCTGCGTGCGGAATGGGGCGAGCTGGCCGGGTTAAAGTTCCAGCAGCAGTTCGAAGAGCTGGCCCGGCAGCACGGCGGCGAGCATCAGGTCGCCCCGGCGCAGCGCGTCGCCGATTTCGTGGCGGGGCGCCCCAGTGCGGCCTTGCCGAAAACCTCCTATATCCCCGGTATTATTCCTTCGCGGCTCGATGAGTGGATGCCCCCGTTTATCGGCGAGGGGCTGCGCCGGGGGATCGCCACCTTCGGGCGGCGGATGCGGGGGTTCGTGACGAACGAAGCCGTCGTAGTGGGCGTCGAGTCGCGCACCTCGTCGCCCGTCCGGGTTCCGCGCGACCCCGTGACGCTCATGCATCCCCAAACCGCGGGGCTCTTCCCCGCGGGTGAAGGCGCCGGTTACGCCGGGGGCATCATCTCTGCCGCCCTGGACGGCGAACGTATCGCAGAAGCAGTAACAAACTACATAAAATAAATGAACGAATCTCAAAGCAAGTTACCCTCTCCCGAGGTCTCTGTAATCATCCCCGCTTACAATCTGGAAGGGTATCTCGATACGTGCCTGCAATCGGTTCTGGCGCAGACACTCGGGAATTTCGAGGCCATCGTCGTGGACGACGGTTCCACGGACGGTACGCCCG
>ERZ791921.1076-NODE-1076-length-11959-cov-2.913810_pt1 | contig 11959 bp, 18 predicted proteins | sample MGYA00510135_ERZ791921 | MGnify/ENA primary metagenome ERZ791921 (study PRJEB30046, sample SAMN00792070) | human gut metagenome | study: EMG produced TPA metagenomics assembly of the A metagenome-wide association study of gut microbiota in type 2...
TAGGTATATCTTCTAAATTTTTACTTCTTTTTGTTTCTCCATTTTCTATCCATTCATATCCACTTGAATAATATTCATGTTTACCCATGTAAACAAATTCTATGTTATCTTTTGTTAAATATGTTGCACCAATAATTAGATCTTTGGCCTTAATAGATTCATTCCTATAAACAATACTATTATATTCTTGAATCTCTTTGTAATCCGGAGATTCTACTGGAATAAGAATTAAATCCTTTCCAGACCACCCATATACAAACTCTCCCTCTAGTCCCTTCCCCCGAATGGAATTGGTATTCTCTAAAATATATAATAAGTTTTCGATTGTAATTTCAAACTCAAAGTTGCGTGGATCATATACTCTACAGTATGCCTGTCTATGATCCCAACCCGTAGAATAATCACCAACCTTTTTATTTAGCACAAATCCTTCTGTTGGCACATTTTCAAATTCTTCATTGGGAATGTTTTGATCTCTCCAACTATTCCAGGACGTTTCTTTACGCAACTTTCCTTTTTCGTCATAATAAATAATATAGGCCAACTTCCCAGTATATGCATCTTTACGATTTTGATAACCTATATTAATTGTTTTAGGTATGAAAATGTTACTTTTCAATTTGAATCTCCTTTTACCTCTTATACCAAATTGTTTTACCATCATCGAACTCAATCTCAATTCTATTAGGATAACCATCATTGCTACATTTACTTGCATGATATTGAAGTTGTCTCATCTCTTTTGGAATGTGGTGATTCTTTTCACAATCTAATGCTTTTTGTTTATCTTTATATTGCGTTCTGCAAAACTCACACATATATAATTTTTGTTCCAGCATACATATTTTTCCTTTCCAATAAAATGAACTTTCATCTATTGTTTTTATTATCCATATCATTTAAACAAGCATTCCAACCAGATTCAAAAGCCTTTCCTATTTTTCCAAAAAGATATTCTTGTTCGTCTTGCTCTTTTTTTCTTTTTGGAAACTCTCGTATTGGACACCAATCTGGTTTCTTCCCAACAACAGGATCTATATATCTGTGTGCAACTCCACATACATTATAATCTCCATACATTTTACATTTTCTACAATCACCATCTGGAATATCAACTAAAACAAATCCTTTTTCCATAGTCAATCCTTCTATATAAATTAAATGTGTGGTCATGTAGCAGCCACTACACCACCACATGACCACACATTTAATTAAGCTTCAAGTTAATTTTTATATCTCCATATATATCCATATGCGGATTTTTTATTTCCACTGCAAACATCAGCAATTCTTTTCTTATTAAATCCTGTTTCTTTTTCTACCTCCAACGAATTCTCGAATTCTTTTATTAAATTACCTTCAAAATCTAATTGTATAATTTTTCTATTCTTTGTAATATTGGGAGATATATTAGATGTATCGTTATTATAATACTTCCACCTATATCCAAAACAATTATAGTTTCTTTTAATTGCTCTAATAATTGCGCTATCATTTGGAATATTGTAGTATTTTACTGCTTCAATTATACTATCCCACGTTTTTATAAAAGTTCCATCGATACTATATTGATTTATTTTTCTTCTATTATTACTTCTCTTACCTATCTTGGAATTATGTATCTTTTCAATTTTATCTGAATATGGATTAAAATTGATATAGTTATAATTCAGATCATACTCATCAAAACTACTTTCATTTATATGTAAATCTTTACAATCATCAAAAAATCTCCAATAATATCCACAATGTATCTTTTTATCTATACACCAGTTACTTATTGTTGTTACACTTTTTAGACCAATTTTTTCTGAGCAAAATGAAAGAGATTTAAAAACATTTAACACTTGAAAAGATTGGGAAAATTGGATGACCTTTTTATTACCAATCTCCTTTACTCCCATTCCTCCAGTACATATATTATATCCATTATTTATAGAATCATATATTTCTATATATAATTCTTCACCTAAACATGCCTGTTCAAATGGTAAATTGTCTTCTATAATTTCATGAGTAAAATTTTCCCATCCGTATTTCTGTATTGCATTCCAAAATTTAGGTTGATTTTTGTATCCATTCCCATTAGTTCCAAATCTTTTATTGGTATTTTTAGTAATACCAATGTATGATTTTCCCTTTGGAGATGTATGCTTATAAATACAATAAATATTTTCTTTTTCCAAATCCACTATGTTAAAAACCGTCCTTCCATTAACATGTCTCTCATTTCTGTAAATTCCATAACTCTCTCTCCTTTATAGATGTTTTTATTTATTTAATTGCCCTGGATGGAATCGAACCATCGCTTATCATGTGATATATGCTCTCCCAACTGAGCTACAGGACAACCTTGATGTGCATTTTATTTCTGGCTGATGCCTTCTTAAAGTTCTCATATATTTGACATCATTTAATGCTCCATTCGTATTCTCGGCAACCAGAAATTTGACAACCGTTCACAGCTTATGTTGCTGCCGATGTGTGCACCATCTGAGTTGTCAATGGAACCTCTGGGATTTGAACCCAGGACTTACTGCTTATGAGACAGTCGCTCTAACCGCTGAACTAAGGTTCCTGACGGTGAAGTTCTTAAAAAAAGAACTCCACACATTTTTACAATTATTATTTTTTATTACTTCCAACTAATTTAACTAACAATCTCTGATATGGTGTAAGCTTTACACCTAAGATATATTCTGTAAATTTATCTGGATGCTTTTTCCAAAACTCAAATGACTTACATGATTTCATCAATCTTTTATTACTTTTACATAAATTGTTCTTAATAATACATTCTCTAATGAATTCTAAGTCCATCAATTTTTCTCCTATAATTCCACATCAAGGTTCTTTAAATCATGTCTTTTCTTAATCTTGGCTTCTTCCTCTGTTAGAAAGTTTTTGAGTTTTGCCATAATACTTGTCATTTTTGCTGTTGGAAGCTTATGAGAAACATTCTTGGATGCTCGAATATTCCTTTCCTCAATATATTCCCGACTATTCTTTGGATAAGGATTAGGCTTATATGTATATCCCTTTCCTGCTTCTCTTCTTCTGTTCATTCTTTCTTCTCTTGTCATAATCGAAAATCTCCTTGTTATTTATTTCTCTTTTTTCTACCTAAAATGTATCCAGTACAAAAACTCACTCCAATACATATTAGGAACACACCTATGTTTAATACAATCATTTTCTCTTCGCTGCCTTTAACTGATCCAACTGTTTCTGAATCTCGTCTTCCTTCATCTTATTATCAAGTCGTTTCTGTTGAACAGAAGCGGAATTTTCATAAGCAATCTTATTCCCAATTCCCTCTTCCTTAGTTTTCTGGATTCCTTCTCTTACCTTCTCCAGCATTTTATCTTCTTCACTTGTGCTCACTCCAGGAGTGGCCTGTAAAGATTTAGTAACCTGTGCCGTTTCAAGAATTAGTACAGCCTTTTCCTTTTCAGCTTTAAGGTCATCAAGCTCAGTGTTCAAATTATCTAAGATTTCCTTTTGAACTGCTGCGTTATCATTTAATTCTTTCAACGCCTCTCTGATAATCTCAATCTTGTCTTTTATTTCCTGCCGTCTGGTAAGATATACCTTTGCACCACTATCATCATTTTTGGAAATGCAGTTATCAATATTGATATCTAACTGCATATTCTCCTTTTTTAGATTTCTAAGCTGATTTTCATAAGTTTCAATCTTACCAAGCATCTGCGTATAGATAGAAAATGCACTTTTGTAGCTTTCTTCTTTTTTACTAATTGCTGTATTATAATATGACTTTGCCCCTGTTGGACTGGCTGCATCTTTCGATGCAACCTCATCCGCTGTGCCAGAAGCCCTAAGTCTCAAACGTTTCCCACTTTTAGTAAAGAATAAAAATCCCACTAAACACGCTAAAAAAATTAACAGAACGATTGTGTTAAACATTGCTTAGTCTCTCCCTTCATCAATGTCCAGACCAAAGTTCTTAAATAATTCCGTCATTCCTCCAATATATCCCGATCCTAATGCCTGGAATTTAAATCCATTTCCATATCTATACAATCTACCCATCTCTACGGCATTAAGATTCTCAAAATTTTCATTCTCAGAAAGGTCATACTCCCACTTTGTAGTTGGATTATCATAGTCACAAATAACCATTTTTGCATTATTAACCATTCCAAAATTCTGAAGCCTCTGTACTGCCCTATAAATAGTTAAGCAAATAGTGAAATCAGTTCTTTCACTTGGAAATCCGTCCGCATTAACAACAAAATATTCATCGTAATGCTTTCCATCAAATGTAATACCACGGGAATCATCTCCTGTAAGATTGTCTCCGGAGAATTCAATCCAAGGATATACATTTCTATCATAAGTGTTATAATTGATAATATCCTGTGGATATGCAACTTTTCTATCCGTTCCAGTAACGAAACCATGAATATCAAAATCAATATCTGCTTCTCCAGCGTATCTGTTCTGATCCCAATTCACTCCGATGAAAAACTTCTTGATTGCGCTTCCATCGTCCTTTACCATATTTACCTTCTGATTCTTACTCATATTGATTGTTGCCATAACTTTTTCTCCTTTATAATTATTTGTTGTTTAACCAATCCTTGTACTGTCTTAAAATTTCAGTATATAATTCTTCATCTGTCATCTTATTCATGTCTGAAACAGCTGTGAATCCAGTGTTGTCACAGTTTCTTCCCTTTAAATTGTCAAGGGACTTGAGATAAGAAAATCTTTCATCGCCAATTCCAATAAACTGAACAAACATATTGTATTTTGATAATTCCCTTACAATGTCATTTGTTTCTTCCTTATCAAAATTGTCACCATCTGTAATAAAAATGATAAATGCTGGAATTGTACTTGGTTCAATATCCTTATAGTAATTAACGATATCTCTTAAAACGGGTGCGTAATTAGTACCTCCCATTGACATTCGAGATCTCTGCATTACATCCTTTACATAATTCTTGTAATTAGCGTTATTAACTGCCTGTAGGCGTTCCTTTCCATTAGAGAACAGCCATGATTCTAATTCTCTGTTATCGTCAAACTTTAATGCAATTGGTAGAAGTCTTGTGATAGTTTTCTGGACAGAACCATTATTGAATAACCAATTCATACTTCCAGAGTAGTCCATAGCTAAAGCAACTCTTGCTGTGTGCTTGGTCATATCGACCTTGCTGCTCTTTGACATATTGATAAGAACCTTATCCAAATTTTCTTTTGACTTAGACATATCAATCGTCATGTTAGCTGTTTTTACTTCTGCTGAATGTACCTCCTTTGACTGATTAGCCTGATGGGTGACTGTATTAGCCACCACATCATTTGTTTCCTTGCCAAATAATTTACTGAATAATCCCATATTTAATTTCCTCCTTGGTTTTATATTCTCTTTTTTCAAATGCTTTTCTCATTAAATCAATTGGAATAACCATGATTGCCAATGCAGTAATTACCAACCACTGATTCAAACTCAATGTACATACCTTAAGTAACTCTCCTGCATTGCACAGAATAATGGTACTTGCTAAAATACTTATTGCGATATAAACAAAATTCTTATTTTTACTGATTCCAGTAAAAAGATTGATATGCTCTGTTCTAATGTTAAATCCATTGAAAACAGCCATAAAACATAACAGACCAAACCTTGCAGTCAATGCTTCCGTGCCATTTGCAAATAAATTTGCGATTGGTGTTAAGGTAATAATCATATATAATCCAATGAAGCTTGCTGTACTTAACGCAATTCTCTTTTTAGCCCCTCTAATAAATAGACCAGATCCCTTTTTAATTGGGCGTTCATCCATATACTCATCCTTGGGAGGTTCTCCACCAAATGATAAGGAGTTAAGAGAGTCCATAATAATATTGACAATTAAAATCTGTACAGAAGCTAATAAAGCGGTACCTGCGATCACGGGATAAAGCATACTCAGAATGAGTAGTGAAATATTGATAGGTAATTGAAATTCCAAGAACATCATAATATTGTGCATAAATGTTCTGCCAAGCTCTACAGCTTTTACTACAGAAGCAAAGTTATCATCCGTAAGAACAATATCTGAAGCTTCTTTCGCTACATCAGATCCTCCTTGCATTCCAAATCCAACATCTGCTTTCTTTAATGCCGGTGAATCATTTACTCCATCACCAGTCATGGCTACTGATCTGCCAATCTCCTGAGCCAATGTAACAAGTCTGAGCTTTGTATTTGGTGAACATCTTGAAATAACGCTTAGCTGCGGAAGAATATTTTTCACTTCATCATCCGACATTCTTTCAAACTCGTCATTAGTTAAAGCAATATCTCCGTCCTTATAAATTCCACATTCCTTTGCTACAGCAGTTGCCGTTTCAATACAGTCACCTGTAATCTCGATTACCTGGATTCCTGCTTTATGAGCCACCTTGACTGCTTCTGGGACTTCTTTCCTAACTGGATCAACTACTCCAATGATACCCAATAGCGTCATATTCTCTGGAAGGATATTCTCTGTCAAATCTTCCTTGGTATAAGTTAAAGCAATGCATCTCATAGAATTTTTGGTCATAGAACCGATTTTTTCATTCAGTCTATCCAAAACATCTTTTGTAAGAGAAAGAATATTTTCACCATCTAAATCTAAATAGGAATCACATTTCTCGATTAGCTTTTCAGGTGCACCCTTATAGTATGTAATGTTATCTTGGGAAGTAAATGCCGAATACTTATTCGTACTACTGAACACCTGCTTTAGCTTTTCTTTGTATTCATCTTTAATTTTATGATATTTCTCAGGAGTTACTAAACTCAAAACTGCTCTGTCGATGGAATTTCCACCTGTAATATGATTCTCTGAATCAAATGTTGCACTATTATTTAAACAAATATTGGCTTCAATGTTACTCCACAGTCCTGAACTACGATCTACCTCATTACCATTTCCATCAATGATTGTCTTTGGAGTCATAATACCTGTAGTTAATGTACCTGTCTTATCTGTACAAATCAGATCTACATAAGCTAGTTCTGGAATTTTGTTGGGATTCTTTGCTAAGATATTAAATCGTTCCATCGTTTTAACATTCTGTTTAGTTACTAACTTTACGATTAATGGAAGACCTTCTGGAACTGCTGCTACAACAATTGTCAACGCCACCGAAAAGTTCTGAGCTAAATCTTGAATCGTATTGAGGAATCCGTTTCCAAAATATTCTCCGAAACCAACCTCTAAAATACCTGTCATTGTAAGGATAATGAATGTTAGTGTCGCCGCAATGGTTCCCCACTTTGAAATGAAATCGCTTAAATTATCTAACGCAATGTTTAAAGCTGTCTTTGGAGCTTCTAACGTCTGCATTTTAACTAACGTATCACCATTTACAGTATTGATTCCAACATCTCCTACAATCATTTTTCCTTCACCCGACATTACTGTGGTTCCAGCAAAAAGGCTATTCTGATTTGTATAAACATCTGTAGAAGTAGTTTTCTTGTAAACATATCCTTCAAGTGGAGTCTTTTTACATTCTTTAGACTCTCCGTTGATAGCTGAATTATTTACAGAAATTTTTCCTTCTACTAAATATCCGTCTGCGAAAATTTCCTGACCTGTTCCAACACATACAAGATCTCCCACAACCAAATCATCTTTGTTGATTGTCTGAAGCTTCCCATCTCTAATTACATCACAATATCTCACTGATGTTTTGGCTCTAAGTTCAGCCGCCGATTTCTGAACTCCCAATCCTGTTTTTACTGCAATTGCTGTGACGATTCCAAGTACAACTAAAATCATAATTGGCTCAGAAAACTCCATGACACCCATAAATGCTAGAGCCAGCTGTACAATAGCAATGGTTACTAAAATCATGGTGATTCTTTCACTTAACGCTTCTTTCGCAAAGTCATACCATTTCTTCATTTCAGGTTCTGGAAGCTTATTACTACCATACAGTTTTCTGTTTTCTTTAACTTGACTACTTGTTAAACCTTTCATTTTCTCTCCTTCATTTTTCTTATTTTAATAAACAGTTCTAAAACTGATTATTTACTTATATATTCTCTCTTTATGATGATCCCAGTACCGATATAAACTAACTACATCATCTCTTTTTTCATAGCTGCCATCATAAAATACATAACTTTTAACAACTTTTCCACCATGATCCTTCATCCACTTCTGCACTACTCTGGCCGTTTTCCCTGAATAATAACTGTCATCAATAAAAATAAAATCTTTACCTTCAGCCTCGATCTCACAATACTCTGGACTAAAATCTTCTTGATGTTCAAATCGTAAACCTCCTGGAAGAATACAAAGCATAATATCTTGTTTTAATCTTCCATTTTGCTTTAACTGATAATATATTCTCCCTATTTCGCCAGAAATAACTACGTTTTTTATTCCGGATTCTTTTATTGTAGTTTCAATGAAGTCAATCAAAAGTTCACTATCATTCTTGATCAGCCTGTCCAATTCCGTAAAATAACTTTCTCCACCAGAATATTTGTCCAAGCATATGTTTACAAAGTTTTTGATTTTATTCCTCATTTATTTTTTATAATTCTCCAAAATTCTTTAATATATTGTCTTGAATTTAATATAGATTTGATTAGATATGTGTTACATATGTTATATTAGAAGAAATAAATTTTGATATCTTATTTAATTGACGTTTACCAAAGTTGATGAATCAATGATAAAATATGGACGAACTCCTAAATCACCACAATATAAACATTTACAATTATGATTAACAATATTTCCATCACTAGAAACACATTCGACAAGTGCTCCACTTGTACCTGAATCAGTTGAATTTGGTGAGGATAACCACCATGTATTATTTAAAGACTTTAAATATTTTCGATACATACGATACTGATCAATCGTTAATAAGCTAACTTCATTTTCTATTTCTCCGTAGTCCTCTAATCCATCAAGAGATAATAAATTGGTTTCGTGTATCTTAACAGAATTTTCTCCAAATTCCTTTTCAAGTTCCTTTAGATATTCTGTATTTAGCCACTCATATACATCTGACTCAGCGAAATTGTTATTTTTACCAAATTTCATGTATTTTAGGCAATCTTTGGAAACAAGTGCAGAAGTGCGATCCGAAAAATGCGCCACCAGTATATATTTTTCATTCACCGTTTGACCCAATTTTGCCGATGAAAGTGGAATTTCATTCGTTTGTGGATTTTCATCATTTTGATTCAATTTTATAAACAATGTATTACCCTCAACCTCAATGTTTTCTCCATCTATTTTTAATGCTAAATATCCCATATTCTATTCTCCTTCAAATGTCAGTTTAACGCAAAATCCATAAAAAATTGCTGAGGTGTTTGCCCTTTGTATTTGTATGCCCTATCATCAACATACACCTGGGCCGGGATCTTACGATTTGTTATACCGACACAGGAACAGTCATTGTAAAAAAATGTATTAAACCCCAGCACCTTTGCTTTAAGCGTAAAGCCTTGCTGATCCCACCAGCCCTTAATTTGCTCTGGATCTCTGGTAGAGATAATAACGCACGGTATACCTTGTAACTGTAATAAAAGTATTAAATCTAAAACTCTATAGTTAGGCTCATCATAAATACTTCCATCCTGCCATCCCTTTGAATATCTATGAATTACACCATCAAAATCAAATGCAACTGCATGACCTTCTTTTAAATCCACTTTTAATTCTTTAACTTCCATAGTTCTCCTCTAAACCTTAATATAGAACCACATCTAGGGCACTTTACTCTTTTACTATCTCCATGCTTAATTATCTTCACCATAATTATTTCCTTTCTAATAACAACTTAAAATGAGTTGGATCTTTAAGCTCAATTTCAAAGTCCTCTTTCACTTTTTCTTTTGTAAAAGGTAAAATATAATGTTCAAAGTAAACAACATTGTATTTATTGAAATCAATCTTATATAACACTTGTTCTACTGTAATAGGAAAGTAATTTTCTCTTACTTCACGATCCCAATTTTGAACATATCTATACTTCATTAAAAAATGAATAAGACTATGATTATCTTTGATATTACTGTTAATTCTCTCAAACTCTTTTAACATATGTTCATTTGCTTGTTTATGGATATTTACGAAATCATATTGGTTTGAAGGTCTATATGCATCTTCATTTAGTGCCATATCTTTTATAGAAATGTACTTGTAACTAGAATTGAATAAATCATCCCAAAATCTGTGAATTTCTTCCGTAGTACAATAAGAATAAACTTCATGAATTACACTGCTAAGATTTAAAATGCTATTATTATCACCATTAAATTTATAAATTCCATTTGTGTTAATATATGTAGCATCTGGACAATTCTTTTGAGCCTGTTCAATCATCTTCTCATCCATGTCAATTCCCATTAGATTCCATTCTGGTCTTTCTTCATGAATCTGTTTCAACAATTGTCCATCAGCACAACCAAAGTCAACAATAGTATCTACATCATCAATTAAATCTAAGAAGAACAACTTATCATCTAAAGACTTCTTCATTCCATTTTGATATACATTATAATTTTTAATTGGTGTCATAAATTACCTCTTACTCAACTGCCTTATATATAAATGGTAGATACAAAAATGCCATAATATCATCAACTACTCTTGGCTGTACCTCATGATAAATCAGAAGTTCTAATCCTTGCCATATCAATATAAGTGCGATGAACCACCAGAACGTTTTCAATACTCTATCCATTTCTATTCTTTCACAACCTCTTATTCTCTCATCTATGGAACTCACTTGCCAAGATTTCAAATTCCACACTGTCATGCAGCTTACCATCCATCAATTTTGAAACCTGTCTATAATAACCACATTCACGTCCACCATGCTTCTTGATAAAATTTCTGTATCCTCTAATAGCAGGATTCTCTACATAAGCTTTCCACGAAACACGATTCATATGGTATTTCTCAAACAAATCGCAAATTACTTTGTAAACATCTTTAGCAAATTCTATATTTCCCTTTTGAAAACTAATAATTCCAAAACCATCAGCACTCATAGGAATCCAATTAACTGAATAAGATATGTACCCAATAAGATTGTCATTTTTATCAACGCTAACAAAATGATGATTATCATAATTATTATCTGGGATTTCTGGAATACTATCTCCTGTCCAACCTGTATAATACATATTCTCAGGTTTGTACCATGTTTTAGGATATTCTTCCATGAGTTTATCTTTATATAACTGAGCTGGCATTAACATTATTATCTATTTCCTTTCCCTTAACTCTTTAATGCTTCCTCTGCTTCTTCTAACGTAAGATAAAATTCTTCAGTTTTGAGTAATCTAGGATGAATCCAAACCTCTTCAATCTTCTTTTCACAATGATTACATTTTGGACAAGATAAATATTCTTGAATTTGAAATGCTCTAATCAACACAGCATCATGTTCTTCCAGATCTTCATATATAGTTAATTTTTTCATAGCTTCTGATAATAATTCTTTATTTCTAACAACTGGTATTCCACAATGGTATTCTGTCAATCTATCCATTTTATCTTCCTTTCAACTGTGAAAATAATTCTTCTGAAAATTTCTGTATTTCTTCATCGTTTTCGAGGTATTCATCTACATTATCAAAATAATCATCTTCTGTTTCTATATCCCAGTCATACCATTTATTTTCCTGTTCATCCCACTGCTGAACTCCACTTATATTAGAAAACTCCGGCTTAATATTGTTTTCCAACTGAAATAAATCATAGGCTGCCAAAATATCCATAACCTTTTTTGCTTCTCTAATATCATTTACCGAGATATAAAATGGTTTCCCAAGAACCTGTGGTATATGCCATACTCTTAATTTCATTCTTCCTCCCACCATGAAGCATCCTCGTATACATTAACCCATTCATTAAATTCCTCTTCGATTTCTTCATTTGTTGCATTATCTTCAAATTCAACAATTTCGTCATGAACA
>ERZ791921.1078-NODE-1078-length-11933-cov-3.041337_pt1 | contig 11933 bp, 10 predicted proteins | sample MGYA00510135_ERZ791921 | MGnify/ENA primary metagenome ERZ791921 (study PRJEB30046, sample SAMN00792070) | human gut metagenome | study: EMG produced TPA metagenomics assembly of the A metagenome-wide association study of gut microbiota in type 2...
GAATTCGGCCGGCTAATACTTCTACCAGAGCTGCGGCACCGCCCGCGTGCGGAATGTGGGTAAGTTTTGTACCGGTTACCTGGGCAAAATACTGTCCTGCAAGATGGCTGGTTGTTCCTACGCCCGAGGAAGCAAAATTGACCTCTCCGGGATGTTCTTTAGCGTACTTGATCAAGGAAGGTAAATCCGTCACGCCGGGAATCGCCTTCGGATTTAGTACCATGATCAGACCGATCTTAGAAAGCTGGCCGACGGGGATCAGATCTTTCATCGGATCGAAGTTTGTCGTCTTATAAAGGAGCGGATTGACGCAGAAGATACCGTTGGTGACGTAACCGAACGTCTTTCCGTCAGGAGCTGCCTGGACGACGGAGCTTGTTCCGATATTTCCGCCGGCTCCGGGACGATTGGCTATCCATACCGTGCTTCCTAAATTCTTGGATAAGTATTCAACTTCGGATCGAGCCAGATTGTCTCCGCCCCCGCCCGGAGGAAAGGGAACCACCAAACAAACTTCTTTTTTCTCTTGAGCAAAGGCGGGTGCCTGAGTCATTAAAAGTAAAGAGATAAGGCTCAGCCCGAAATCACGTCTTTTCATATTGTTACCCTTAAAATAATGTACCGTATGGTACAGTACATTCAAAGATGCAAAGCAAAGAGTTCTCAAAATGAAGACCGAAATCTTTTCGAAAAGTAACACTCCTAAAACAAAACGAGGTGAAGATCGCCAGAAAAAGCTACTGAATACGGCGATCAAAGTATTTTTGGAACATGGCTATGAAGGAGCTTCTTTAGAAAAGATCATCTTGGACGCCGGCGGCTCACGATCAACCATCTATTCGTTATACGGATCTAAGAAGGGTCTTTTTCTGGCCTGCCTGAAAAGTTTGGTGGAGGAAGTTTATTTCGCATACGCAGAACATTACGATGAGTCACGTCCGTGGGAGGACGAACTCATTGTTTTTGGCAAGGTCTTTCTGACTTCGATCTTGGACGACCGAGCCGTCAATACTTCCCGACTGATTTTCTCACAGGCAGCCAAAGACCCCGATATCGGGAATTGGTACTACCGCGAGGGCGCGGAGTTAAGTTACCTGTGCTTTGCTAAAGTGCTGGAAAACAAGCTTCCGCTGAGTTTAGAGGAGCTCAAACCGCTGGCTCAGCATTACATTGAAATGCTCAAGTCTGACCTCTATATGAAACGTCTCTGCGGCGTCTCAGTCTCTTTGAACGATCAAATCGTCCAAGACGAAGTCCGTCTCTGCGCCGACATTTTTATTAAATATCTCAAAGCTAGGATCGGACAGGCTTAAGCTGCCGAGACTGCAAGGCCCAATTGTCTGCAAACACAAGACCTCTCGAAGATCGATTTCAATTCCTTAGGCGTTATCCCTAGAAAACCGTTTTTTCTTCTGTGAGTCGTCTTATCATTCAGCTTAATTTTTTAGTTACATCAATTTTCGGGTCATGCTCGATTCTTTTTACTTGCAATACCTCTTCGGCGGATTTGTCAGTCTCATCGTTATTACAAATCCGCTCTCCAAGATTCCGCTTTTCATCAGTCTGACGCAAGGTATGTCTTTAGACGTGCGTAAAAAGCAGGCCAACTGGTCTTGTTATTACGCCGCAGCCATCATGCTAGTGAGCCTGGCGGCAGGTAACCTGCTGCTCGTCTTCTTCGGCATCTCTTATGGAGCGCTTCGTATTTCCGGCGGTTTTGTTGTCGGGATCATCGGCTACCAGATGCTTTTCGGCTCCCGTGATCAGGGCGGTGCACCGGTTGTGCGCCGCGACAAGGACGATTATTCCTTCTTCCCCATTGCAATGCCGGGAATCAGCGGCCCCGGAACGATCGCTGTCGTTATCGGTATTGCTTCCGAAATCGCTGAACTTCCCAACGTTATGGACATGGCCGGCGCGTTTTTCATGACCGGCGTCGCCATTGTTTTAACCTGCGCCGTGACCTGGATCGTTTTACGTTCAGCAGATTACATTTCCGGCCGTTTAGGACCTTCGGGTACCGCCGTGCTGACCAAATTGATGGGCTTCCTGCTCATCTGCATCGGTGTACAGTTCATCGGCTCCGGTATCAGAACCTTCATTGCAGGTTCCTAAATCTAAATATCCAGCAAAAAGCCGGCTCACCGCCGGCTTTTGCATTTGGGTTCAAAACGAGACGACTATTCGGTCGTCACGCTCTTAGCGAGGTTTCTCGGTTTGTCCACATCTGTTCCTTTTGCAATGGCCGTGTGATAGGCCAGCAGCTGAAGAGGAATGACATGAAGGATCGGAGAAAGGACGCCGTAATTTTCCGGAAGCTGAATAACATGCATGCCTTCAGACGGCTGAATATTGCATCCTTGGTCCGAGAACACGAACAACTCGCCCTTACGCGCACGAACTTCTTCCATGTTGCCTTTGAGTTTTTCCAACAGCTCATCATTAGGAGCAACGGTAACTACAGGCATTTCGGCATCGACCAGTGCAAGCGGTCCGTGTTTGAGTTCGCCGGCCGGATAGCCCTCGGCATGTAAGTAGCTGATTTCTTTTAGCTTTAGAGCGCCTTCCAAGGCGATCGGGTAATGCATTCCGCGTCCGAGGAATAAAGCGTTGTTCTTCTGCGCAAATACAGAAGCCCACTCTTTGATCTCATTTTCTTTTTCGAGAATTGCACGCATCGCCTCAGGCAGATGGCGCATATCTTGCAGACGAGCCTTTTCTTCCTCCTCTGACAGCAGACCTTTTTCTTTAGCAATGGCAGAGGTCATCAGGAAGAGGGAGGCCAGCTGTGTTGTAAAGGCTTTTGTAGACGCGACACCGATCTCTACGCCCGCGCGGGTAATGTAGTGAGCGCGAGTCCTTTTCACCATTGCGCTCGTTGCGACATTGCAAATCGTCATCGTCATGTCCATGCCCAGACTCTTGGCATGTTCCAGTGCTGCGAGCGTATCAGCAGTTTCTCCGGACTGAGAGATCGTAAGGACTAGTGTATCTTTATCGGGAACGGATTCTCGATAACGATATTCGCTCGCAATCTCTACATCACATGGGACTTTTGCGAGAGCCTCCAGCCAATACTTGGCGACCATTCCCGCGTAATAACTCGTGCCGCAGGCAAGAATCAAAACGCGTTTGAGGCGCTTAAACATAACAGGAGTTTCGTGCCCGAAGATGGAGCTGGAAATACCGACAACACCTTCCAAGGTATCGGAAATCGCCTGAGGCTGCTCAAAGATTTCCTTCTGCATGTAATGCGTGTAGGGTCCGAGCGCAATATTCTGGCTGAAACCTTGAACAACTGAAACGGGACGGTCAACTCTGACAAACTGATCGCCCTGAAGAGAGTAAATCTCGGCCGACTGCTGCTGAACGTCGGCCACATCACCGTCTTCCAGATAAATGAAATGATCCGTGACGCCGGCTAATGCCATAGGATCAGATGCAGCAAAGTTTTCGTTTTCTCCTAAAGCAATCACAAGAGGCGCTGCGACCCGAGCCGCGACAATACGACCCGGTTCATCTTTACAGGAAATGGCTAACGCGAAAGCGCCGCGAATGCGTCGTAAAACGTTTTCTACAGCTTCCAGTAAGTCGCCTTTGTAATAAAAGTGAACTAAGTGAGCAATCACTTCGGTATCTGTCTGACTGACAAATTCATAGCCCTTGCCGATTAGCTCTTCTTTTAAGGAAGCGTAGTTTTCAATGATCCCGTTGTGAACAACGGCAATCTGATTATTTGAAAAAAGCGGATGTGTGTTGCGAATTTCAGGGGCGCCGTGTGTAGCCCACCTGGTGTGAGCAATTCCGGTAGGCCCCTTAACCTCATCCTCTTCCGTTTGTCTGATCAGATCCTGAACGCGCTTAACCGTTCGGGAACGTTTCAGCTCGCCGTCATCAACAACGGCGACACCGCAAGAGTCGTACCCGCGATACTCCATCCGGCGAAGACCTTCCGTCAGGATGGGAACGATATTTCTATAACTTACGCCGGCAACAATTCCGCACATAGTTTGATATTCCTTATTTCTTCTTTACCGGGCGTTTCCAACCCTTAATTTCTGTTTGTCTCACACGACTGATAACAAGTGTATTGTCATTGACGTCCTTGGTCACTGTCGTTCCTGCGCCTACGGTCGCACCCTTACCAACTTTTACGGGTGCTACCAGCTGGGTATCGCTGCCGATAAAACAGTCGTCCTCAATGACGGTTCTAAATTTGTTGGCGCCGTCGTAGTTGCAGGTAATGGTTCCCGCTCCTATATTGACACCGGAGCCCATCGTTGTATCACCGATATAAGTCAGGTGGTTAACCTTTGAGCCTTTACCGATGTCGCTTTTCTTAATTTCGACAAAATTCCCGATGTGTACTTCATCAGACAATGCGGTTCCGGGACGAAGGCGCGCGAAGGGACCGATTTTGACAATTTCACCGACTAAAGCCTGATCAAAATGTGAATAAGCATCGATGACCGTCCCGCTGCCGATTTTTGTGTTCTTTATGACGCAATACGGACCGACAACAACTTTGTCTCCAAGAACCACATCGCCTTCGAAAACGCAGCCGACATCAATAAAAACGTCTCTACCGCAGGTCAGTGTTCCGCGGATGTCGATGCGGTTCTTATCTGCTAATCGGACCCCTTTCTCCAGGAGTTCTTTCGCCTGACGAAGCTGATATGCGCGCTCCAGACCTTCAAGCTGAACCTTGCTGTTGGCTCCCTCGACTTCCCAGGCATCTTGAGCCATAACGGTTTTAATTTCCCGGCCTTCAGCAGCAGCCATGGCAACCAAATCCGTTAGATAGTATTCCTGCTGCTTATTGTCATTTTTAAGTCTGCCGAGCCAGCGTTTCATTTCTTTAGAAGGAAGGACCATAAAGCCGGTATTCACTTCCTTAATGGCTCTCTGATCCTCTGAGGCATCCTTTTCTTCAACGATACCGATCACCTTTCCTTCTTTTCTCAAGATGCGCCCGTAGCCCTTCGGATTATCCAGCTCAATAGTTAACAGAGAAAAACCGTCTCCGGCCGCTTTCTCAAGCGTCGAAAGAGTTTCGGCAGAGATAAGCGGGACATCTCCGTAAAGGATAAGCGTGGGTTCTTCAGGATTAATCGCTTCAAGCGCCTGTTGCACGGCGTGCCCCGTCCCTTTCTGTTCTTTTTGAAGGACAAAGCTAACGGGCTGACCGGCCATCGCTGCTTTGACCTCTTCTGAACCATGTCCTACGACGACGATAATTTTTCCGGCGTCGGGAAGCTTTCTAGCGGCTTCCACGACATGTTCAAGCATGGGTTTACCGCCGACCGGCTGAAGAACTTTAGGCAAATGCGAAAACATCCTTTTACCGAGGCCGGCTGCCAAAATAACAATATTCATAAAACGAAGAGCTAAAGTTACTGAGCAATATAGAGATATTTATCTTTGTTTTCCTGCCAATTGCGAACGCACTCACGATTCATGCGAAGCGGCAGGAGAGAGCCGACAATCTGTCCGATTCCGGCCGCCAGGAATCCGCCGAGCAGTGCCGGGAACTCTTCCCCGAGACCAGTGAAGGAAAGCACGCCCCAAACGGCAGAACCTGCGATAATGGAAAGCCAGCATCCCAACGTGGTCGAACGTTTCCAGTAGAGACCAAGAGTCAAAGGCCAGAATGCGCCGATTACCGGAAACTGATAAGCCATTGCCGCAAGTTCGTAGATCGGTGTACCTTCCATGAGAAGCGCGTAAGTCAGAACGCCAATGGCGAACACTACGAGAGAGATACGCATCGCTTTCAGCTCTCTTTGGTCGCTCAGAGGCATCAGGTTTCTCAAGACGTTTTCCACGAAGGTAGTTGTCGGCGCCAGCATCGTGGCAGAAGCCGTCGACATCACGGCGGACAAGACCGCTCCGAAGAACATAATTCTGAGCCACAGGGGCATGTATTCCTTAATGAACGTCGGCAGAATTTCCTGCGGAGCATCGGCCATCAGCTTGGAAGCAAGTTCCGGTGCTCCGACTGTTGCTGCGATGACGATAAACATCGGAACGAAAGCAAACAGCAGATAGAAAGAGCCGCCCAAGATCGGGCCGTAACAGGCGATCTTTTCACTTTTCGCCGACATCACGCGCTGGAAAACGTCCTGCTGAGGAAGCGACCCGATCATCATGGTGATGGCTGCGGAAATCCAGAACATCCACGATTTAAAATTATTTTCAGGCAGGATTCTGAAAAGGTCATTTTGTACAGCATACTCGGTCACCTTGCCGGGGCCTCCGGCCATGGATCCGGCAAAATAGGCCACCAGTACCAGACCGATCACAATAATGATCATCTGGAAGAAGTCGGTCAAGGCCACCGACCACATACCGCCGAAAACCGTATAAATCAGAACCACAATCGTGCCGACGATCATTGCATTGCTGACCGAAACATAGCCTTCCGTCAGAAGATGAATGACGAGTCCGAGCGCAGCTACTTGAGCAGCAACCCAGCCGAGGTACGAGAGAACAACGAAGATAGAACAGCAGAGCTCAACCGAAACTCCGTAGCGGCGTCTGTAAAAGTCACCGATGGTCAGCAAACTCATTCGATACAGTTTTCTGGCGAAAAACATACCGACGAGGATAAGCGCCATACTTGAGCCGAAAGGCTCTTCAACAACGCCTTCTAAACCGTTTTTAATAAATTGACCGGGTAAACCGAGTACAGTCTCACTTCCGAACCAGGTAGCAAAAGTTGCCGTAATCACCATGACCAGCGGCAGCGAACGTCCGGCCAAAGCGTAGTCGGTTGTACTACGAACTCGTGTCGCGGCAAAGAGACCGATAGCGACCGTGCAGAGCAAATATAAACCAACGAACAGAGTCAGTTTCACTGCTTCTAGACCCTCAGAAAAATGACTAAAAAACGGGGCTGACTAATACACGTCACTCCGGCCTTAAGTCTTTTAATTGTAGATAAAAAGTGGGTGTCTTAAAAGAAAAAAGGGGCCTAAGCCCCATTTTTCGTAAAAATACAACTTTAGGCTTGCTGAATGCCAGCCAACAGCCAGCCAGTCTTGCCTTCCTTCGGCTTAACCAGATTCCAGATTTCTTTGATTTCCGTCGGTTCGCCGTTTTCCTTCAAGCTGCCTGTAAACAGAACAGAAGCTACATACTCTGTCGGGGTTGTCTCAAATCCGGCTAAGGAAGCATTCAGATTGACAATTTCCGTCAGGTTAGCACCCTTGATTTCGCGACGCTTGTGTGTGAGTTCAATAAACAGATCATCTGTTGTGTAGTTGGACAGATCATCCATATCACCGCTGTCCCATGCTTTTTGAAGCATCTTAAAGTAAGCTGTGGACATGTTCAGGAACTCTTCCTGATTGAAATCAGCCGGTGCGCCGTAGGTAGATTCCGAGGCCGCTGCGGGCTCATCGGAGAACTGATCCATAGCAGAACCGGGGCGAACAGCCTGAGCAGGATTAAAAGCGGGCTGTTCTCTTACGGCAGCTTCGCTTCGGCTTTGTCCAAAGTCGGCATCCTGAGTCGGCTGAGCGGCAGGAGCGCCGGCAGATGCTGCAGATGCTCCGCTCTTACGAGCTGCGAAGAAGCGAAATGCCACTACGGCCAGCAGGATAAGCGTCAGAATCATAAGCATCTGGGCAAATCCTTCGCCGAGACCGAGCATATTCGCCAAGGCCATAAAGCCCAAGGCCGCAGCTGCACCGATTAAAAGGCGCTTGCCCATACTCATCGGAGCCTTCGCGGCTGCACCGGCGGCTGCGGCAGTTGCCGGGCGCTTGGTAGCAGCAGCGGAAGGAGCTTTGAAGGGGGAAGAAGGAGCTGCCTTCGGAACGCTCATAGAGCGACCGAAACTTGCACCGCCTCCGAGTCGGGCAGCCGAGGCATCCAATGTGATGGAAACCAGAGAGAGACCAATAAGGAGGGCTGCTAAGAATTTTTTCATGTAGATCCTCAAATTAGTTTTTATATCCGATATGTAAAGCTGTGATCCCAAAGGTTAAATTCTTCCATTCGACCTTATCGAACCCAGCCTCGCGCATGATTTTAGCAAGAGTTTTTTGATCGGGGTGCATCCGAATAGACTCTGCGAGGTAACGATAATTTTCAGAGTGTCCGGCGATCTTTGCCGAAAGAAACGGCATCACTTTAAAGGAATAAAAATCGTAGAAAGGACGCATCAAAGCATTGGGTTTAGAGAACTCCAGAACCATCAGTCTGCCGCCCGGTTTCAAAACACGCTGCATTTCTTTGAGCGCCCGATCCTTGTGCGTCATATTCCTTAAACCGAACGACACAATGAGGACATCAAAATACCCGTCAGGGAAGGGCAGATACTCCGCATCACAGGTAAGAACATAAGGATGGTAACCGGCATTTTTCAGACGTTCGTCTCCTATCTTCAGCATCTCATGATTGATATCCGATAACCACACCTCTCCGGTACCTGAAAGTTTCTTCTGAACGAGAAGCGACATATCACCGGTGCCTCCGGCGATATCCAAAACCTTCATCCCCGATCTAATTTCCGCGCGATCAATCGCATACTGCTTCCACAGCCGATGCATACCGAATGACAGCACGTCATTCATTAAATCGTATTTCGGAGCAACTTGGTCAAAAACAGCCTTTACCTGTTTTTCTTTGTCGGTTTCTTTAACTTTCGAAAAGCCGAAATCCGTTAGTTTTTCAGCTTGATTCTCTTTTTGATTCTGTTCGTTCATATCAGTGGTGACTCGGGCACTTCTTCTTCGGAGGCTCTTCAAAACGTTTATTGGCAGGATCGTTCGGGTCACGGCTCGCACCGGCCGCTTTCAAATCCTCCAAGTAAGCCTGCCAAAGTGAGTCTTTGTTCTTGCCTAATTCTTCCAAGTAGTCATAGGAATAAATTCCGCTGTCGTGTCCGTCACTGAATTTAATTTGCAAGGCATAGGATCCGATAGGAAGAATTTCCAAGACATCGACATCACGTTTGCCGACCTGAAGCTTTGCCTGGTCGGGAGTATGTCCCTGAACTTCTGCAGAAGGAGAAAATACTCTTAAAAATTCGAAGGGCAGCTCATAGCGATCATTCCCGTACTCAATAGCGAGGAGCCGGGATTTCTTTTTTAGTTCGATACTGGTAGGTAATCTCATACAATCTCCTTTGCGCAAATTTTAAAGTTAAAACTTTAGTTTTTACCTCTCGTTCCGAAGTTTTCGCCGAGGAGGTCCGCACTCAGATTTGCTTTCTTCTGTTTTGCTTAGGTAAAATGGTTAACTTCGCACCCGTAGCTCATTTGGATAGAGTACTGCCCTCCGAAGGCAGGGGTAGTGGGTTCGACTCCCGCCGGGTGCGCCATCTCAGGAAGCTTTTACAGATCCTCGCTTACGACCGATTTCAAGATATAGAGCTTGTCGTTCTCTCGAATTTTTTCCTTAAGTTTGAAAGTGACGTGCTCTCCCTTTAAGACCCTTTCCACCGGTTTTTCATCTACGTACGGATTATCGAGCGTGGCATAGACTGCACCTGTCGTGGGTCCGGTAATAAGAAGCTTATCTCCGACATTAAGTTCAGCCGCCTGTACCAAAAATTCGGCAACCTGAGCCTTGGCAAAATACTTAATTCCTTTTCCCGCATAAATCTTTCTCTCGGTCGCCTGTGAGCCGTAACGATTGCTCCATTCGCCCATGGTCTGACCAAGATAGTAACCGCCCCAGAAACCGCGGTTATAAACAGTCGCTAACTGAGCGTCCCAGCTCTTGCTGATTGCTTCATTCCATTCGCCCGTCAAGGCTTGGCGAATCGCCTGGTCATATGCTTCCACGACAGTTCTGACATACTCAGGTCCGCGGGCACGGCCTTCGATCTTAAAGACGCGGACACCGGCCTTGATCATCTGATCCATGAAGCCGATTGTCTTCAGATCCTTTGGCGACATGATGTACTGGTTGTCAATTTCCAGCTCGACATCGCGCTCCTTGTCCTTGACGATGTAAGCGCGGCGGCACGTCTGCATGCAGGCACCTCGGTTTGCGCTCTTTCCTGCGTTATTCAGGCTAAGGTAGCATTTGCCGCTCACGGCCATGCAAAGAGCACCGTGACAGAACATCTCAATTCTGATTCGGTCGCCTCTAGGCCCCGTAATGCGCTGCTGCTGAATCTCATCGTAAATTCGTTTTACCTGGCGAAGATTCAATTCTCTTGCCAAAACCACGACATCAGCGAACTGGCTGTAAAACTTCAGCGCCTCCACGTTGGAAATATTGAGCTGCGTGGAAAGGTGAACTTCTACCCCTTGCAGCCTGCAGTACATCATAACGGCAGCATCCGAGGCGATCACCGCAGATATCTTGGCTTCTTTTGCCGCATCGACGATTTGTCTCATCAGCGGCAAATCTTCGTCGTAAATAACCGTGTTCACGGTTAAATAACTCTTCACGCCGCGCTCAGCACAGAGCGAAGCAATCTCTTTGAGATCGTCGATCGTAAACTCATTGGCTGATTTTGAACGCATGTTCAGCGTTCCGATGCCGAAGTAAACAGAATCTGCTCCGGCCTGAAAGGCCGCAGCCAATGACTCGCGAGACCCCACCGGGGCCATAATTTCAAAATCTTTTCTATCCATACTAATAATTTAATGGGTCAACATCGATATACCAAGAACCCTTCGCTTTTAGAGAAAGAGCTTCCGGCTGAAATCGATTTAAAATTTCTGCATCTCCACTTTGCTGTCCGCCTCGATCAATAGCTGTCCCCTCTCTATATCCATGACTTTTTGAACCGTCAGCGGAACGGGTTCGAAAATTCGTATGGACGGACTTTTGATTTTCTCGGCCAGTGCCTTAAGTTTTTGCAAAAAAGCCAGGACCGAAGAAATCTCTTTGCCCTCTGCGACAATCAAAGCCTGAGCAGAGAAAGGCACCATGAAACTCGCGCGTCGGGCTTCAAGCTCACCGGCCGCGAACCCTTCATAATCCTGGGACTTCAGGTGTTTAAAAATGTCATCTTCGGTGTAACGCGTTTGAATTAAAACCTTACCCTCTGTTTTATCTCTGCCGGCCCTTCCCGAAACCTGCATCAATACGGAAAACAACCGTTCCCTAGCCCTATAGTCGGAAGAAAACAGCTGAGGATCAGTATTTAACACGACGACGAGCCCCACGTTTTTAAAATCGTGTCCTTTTGCGACAATCTGGGTACCGATGAGGATGTCGACGTCACCGTTATGAACTGCATCGAGCACCTTGCTGGCACTTCCTCTCTGGCGTGCGGAATCCTGATCCAGCCTTGAAACTCTTGCTTCCGGCCATCGAGTTTCCAGTTCTTCTTCGGCCCTCTGAGTACCGCGTCCTATCGGTAGTAGCTCGTAGGAACCGCATTTCGGACAAGTTTTCGGAAGAGGCGTTGACCAGCCGCAATAATGACAGGTTAGTCGCCCGGTAGTCTTATGAAATACGGCGTAAGTCGAGCAGTGAGGACACGTTGACTGCCACCCGCAGTTCTTACATTCGACCACCGGAGCAAAACCTCTCCGATTTAAAAATACAATTACCTGACGCCCGGAATTAATCGTTTCGGTAATGGCATTCGCTGTCTCCTGACTCAAGCCGTTAATCGGCTTGTCCTTGCGGATATCAACTAATGAGAGCTGGGGCAAATGAGCATTTGAATTTGCCCTCTGCGTCAGCTTAAATAATTTGAATTTCCCATCCAGGGCGTTTTTATAACTTTCCAGCGACGGCGTTGCAGAGCCGAGAACGATCGGTATTTGTTCAATGGATGCTCGTTTCAGCGCTAGGTCGCGAGCGTTATACCTCACTCCTTCCTGAGACTTGAAAGAAGGATCGTGCTCCTCGTCAACTAAGATCAGCTTTAATGACTTAAAGCTCGCAAATACGGAGAGACGTGTACCGACTAAAATTCTTGCTCTGCCTTCATGGCAGGCGAGCCAAGAAGAGGCTTT
>ERZ791921.1094-NODE-1094-length-11803-cov-2.113041_pt1 | contig 11803 bp, 10 predicted proteins | sample MGYA00510135_ERZ791921 | MGnify/ENA primary metagenome ERZ791921 (study PRJEB30046, sample SAMN00792070) | human gut metagenome | study: EMG produced TPA metagenomics assembly of the A metagenome-wide association study of gut microbiota in type 2...
TGTTTTTGAAAATGTGAGTTTTCAGATTGATACAGAATGGAAACTCGGACTTGTAGGAAGAAACGGAAGAGGAAAAACAACTTTGCTGAAACTTCTTCTTGGAGAGTATGAGTATAGAGGAAAAATAACAGGCGCTGTTACGTTTGATTATTTTCCATTTCCTGTTTCGGATAAAACGCAGATGACAGAAGATATTTTGCGTCAAGTATGTCCGAATGCCCGGCAATGGGAATTAATAAGAGAACTGTCCTACCTTGGAATAGAGTCTGAAGTGTTATGGAGGCCGTTTGAAACAATGTCAAACGGGGAGCAGACGAAGGCGCTTCTTGCGGCGCTCTTTTTAAAAGAAGAGCATTTTCTGTTGATCGATGAACCTACAAATCATTTAGATGTGGAAGGGCGCAGACAGATGGCAGATTATCTGAAAAGGAAAAGGGGATTTATCCTTGTTTCACATGACCGTTATCTTCTGGACGAGTGTGTGGATCACATTTTGTCATTAAACAGATCAAATATAGAAATACAAAGCGGAAATTTTTCTTCTTGGATGGAGAACTTTAAGAAGAGGCAGAATTTTGAGATAAACAGAAATGAAAGTTTGAAGAAAGATATTCGTCGGATGAAAGAATCTGCAAGGCAGGCAAAAGTATGGTCTGATAAGGTGGAGTCGTCAAAGAGAGGCGCGGCGGATAAAGGGTATGTAGGGCATAAAGCGGCAAAGATGATGAAAAGATCTAAAAATGCCGAGGCAAGAAAAGAAAGAGCAGCCGAAGAAAAATCAAAACTGCTTAATAATGCAGAATATGCAGAAATGTTGAAAATAACTCCGCTTATGTATCATAGTGAAAAACTGGTATCTTTTTCTGATGTAGCGGTTATTTATGAAGGAAATCAAGTGTGTGATGCGGTTACATTTCAGATATGCCGGGGTGAGCGTATTCTTATTCAAGGAAAAAACGGAAGCGGAAAAAGCAGTTTATTGAAATTGCTTTTAAAATATCCGATCGAACATACCGGAACTGTTACGAGTGGATCAGGACTTGTCATTTCTTATGTTCCGCAGGATACGTTACATTTAAAAGGAACATTGACCGAGTTTGCTAAGGTTCATAAAATAGATGAAAGTCTGTTTAAAGCGATATTGAGGAAAATGGATTTTGAACGTGTGCAGTTTGAAAAGGATATGAAAGATTTTTCGGCAGGGCAGAAGAAGAAAGTATTGATTGCCAAAAGTCTTTGTGAACCGGCGCATTTATATGTATGGGATGAACCGTTAAACTATATCGATGTGTATTCAAGAATCCAGATCGAGCAGCTGATCAGGCAGTTTTCTCCTGCAATGCTTCTCGTGGAGCATGATGTTACTTTTCAAAAGGAGATTGATGCTAAAGTGATTACATTGTGAAAATGAAAGGCCATTAAATAACTGCATATCCATCGTAATTCGTTTTTATATCGAATCAATAAAATTGAAGAGATTACCGGCGTCGATCTGCGGGAATATCATACGTTTATACATCTTGCGATCAATATCTACATAGAGGAGATATAGAGAAAAATATTCACCCTATTTTTCACAGGGGCGATAGACATCGAATATAAAAACAGCTATAATTTTTACAGCGATGGGAAGGAGAAGAAGGTAATGACGGAAAAAGAAAAAATGCAGTCTCAAAAACTATATGATGCAAATTATGACTCTGAATTGGAAAGGGAAAGAATAGAGTGTAAGGCGTTATGTCAGGAATATAATCATCTGCCGATAAAAGAGACGGAAAAAAGAAGTCGGTTAATAAAAAAGATCCTGGGAAAAACGGGAGAAAAAATTCACATTGAACCTGACTTTTGGTGCGATTACGGATATTGTATATCGGCAGGTGAAAACTTTTATGCAAATCATGGATTGGTTGTGCTTGATGCAGGCGGAGTTGCTTTCGGGGATAATGTGTTCGTTGCTCCGAATTGCGGATTCCATACATCGGGACATCCGATTGATTTCGAGAGGAGGAATCGGGGTCTGGAATATGCATATCCAATTAAAGTAGGAAATAACGTATGGTTTGGCGCAGGTGTACAGGTGATGCCCGGAGTAACGATAGGAAGCAACGTAGTGATCGGCGCAGGAAGCGTAGTCGTGAAAGATATTCCTTCGGACAGCGTGGCTGTAGGAAATCCATGTAAGGTGATCCGTCCGATTACGGAAGAAGATAAAAAGAAATGTTGGGACAGAGCGTAAGTATAGTCATAGAATGTAAGCATGGTGTACAAATGCGGAAGTCCAAATGTAAAGTTTAAATAGAAATCAGACATAAGTTAAAAATGCTCCTCATCAAACAGCTTTTTATGATAAGAACTGTTTAATGGGGAGCATAATTAAATGTCCAAATGTAAAGTCAGACAATAAAAGTAAATTTATCACCGATACATAACTGCTGACATAAGTTTGTAATCGTGTTCTCAACATCGTGGATCGTGCTTTTGATCCGAAGAAGCGGATAACCTTTATTAATATTAAGCGCCTTTGCTTCCTGAGGAGAAGCGAAGATGATATCTAAAGTTTTTCGTGAGTGATCTAAAATAATATTATGTTTTTTCAGAACTTCAAACAAAGAAGTATCGTTTAAGTCTTCGCCGAACAGAAATGAAAATGATTCGGGAAATTTGTTGAGTTCGATAATTACCGGCTCATCATCCATATATCTGATTCTTTCCAATACAAGTATTTTCTCTCCGGGTTTTAAAGACATTTCTTTTATTTCACGTTCGGAAGGCTCTTCTAATGCAATCTTGATCGTTTTTGCTCCGGCAGTGGCGTTCATCATACGGCACATATCAGTAAAGCTGATGACTTCCGTTATACTGCGGTGGAGCTTCTTTTCTGCGACAAAAGTTCCTTTTCCTGATTTGCGGTCGAGATATCCTAATTCGGATAATCCGGCAAGCGCTTTCCGAACAGTAACTCTGCTTACATGGTAAGTTTCGCTTAGTTCGTTTTCTGTGGGGAGGCGGCTTCCGGCAGGGCGTTCGCCTGTCTCGATCTCATGCTGAAGCTTTTCTTCTAATTGTTTGTATAGTGGCGTTGCAATCGTATTATTTAATTCCATAAACAACCTCCCAGATAAAGTATTACTGTTCACATTATAATACATTTGCATAAAAATGTATATAATAAATAGAAAATAAATTATATATTGACAATAAGTATTATATTGTATTACACTCTGGTTAGAAACAAAGAAATACACAACAAGAAGGAGATGTAATACAATGTCATATGTAAGTACAGATATTAAGAAAATCATTGCGGAAATTATCGAAAACAAAAAAGAAAAAGGCGGAGTAAAAAATATTTATTTCGTAGGATGCGGAGGTTCTCTGGGAGCGCTTTATCCGGCAAAGACATTTATGGAAAGAGAGGCGCAGGTTCTTCGTTCAGCATGGATCAACAGTAACGAGTTTGTTCATAGTACACCGAAGGATTTCGGAGAAAACTCAATCATATGTCTGGCATGTCATAAAGGAAATACACCTGAGACGATCCGGGCGGCAAAACTCGGAAAAGAAAAAGGCGCCGCAGTTATTATCCTTACATGGCTTGAAGAATCTGAGATCATTGAGTTCGGAGATTACATTATTCGTTATACATTTGATGCAAGTTTGGATCACCTTGCGGGAGACATCGATTATGCAGGAGAAAAAACACAGTGCGCGCTGCTCGTAGCTGTTGAACTGTTAGCGCAGACAGAAGGTTATGAGAACTATGATAAGTTTTATGAAGGACTTGGCATGATCAGCAACATTATTAAAAATGCCCGCAAACATGTAGCAGAAAGAGCGGAAGCTTTTGCGGAAGAATATAAGAATGATTCGGTAATCTACACAATGGGAAGCGGCGCTTCTTACGGAGCTGCTTACATGGAAAGTATATGTATTTTTATGGAAATGCAGTGGCTTGATTCAAGCAGCATTCATACAGGAGAGTATTTCCACGGTCCATTTGAGATCACAGATGCAAACCGTCCGTTTATGATCCAGATTTCAGAAGGCACGACGAGAGAATTAGATGAAAGAGCTCTTACATTCCTTAAAAAGTATGCGAAACGCATTGAAGTTCTTGATGCAAAAGAGCTGGGTCTGTCAACGATAGACGCATCGGTTGTTGACTATTTCAACCATGCGCTGTTCAACAATGTATATCCGATCTACAACCATGCCCTTGCGACAAAACGCGAGCACCCGCTTGCAACACGCCGCTATATGTGGAAAGTAGAGTATTAAAAACCGGATATAAAAACAAATTATTTATGACCAATTAAGCGATATAACTTATTTTATAAAAGGAGTCTGCACATTGTGCGGGCTTCTTTTAAATTGGGCGAACAGTAATGCTTATGGTATGAAAAAAATTGGAAAATATAGGTAATACACATAAATAATACAAAATAATAGAAATATAGCATTATGCACAAAAATATAATTAATATTCATGTAAAATACACAAAGTTGCAAAAACAAATTGACAAAACAACAAAACAAATATACTATTGTATCAGATACAAAACAATACAGAACGATACAAAAGAATACAATACACTGGATTGGTTTGTAGAGTTAAAGAATATGCGCATAGTTCTTTAAAAGGAAAACTCAAAATGAGGGTAAACTAAAGAGTGATTTAGGAGGTTAGCTTATGTTTTGGATAGAATTGATTATCGTTTTGGCGATCATTTTTATCGGAGTTCGTGTGGGAGGTACGTTCCTTGCGATGGCAGGAGGAATCGGAATGTTTATTATGACATTTATTCTTCATGTTACTCCTTCTGATCCGCCCGTCACAGTAATCTTGATCATGATAGCGGTTATCTGTGCGGCGGCAACAATGCAGGCTTGCGGAGGTTTGGATTACCTCGTCCGCATAGCGGAGAAAATCCTGAGAAAGAATCCGAAAATGATTACGGTACTTGCTCCGGTTGTAGCATATATTTTTACATTTATGTGCGGTACGGGACATATCGTTTACAGTCTTCTTCCGGTTATCAACGAAATCGCCATTGAGACAGGCGTTCGTCCTGAAAGACCGATTTCGGCATCGATCGTTTCTTCACAGCAGGCGATCACGGCATGTCCGATCTCGGCGGCAACAGTCGGTATCCTTGCTTTTATGGCAGAGGCAACAAATTATACGAAAGTAAATATTTTCACATTACTTATTGTTTGTGTTCCGGCAACATTGATCGGAACGATCGTTGCGGCAATCGCAGTGATCAAAAAAGGAAAAGAACTTGCGGATGATCCTGAATTTCAGGCTCGTGTTGAGGCAGGACTGATCGAAGATTTCTCCAAGAAAGTAAAAGAAGAGAAAAAGGTCAGCAAAGAAGCAAAAATTTCCGTTACGATCTTCCTCATTGCCATGGTGGGAATCGTTCTTCTCGGCGCAGTCAGCGGTTTAGTTCCGACGCTGGCAGACGGAAGCAAACTTCCGCTTACGACAGTGATCGAAATCTTTATGCTCGTAGCTGCGGCGGCTATGATCCTTCTTACAAAACTGGACAGCAACAAAGTTCTTGATCAGCCGGTATTTAGAACAGGTATGTTCGCGGTTGTTCTGGCATTTGGTCTGTGCTGGCTTGTAAATACATTTATCGGAGATCAGTCGTCATTTATTACAGACAATATGTCGGCGCTGACAAATAAGTATCCGTGGATTTTCATTGTAGCGGTATTTATCGTAGGTGCGATCACAACGAGTCAGTCTTCGACAACAATGATCATGATTCCGATCGGAATCGCCTTAGGACTTCCGGCAAACGTAATCGTGGCAGGTTGGATCGCATGTTCATCTAACTACTTTATTCCGGCTTCGGGACAGTGTGTTGCAGCTCTTGCATTTGACTCGGCGGGAACAACGAAGATCGGTAAATTTGTATTGAACCACAGCTATATGATACCGGGGCTTGTATGTACGGTCGTATCAGTAGTAGTCGCACTTCTTATAGGAGCGGTTGTATTCTAAGAAGTCAGAAGACAATGTGCTGCGGCAATATAGAAAGAAAGCTGAAAAGCAAAAAGAGACTGCAGCCTTGTATCTGTATGGAACGGGCGGCAGTCTTTTCAAATTTTAAGTATTGAAACGGAGGAATATGGCAATGAAATTCGCACCTATGAATTATCATTATTTGAGATATCCGATCAAAAAATTTCTTGATAAAGTGGAACGTTCACCATTCGACAGCATCGATCTGTATTGTTCGGCGCCGCAGCTTAATCTGTTCGATTATCCGCTTTTAAGATTGATCGAGCTGAAAAAGGAGATTGAAGCACATCATTTAAGTGTGATGGCGATGACGCCTGAAAACTGTGTGTATCCGGTTAATTTCTGTACGCAGGATGATCTTACAAGAGAATCAAGCATTCGGTATTATCAGCGGGCAATCGACACGGCACAGTTTCTTGACTGTCCGTGTGTGCAGATCAGTACCGGATTCGGATACTTCGATCAGCCAAGAGAAGAGGGCTGGAAATACTGCAGAGAATCGTTGTGGACACTGGCGCAGTATTGCGAAAAGAAAGACGTCAGGTTACTTTTGGAAGAGTTAAAAGTAACGACGACAAACGTGCTTATCACAAGCAAAGATATCGCAAAGATGCTGGAAGAGATCGATTCTCCGGCAATCGTCGGAATGGTCGATATGGATCAGATGACATATGCGAAGGAAACGATAGATGATTATTTTGATAATCTCGGAGATAAACTTCAGCATATTCACTTTAACGAGGTCATACTGTTCCGGGAGACGGAGATTTCCCGATGAAAGAATATTATGATTCGATTAAAAACAGAGGTTATGACGGAACGGTGTCGTTTGAAATATGCGACAGAAGATATTATCGCGATCCTGATAAGGCGATCGATGATATTGTCGCATGGATGAAAGCAAATACGAACGAGTTTGATTAATTATAAATTACAAATCTTGTTATATAAAGGAGAATACAACATAGAAACAAATATTATACGGAGGAAAGTGTTATGTGGACACAAGACATGTTTGGAGTAGAGAAACCGATTATAGCGCTGCTGCATCTTGACGCGCTTCCGGGAGATCCGGGATATTGCGGAGATATGAAAACAGTTACAGAACACGCAAGGAAAGACTTGCTGGCGCTGCAGGACGGAGGCGTTGACGGAATCCTTTTTGCAAACGAATTCAGTTTGCCGTACCAGCCGGTAGCGGATATCGCGGTTGTTTCGGCTATGGCGTATATCATCGGAAAATTAAAAGACGAGATCAGCGTACCGTTTGGCGTTAATGTCGTAAAAAACCCGATTGCAACGATCGATCTCGGAGCTGCAACAGGAGCAAAATTCGGAAGAAGCTGTTTTTCAGGAGCATATATGGGAGAATATGGAGTATATGTCTCGAACAGCGGAGAAGCGATCCGTCACAGAAAAGCGCTCGGAATCGAAGATATGAAACTTCTTTTTAAAGTAAACCCGGAAGCGGATGCTTATCTTGTACAAAGAGACGTTCAGGTTGTTGCAAAATCCATTATGTTCGGCGATTTTGCAGATGGATTATGTGTGTCGGGAGCGGCAGCAGGAGCAGAACCGGACGATGTGATACTATCCAGAGTGCATGAAGTGGCGAAGCCGAGAAAAGTTCCGGTATTTTGTAATACAGGATGCAATCACGGAAATGTCAGAGAGAAACTGGGAAACTGCGACGGCGTCTGCATGGGAACTGCATTTAAAAAAGACGGCGTATTTAACGGCAGGGTAGATAAAGAGCGTGTAAGAGAATTTATGGAGATCGTGGCAGACATAAGAAAAGGATTGTAAGGAAAAATCAATAAAGAAGAATCTTTGATAAGAAAAACAGTGAAAGAAGAGTCTTTGAGGAGAAAACAGTGAAAGAATATTATCTGGGAATAGATATCGGTACATATGAGTCGAGAGGAATGTTAATCGATGAAAATATGATCCCTGTTGCAGATTGTTCGGTAACTCATGGAATGGATCATCCGCAGGAAGGTTGGTTTGAACATGATGCGGACAAAGTCTGGTGGGGAGATTTCTGTAAATTGTGCAGGCTTCTTCTTGAAAAGAGTAACATTCGTTCTGACGAGATCAGATGTGTCGGGACGAGCGCTCTTGGTACGGACTGCCTGCCTGTAGATAAAGACTGTAATCCGCTGCGTCCTGCAATATTATACGGGATCGATTCGCGGGCGGAAGAAGAGATTAAGTGGCTGACTCAATATTATGGAGATGACGTCAAAAAAATGTTCGGTCATCCGATCTGTACAGGCGATACGGCGGCGAAAATTTTGTGGCTCAAAAACCATGAGCCGGAAGTGTATGAAAAGACATATAAGTTTTTGACGGGAAGTTCATATCTCACTGCAAAATTAACCGGAAAGTATGTGATCGATCAGTTTTTGGCAAAAGGATCGTTTCGTCCGCTTTATAATCGGGACGGCACGATAAATAAAGAAAATTGTAGCTTATATTGTCGGCCGGATCAGATCGCGGAGTGCGCGTATTCTTTTGAAATTGCAGGGACAGTGACGGAAGAGGCGGCAAAAGAGAGTGGTTTGAAAAAAGGTACGCCAGTGATCGTCGGTACAGGAGATTCCACTGCAGAAGCGATCAGCGTAGGATTGGTAGAATCGGGAACTGTATTTTTCCAGTATGGTTCGTCTATGTTTTATTATTACTGTGTTGATCGTTATGTTGATGATTATGTGTCGGCAAACGGAAACGGTTCTTTAAAAGGTGGAAAGGAATTTACGATACCGGGAACATTTTGTATCGGAGACGGAACGAATGCGGCGGGAACGCTGACGAGATGGGTGAGGGATACGTTTTATGAGGAAGAATTGAAGAAGGAACGAGCGGGCGGTGAAAATGCATACGCAGTGATGGCAAGAGAGGCGGCAGAGGTAGAAGCCGGATCGGAAGGGCTGATCATACTTCCTTATATCTATGGAGAGCGCAGCCCGATACAAGATGCGAAAGCATCGGGAATGCTATTCGGTTTAAAAGGAACACATACAAGAAAGCAGATTAACAGAGCCGCGCTTGAAGCGGTCGGATATTCGACTCTTCAGCATATGATCTTGTTTGATGAAATGAACCTTCCGCCGAAATCCGTTATTACGGCAGGGGGCGGCACAAAAAATGCGGCATGGATGCAGATTATATGCGATATGATCGGAAGGCAGATATGTATTCCTAAAAGATATCAGTGTTCGGCATACGGAGATGCTGCAATGGCGGCGCTTGGAGATCGGAGGTTTCGTGATTTTACGGAGCTTAGAGATTCTCTTCCGAAAGGGAAAATACTTGTTCCGAATGAAAAGAACCATATATATTACAAAGAACATTACAAGATGTTCAGAGACTTGTATTTGAATAATAAAGATATGATGCATAGAATTTAAACAATTTCAATATAGAAGAAAACAAATTGAAGCAAAAAAATAAAAAGCAACAAAATGAAGCAAAAGAAATAAGAAACGAGATATATAAAAGAAATGCGGCAAATAAAAGCGAAAAATAAAAGCGAAAAATAAGAGGAAGTGACAAAAATGGTAATAGACACACATATTCGTCCGGCGCTTTTCTCACCAATCTGTGAAAATAAAGAGCGCTTTGAAAAGCGATGCGATCAGATGAACTATCATTTGATGAAGCCGTCAAGTATCGAACTTTTGAAAAAGCAATATGCATTGGCAGGAATTGAAAAAGTATTTCTGCTTCCGTCAGATTGTTCGTTTGAAACGGGAGAACCGGATATATCAAACGACGAGATCGAGAAGATCGTACAATGTGATCCGACGTTTTTTGTCGGGTTTGCGTCTGCAGATCCGAGAAAGGAATCGGCGGCAGAAGAACTGGAAAAGGCGTTTAAGTTCCAAAATCTGGCGGGACTTTATATCAATACGGCAAGATTACATATGTATCCCTGTGATGAAAGATTATTTGTGCTGTATGATATATGTAAGAAATATAAAAGGCCGATCATTTTTCAGGCAGGATTGAGTATGGAAAATAACTCTCTGGCAAAATATTGCCGTCCGATTGAATTTGAGGAGGTTTTAAGTAAATATCCCGAAGTGAACATCTGTCTTTCTCATGTCGGCTGGCCGTGGGTTCAGGAAACGGCGGCGTTGCTTTTGAAATATGAGAATTGCTATACAAATACGGCGCTGATGAATTTTGACGGACCGTATCAGATTTACAAGAAAGTATTTACCGAAGATATGGGAGCGCTTTGGGTAGAACACAATATAGCGGATAAGATTATGTTTGGTTCGGGTTCGCCGAGAATTCGCCCGGTCAGAAGTAAAAGAGGATTGGACAGTCTTGGTTTCTCGGAAGAAACACTTGAAAAAATATATGCAGAAAATGCAGAGCGGTTTCTTGGAAGGGAGTGAGAGAGATGGATTTTATACTAAAAGAAGTTCCGATATGTGCGGATAAAGAATTTGAGATGATCAAGATTACAGATGACGTACGCAAGGTTGTGGAAGAAAGCGGAGTCGAAAAAGGAATTGTCTATGTAATTACAGAGCATACAACGACAGGGATCACTGTAAACGAAAGTCTTCCGTGTGTAGAAAAAGATCTTATGGAATGTCTTGACCGGATCGCGCCTGAAGATTATCCGTATCATCATAATCATTACCTTCCGACTTACGGAACGATCGGAGGAAACGCGCCCGGACATTTGAAATCGCTTCTGACAGGAAATCACTGCGTATTTCCTGTTTTAGACGGCACATTAAAACTCGGACACGCAGTCGATATTTATTTTTGTGAATACGATGGGATAAAAAACAGACGTTATATGGTTTATGTAGTCGGGGAAAGGGGTTAAGATCATTATGAAACGGACACTTGCGATGGCAGATAACTGCATTGACGTTTATTATAAACTAGATCGGTACTATCTGACGGGAAACAGTATTGATTTTGCATTGAATTATAAAGATCTTGGTGATGTCACGGAAAGGACGATTCTCGGAAATGATGTGTTTGCCGACGCTTTAGAAGAGAGGTTAAAAGAAAGAGAAATTCCTTTGAGGATACTAAAGCGTACCGACCGCCCTACAGCCGCCGCAAAAATGGATCTTGTTGACGGGGATAAAAAGCATCTGCATTTTGAAGGAAATGCGATGGAAGAGATCGAACTTCAGGACGATGATCTGGAATTTGTAAAACAGTTTGATATTATTTATGCGGAGCGTTGGGCGAAAGTCGGCAGATATATAAAAGAGATCAGGCAGGAAGGGCAGATATGGGTATATGATTTTTCTAAACGTTTGGAACAGGAAAGTAACGACGAGATCATTCCGTATCTTGATTATGCATTCTTTTCTTATGATCGGGATGACGAATATATAAGAAATTTCATGGTGAAGACGAACGAAAAAGGGGCGAAAACAGTCGTTGCCATGCTCGGAGAATACGGAAGCCTTGCTTATGAGAACGGGAAGTTTTATAAGTTGGATGCAGAAAAAGTTGAAGTAGTAAATACGGTAGGAGCAGGTGATTCTTATATCGCGGCTTTTACATACGGAGTCAGCTTGGGAGAAGATATCATGCAGTGCATGCGGCGCGGAAGACAACGTGCGACAGAGATTATACAGCAGTTCAATCCTTATAAGTAGCGAAAGATATCGTGAAATGCCGGAAAACAAAGAAACAAAATACGGCATGAAAAAAGAGTAACAATTCAGCGGTGACAGTTTCGATTAGGCGATCTGTTGCAGAAAATGGCAGAGAAGAAAGGAATCG
>ERZ791921.1096-NODE-1096-length-11795-cov-3.236627_pt1 | contig 11795 bp, 10 predicted proteins | sample MGYA00510135_ERZ791921 | MGnify/ENA primary metagenome ERZ791921 (study PRJEB30046, sample SAMN00792070) | human gut metagenome | study: EMG produced TPA metagenomics assembly of the A metagenome-wide association study of gut microbiota in type 2...
AAAGCACATGAAAATCCTCTTCTTTAAAAAATCCTTTTTTTCTCAGCAGATATCCCATAAAAATGATCGCAACGAAGGCAGCCGCCTTCATCAGTATTTCAGCCATGATGATTCTCCTTACACTTTTTCATTCCATTGTGTACTATAGCAGAAACCAGCGCTGTCTTCAATACCGTTTCCGAAAAAATACGCCCCGCCAGCCCGGCGGAGCGCACATTTCATTTATACATATCCCAAAAGTCCCGGCAGCCACATGGACAAGGCGGGAATATAGGATACCAGCATCAGCACAATGAAGATTGCCGCAAAGTAAGCTAAAAGCGGCTTTATCACCTGCTCAATCTTAGTCTGTCCCACTTTTACACCCACAAACAGAGTGGTTCCCACAGGCGGGGTGATGGTTCCGATACACAGGTTAAAGATCATCATAATACCAAAGTGAATGGTATTCATACCCAGAGTCTGGCAGATGGGCAGGAAAATAGGAGTGAAGATCAGGCAGGCCGGCGTCATATCCATAAAGGTTCCCACGATCAGAAGGAGGATATTGATGATAAAGAGGATCACATACCGGTTGTCGCTGATTCCCAGCATTGCCTCGGATACAGCAGTGGGAATGCCTGTAAATGCCATAACCCAGCTCATGATGCTTGACACGCCGATAAGAAAAATGATAATACCGGTCATCTCCGCGCTGTCAAGGAAGATTTTCGGCAGCTCAGAGGGTTTGATGGACTTATAGAAGAATACAGACAACACCATGCTGTATATAACTGCCACCACGCTTCCTTCTGTAGCGGTAAAGATACCGGAAATGATCCCGCCGATTACCACAACGATCATAAACAGACAAGGGATGGCCTGTAAAAATACCTTAAGCTTCTCGCTGTTTGTAAACTTCTTTGTACTGCGGTAGCCCTTCTTTTTAGCAAAAATATAGATTACGATCATACATGCCAGTCCCCAGAGGATCCCGGGAATATAGCCCGCCATGAAAAGAGCCGCTACGGAGGTTCCTCCGCTGACAAGTGAATAGGTGATCATAACGTTGCTCGGAGGGATTAAAAGACCGGTAGGAGCGGTAGCGATATTAGCCGCTGCTGAGAAATCCCTGTCATAGCCTTCTTCCTCTTCGATAGGGCCGATGATCGAACCCATGGCGGAAGCTGCCGCCGTACCGGAACCTGAGATGGCACCGAAAAGCATATTGGCAACGGCGTTGGTGTGTGCCAGAGCTCCCGGAATACTTCCTGTAAATAATTTTGCAAAATTGATCAGACGGATAGCAATACCGCCCTTATTCATCAAGTTTCCTGCCAGGATAAAAAACGGAATGGCAAGAAGGCTGAATACGGAAATACCGGAAAAAATCCTCTGTGCTCCCGTAAGCACGGATGCGCCGGTATCAAGCACCGGAAGGATCGCTCCGATGGAAGAAACAGCCAGAGCTACTGCGATTGGTACTCCAGCTAAGAGCATAATCACAAGAAGCACTAAAATAATCAGCCCGCAGGCAACTGCGATCGTCATAACCGAACCTCTCCCTTCTCCTTAAATTCCATATGAGCCACGTCTATGGCATTCATAAGGCTGAAAATCATGATCAGCACTCCCGTAACAGGCACGATCACATAAACATAGGCCATAGGCACCTGCAAAGAAGCAGTTTTTTGGATCATGGTCAGCTTTGTAATGGAAATACCGCCGTATACCATCACAACCGCTGCTAACAAAAAAGTAAGAAGGTCAATGGTAATCTCCAGATATTTTCTGGGCGCTCCGATGAGCTTGTCTGCCAGAAAGCCCATACGCATATGGTCTCTCTTTCCGAACACATAGGCGGAAGCCAGAAGGGCCATCCAGGTAAAAGCGTAGGTTAAAAGCTCCTCTGATACCGTACTTGGACGGTTAAAGAAATAACGGGTTACGATCTGATACGTTCCGATCAGGGTCATAAAGGCGAACAGAGCGATGATTACAAATCCCAGAACCTGCATGATCCCTGCTTTTACTTTGTGCATGGTCTCCATCCTACTGTCCTCCTTTTGCTTTTTCATTGGCAGCCTGAATATGGTCATAGAGATCGCGGATCTTCTCATTTTCCTGAAGCATAGACTCATGGAGAGGAAGAACCTTTTCTTTAAACGCTTCCACATCCACGTCAATAAACTCTACGCCCATTTCATCTGTGGCGATTTTTTTAGCCTCTTCTATACTCTTGTCCCACTCTTCCATCTCTACTTCCGTGGAAAGAGCCGCCGCCTCTTTAAATACCTGATAATCCTCAGGGCTTAAGCTGTTTAAGAACTTCAGATTGGCTACCAGCATATCCGGCACCATCTGATGCTTGTTATAAGAATAATATTTTGCAACTTCGCCGTGCTTGTTGTTGGTAAGAGCCAGTTCGTTATTCTCTGCACCGTCGATGACGCCCTGCTGGATAGCCGTATATACCTCGCCAAATCCCATTGGCGCCGCTGCCGCTCCAAATGCCTTTACCATCTCTACGCTGGCAGGACTCTGCTGTACGCGGATCTTTTTGCCCTTTAAATCCTCCGGCGTCCGTATCGGGGATTTTCCGTAGAAATTACGGGTACCTGCATTGTACCAGGTTACTACGCGGAAACCGGCTTCATCCGTCGATGCATAGACATTTTCCATGTATTCCGTATCCTGCATCACGGATTTGTATACCTCCTCTGAGTCAAACAGATACGGCATACTGAAAATCTCATATACGTCAGCGAAGGTCTCCAGATTCGCTGTGCCGGCTACTACAAAGTCAATGGCTCCCGTCTGTGTCAGCTCAATGGCCTTCTGGGCTGAGCCTAAAAGTTCATTTGGAAATATCTGGACCTCATATTTGTCTCCCAGCTTCTCTTCCACATACTCTTTAAATGCCAGAAGCCCCAGATGCTCCGGATGCGTCTCTGACTGTGCATGGGAAACGCGGATAATACGCTTGCCGCCGGTTAAAGAACCGCAGCCTGTCAGACTGACTGCCACTGCTATCCCAAAAGCAAGCGCTGTCAGCTTTTTCATCATCTTCCTCACTTTACTGCTTCCTTTCTTTATACACATTTTATTAAATAATTATAAAAAAAGGATTTTCTGTTTTGTACCGTAAATCTTTGACATTGAGGGAGAAAATTTTGTCATACGCTGTCTGTGTGAAAGCTGTCTCTGTATTCAGAAGGGTTCATACCTGCAATCCTTTTAAATACCTTTGCAAAGTAATTGGCGTCATAATACCCTACCAGCATGCTGACCTCTCTTACGCTGGCATTTTTATCCTGTAAAAGCCGTCTGGCCTCATTGATCCTGAAGCGGGCCAGATAGGCGGTAAAATTCTGGTCAAAGCACTGTTTAAACAGCTTGCAGAAATAGGCGTCAGAATAATTCATCATCCGTGCCGCATCCTGCATGGAAATATCCTTCATATAATTTTTCCGTATATACCGGCGTATCTTTTCAGCCGCCTGTCCAAGCCGGTCAGGCTCGTCCGGCTCCTCCTCTAAGTCCGGCTCCGGCATCTCTGCCCCGGTCTCTTCCGGCATCTCCTGTTCCATATGCAGCTTTTCAAACTGCTCCCTCTTTTGGATCCGCCCCACGGCTTCCTCCATCACCGCAGTAAGCTCCTCTTCATCACAGGGCTTTAAAAGATAGTCCAGCGCATGAATGGCAATGGCTCTCTTTGCATAGGAAAATTCGTCATATGCGGTAAGGAAAATGATCTCGCAGTCCTCATCCAGCCTTCGGATCTGTTCTGCCGCCTCCACACCGTTTAATTCCGGCATGGAAATATCCATGATCACGATCTGGCACCGTTCTTTAAAACACAGGCGGACCGCCTCATTTCCGTCTGCTGCCTGCCAGATGACCAGGCTGTCTCCAAAATGCTTATGCAGTCGTTTGGCAAGAGCCATACGTTCAATCTGCTCATCATCTGCCAAAAGCACCTTGTACGTCTCGTTCTTATCCTCATTCTGTATCACGGTTCATCCTCCTTACAGTTTTCCGGTGTAAACGCCAGCTGTACTACCGTCGCGCAGCCCTTTCGGCTCTCGATCCTCACTTCTCCGTCCTCATACATTGCCTTCAGCCGGCGGGCAATGTTTCCCAGACCAATCCCAACGCCGGATCCATCTCCTTCCTTTAAAGCTCTTTTTATCTTTTCCAGTTTTTCCTCATCAATCCCTTCTCCCGTATCCGCCACCGAAATCCACAGCCTCTGCCCCTGTTTCCAGATCCGCACCACAATCCTTCCGCCTTTGCTTCTTGCAGAAATCCCATGCTTTACTGCGTTTTCCACCAAAGGCTGGAGCATAAAGGAAGGAACCAGTATCTCCATTGTTTCCGGGTCACAGCCTGTCTCATACTGCACTCTCTTTCCAAACCGCATCTGCTGCAGATACATATAATCCTGAACAACCTTAAGCTCACGTTCCAGAGGCATCACAGATGCAGTTGATTTTAAATTGTAGCGGAACAGGCGGCTTAATGCCTGTATCATCTTTTCCGTGGCAGCCGCATCTTCGATCTGAGCCGTTCCGGCGATCATATTTAAGGTATTGAAAAGAAAATGGGGATTGATCTGATTTTTTAAAAGCTGCAGCCGGACCGCCTCCAGCTGCCGTTCTGTTTCGTTTTTTTCTTTTAAAGCCTCAATATATCCTCTTGTCGCCTGCTTCATTTTATTAAAGGAACGGATAAGACGGCTGATCTCATCTTCTCCCTCAGCTGTAAGTTCAGGCCCTGAAAAATCATTTTTCCGGATACGGTCTGCCTGCCCGGCCAGCATTACCACTGGCTCTACGATGTTACGGCGTACGGAGCCATTCAGCCGCTTAACCATCCACAGCGCAGCGATCCCCCACAGGATACTGGCAGCCGGAAGGACTGAAAAAAGGAAACGATGCTTCTCGTAGCGTTCGCTTCCGTCCTCCATTGTCATCTGTTCCAGCTGTCCGGCCTTATCCTTGAGATAATTTTGAACCCGGTAGATCCGATACAGCCGGTTCACATATTCCGGATCCTCCCGGTCTGTTTCTTCAAGGACTTCCAGCTCTGTCTCGTAATTTTCATACATATTCCGGATGGACCAGGTACGGGCATACCGCTCAGAGCCCGTTTCTCTGTAATCAACGGGAAGCTCTTCCAGCCGCCGGCGCGTTTCCATTCTGGACTGCTCAAACCGCTCCCGCTCTTCCGGAAGGGCAGTTCCCACATAACGCGCAAAGGCCAGGCGCTCCTCCTCCATCGCAGACCAGAAGGCCAGACTGCCGGCGTTCTGTTCCAGGATGCTTCCGAAGCTCCCAAGGCCGAACCAGCTTACTGCCAGATTGACTCCAATCGAAAAAAAGACCACTGCCCCGGCACAGACAGCGATCCGTTTTACTTTTTTCTCCAGCGAAACTCCACTTTTTTCCATATATTTCCTCCGGATCCGTTCCTTTTAGGAAGATTGTCCACAAAATCTCCTATAAGCCCACATAGTATATCACAGCTTATATCCTTTTGAACAGACCCGGACCGTTCCTTTTATGTCTTTTTAACATTCCTAAAGAATCTGATCCTCCTCTGAGGGCACATACCTGGCGATATCCTCAATGCGGCAGTTTAAAATCCTGCAGAGATCATTGATCGTTTTCATGGTCACATCTTTATTATGCTTAAGCCGGTGCAGAGTACTGTCAGAAATTTTATGCTTCTTCGTCAGTGTGTACCAGCTTTCCTCCGACGCCTCCAGAGTTTCCCAGAAAGGCGAATAGTCGATCATATTTTTATTGCTCCTATGCTTATTTTACCTGAAATAAGCATAAGTTAGAATTTGCATATTGAATATCTTCGGAATAGCGAATATACTATAGGTAAACAGATGCATATTCTGAAATTATCAGACTATTCTAACCGTTTTGCGTCAAAATAAGAGACGGGAAAGGAAGGGATTGGATATGGGAATTTATACACAGAAGGAAAAGGAATTGCTGGCAGATGATCTGGAAGTAAGAAAGCGGCTCCTAAGCTTTGCCTCCATGAGCGGAAAAGAATTTTTCAGAGAGGTTCAGTCCCGCCTGTCACCGGAGGAACTGGAAGAATATCTGGAAGAAAATCCGGAAGAGCGGATCTATCTTATGACTCCCCCCCACAAATAAAACAAAAAACGGCCTGCCATTAAATGACAAACCGATTCTCTTCTGGTTCTTCTTCAAAATAGTCCTTATAATCCACCTCTATAGAATGACGCATCCGCTTCATACTGTAGTAGAGGTGATCTTTTAATACCTGTTCCAGGCCGGAAAGATCTTTTTTGCAGATCAGCTCAAACAGCTGCTCATGCTCTCCGATAATCCTTGGAAAATCTGTTTCTGTAATAAAATCCAGCATACGAAACCGGGTATAATGAAGCTGCTGGGCCTGGAGCATATCCCAGAGCTTCTGTCGCTTTACAGCTGTGAACCAGAGAGAGTGCATCTGGGCGTCCATGCGGTAAAACTGTTCCGGTTCAAACCCCGGCGTCTGGATCAAGGCCTTCTGAACGGCAATGGCATGACGGATTTCCTCCATCACCATGGGCGTCTGGATTTCCATAAAATCCCTTAAAACCATGGTTTCCACCGCTACCCTCATATAGATCATCTGCTTGATATTATCCAGGCTCAAAAGAGTCACATACGTTCCCCGATAGGGAATCGTCTCCGCAAATCCCTGTTCCTGCAAAAGACGCAGGGCGTCCCGCACCGGAGTCCGCGACACGCCAAACCGCTCACAGATATCACTTTCGCTGATCAGGCAGCCTGGTTTCAGCTTCAGATCCAGTATCTCCCGCTTTAAGGTTTCAAAAACCAGTTCCCCTCTGTTTTTAAAATTCACTTCTCCCATGCAGCACCCCTGTTCCTTTTCTCAGATGAATCAGGACCCGCCATGCGGTCATGGCATGACGGGCCCTGATTGGTTTTATTGGTTTAATTGCGTAATCGATTACTTAGGCTGCTTGCCGATGTAAGCCAGGATACCGCCGTCTACATACAGTACCAGACCATTTACAAAATTGGAAGCATCAGATGCCAGGAATACTGCAGGTCCGCCCAGATCCTCAGCCTCACCCCAGCGTCCTGCAGGAGTCTTGGAAACGATGAACTGGTCAAATGGATGTCTGGAGCCGTCTGGCTGGATCTCACGCAGAGGAGCTGTCTGGGGAGTAGCGATATAGCCAGGTCCGATACCGTTACACTGGATATTGTACTCACCGTACTCAGAAGCAATGTTCTTTGTCAGCATCTTTAAGCCGCCCTTAGCTGCTGCATAAGCAGATACGGTCTCACGGCCCAGCTCACTCATCATGGAGCAGATGTTGATGATCTTTCCGTGGCCCTTCTTGATCATGCTTGGGATAACAGCCTTGGAAACAATAAACGGAGCGTTTAAGTCAACATCGATTACCTGGCGGAACTCAGCTGCACTCATCTCGCACATTGGGATTCTCTTGATGATTCCTGCGTTATTTACCAGGATATCAACTACGCCTACCTCTGCCTCGATCTGAGCAACCATCGCGTTTACTGCATCCTCATTGGTTACGTCGCATACATAGCCGTGAGCCTCGATGCCCTCTTCCTTGTACGCTGCGATTCCCTTATCTACCAGTTCCTGCTTGATATCGTTGAAAACGATGGTAGCGCCTGCGCCTGCCATTGCCTTTGCGATTGCAAAGCCGATGCCGTAGGAAGCGCCTGTTACCAGGGCTACCTTGCCTTCAAGTGAAAAGTTGTTTAAATAATCAGCCATTTCTTTATCCTCCATATATTTTTAACAGAATCGTTCGGATGAACTTACATCATCTCGTTTGGCATCATGGTATCCATATCGTCGAACTCCATGTTCTCTCCGCCCATAGCCCAGATAAAGGTATAGTTGGAGGTGCCGGCGCCGCTGTGGATGCTCCAGGACGGACTGATCACAGCCTCCTCATTCTTCATGACAATATGTCTTGTCTCAGTGGGTTCTCCCATCATATGGAATACTACGTTGTCGCCCGGAACCTCAAAGTACATATAAATCTCCATACGGCGCTCATGTGTATGAGACGGCATGGTGTTCCATACGCTGCCTGGCTCTAATACGGTCATGCCCATGGACAGCTGGCAGGTCTTAAGTACATCCGGATGGATGAACTGATTGATGGTACGCTTATTGGAGGTCTCTGCCTCGCCGCAGGGTCTCTTTGCAGCCTTCTCAATCGGAATAAAGGTAGTTGTGTAGGAAGTATGAGCCGGTGCGCTGACCATGTAGAACTTTGCAGGCTTCTCAGCGTCGGTGCTCTCAAAATAAACTTCCTTTGTGCCCTTTGTAATGTACAGGCAGTCCTTGTATCCCATCTTAAAGGTCTGGCCGTCTGCTGTGATGGTTCCCTCGCCGCCGATATTAAAAATACCGATCTCACGGCGCTCTAAAAAGTAATGGGTGCCGAAGTTCTTCCAGCAGTCGATTCCCTTATCAATAGAAACCTTCTCTGTAGTAGGCATACATCCCAGAGTAACCATACGGTCTACATGAGAGTATACGGCAACTACCTCATTAGCCTTGTACAGATCTGTGATGAGGAATTCGTTTCTTAATTCCTCTGTTGTGTAGCGCTTTACATCCCTCTGGTTGGCAGAATAGCGAATATCCATTCTCCGATTCCTCCTTTAAAATATTTGTATTTAACTTTTTGAGTTTGTATACAACTTTTTTATCTGTATACAGACTATCATTTTTTTACCTAAAATGCAATAGGAAATATGTTACAAAAAAATACGGGTTTTATATGCAATATCACAAACGGATTGCATTTCCCATTTTTATCAGATATACTTACAAAAGAATCTGGACTTCTTCTGCAGCTGTCCAGACGATCACTGTATACATGAGAGGAGGATTTTCCCTTGAAGAAAAATATACTTGTAGGCCAGTCCGGCGGTCCCACAGCTGTGATCAACGCCAGCTTATACGGCGTGATCCAGGAAGGACTTTCCCATCCGGATGAGATTAGAGCTGTCTATGGCATGATAAACGGCATCGAAGGCTTTCTGTCCGGCCATACCATAAATCTCTCCGCAGAGCTTTCCAAAGAGGATTTGGAACTTCTGCGCCTGACGCCCGCTGCATATCTGGGCTCCTGCCGCTATAAGCTTCCTGAAAATATGGATGCTTCCGTATACCCCTTGTTATTTGAAAAATTTAAAGCCATGAATATCGGAGCTGTATTCTACATCGGCGGAAATGATTCCATGGACACCGCAGACAAATTGTCCAGATATGCTGCCATGGCAAAAGAGGATATCGTTTTTATCGGCGTTCCAAAAACCATTGACAACGATCTTCCTGTAACCGACCACACCCCCGGCTACGGCAGCGCTGCCCGATATGTAGCGTCTACTGTCCGTGAAATCGTTCTGGATGCTTCTGTCTATCAGCAGCCGGCTGTCACCATTATTGAACTCATGGGCCGTCATGCAGGCTGGGTCACTGCTGCCAGCGCCCTGGCAAGAAAGTTTCCCGGCGACAATCCCCTGCTCATCTATCTGCCGGAATCTGATTTTGATATGGAAGCGTTTTTAAATGATATCGAAGGCGCTTTAAAGAAAAGCACCGCTGTGGTTGTCTGTGTTTCTGAAGGCATCCACGATGCTTCCGGCCGTCTGGTATGTGAATACTCTACTGAAGCTCAGGTCGATACCTTTGGCCACAAGATGCTTACAGGCTGCGGAAAGCTGCTCGAAAGCTATGTCAGAGGCCGTTTCGGAGTCAAGGTTCGCTCTGTAGAATTAAATGTAAACCAGCGCTGCAGCAGCCTTATCTCCTCTCTTACGGACATTAACGAAGCCAGCGAGGCCGGACGCTTTGCAGTCCGTGCCGCACTTGAGGGCGTGACTGCAAAGATGATCACCTTTGAACGCGAAGAAGGAGCGGATTATTCCATCCGTTTCGGCCTTACAGATGTTTCCAATGTCTGCAATAAGGAAAAGACCTTCCCGCCTCACTGGATCACCGGCAATCACAACGATATCGGCCCGGAATTTACCGCCTATGCTCTTCCGCTCATCCAGGGGCAGCCACAGCATATTCTGGAGGACGGACTTCCAAGATATCTGTACCGCAAAGAGCAGGGGCTTTTGCCATGATCCGTTTTCCCACTTATGAATCCTGTACCCTCTGCCCCAGAATGTGCCGCATTGACCGCAGCCGCAAAACCGGCTACTGCGGATGTACCGATCAGTTAAAGGCTGCCAGGGCAGCACTCCATAAATGGGAAGAACCCTGTCTGAGCGGGCCGGAGTGGGCCAGAGGCGGAAGCGGAACCGTCTTTTTTTCCGGATGCACCCTTAAATGCTGCTTCTGCCAGAATTATCCCATCAGCAGCGAACAATTCGGAAAGGAGCTGACTTCTAATGAGTTGGCTGATATCTTTCTCCGTCTGGAAGATCAGGGGGCCTATAATATCAATCTTGTCACCCCCACTCAGTTTCTCCCCTCAATCCTTCCTGCTCTGGATCAGGTTCGCTCCCGCCTTTCGATCCCGATCGTATATAACTGCGGCGGCTATGAACGTCCTGAGATCGTAGAATATTTAAAGGATTATGTAGATATCTGGCTTCCTGATTTAAAGTACCATGACAGCGCTCTTTCTGCCTGTCTGTCAAACTGCGGGAACTACTTTGAAGCCGCTTCCCGTGCTATCTATCAGATGATCCTTCAGACAGGCGCTCCGGTATTTAAGGAACACGCCCCTGATGATTCTTCCCAGCCTTCCTTCCTGCTTATGAAAAAAGGCGTAATCCTGCGCCATATGGTTCTCCCCGGACACAGGGATGATTCCATCGCCCTGATGGAATGGGTCAGCAGAGAACTTCCAAAAGGCCAGTACCTGTTAAGCCTTTTAAGCCAGTACACCCCCTTCTACCATAGCTGCGACCATCCGGATATCAATCGTCGGATCACCTCCTATGAATACCAGAAGGTAGTGGATGCAGCGCTCTCTGGGACTTACTGAGGGATTTATACAGGAAAAAAGCAGCGCAAAAGAAGAATATACGCCGCCCTTTGATCTAAAAGGTCTGTGATCCCCTATATTAAATACAACAAAAGACGGATATCGAATCTTTGACTAACCACGTTCTCGATTACGATATCCGTCTTTTAACTATCTCGTCCATTGGACCAAGCCTCTCTTTCGAAACAATTGTTTCTTTTGTGACTCTATATTTAATTGTATCCACTCTGGTTTTCTTCTACTCTCTTTTGTATATTCACTTGCTTCGGATCTATTTTCCACCTTGCTTTTTTTCTTTGATCCGGTATCTCTCTCCGTCCTGATGATACTTTCTCGTCATATCACCAGACCGGGCATTTATTGCCTTTGATACGCTTATGGATCACTTTGAAAATACGATCATCTGCTTGTTCCTATCTTTTATTACAGACATTCTCTTTCGTTTCTTTAAGACTGCAGTTCTTTTACCAATCGATTGGACTTTCTTTTGTTTATTAAATCAATTTCCGTTTCATCTGTCTGTACTATGTATGAGCAGTTACTCTCACAGAGTGCTTTTCCTGTTTCATCTATAACTAAATCACTTTAGCTTATAAATGAAACGAACGTTCTCTTTCTGGTGGTCCGTACCTCCTTTGCTTAGATTTTATTACATTGAGTTGACTGTCTACAACTCCTTATTCTCTTTTGTATCTCGTGTTCTCTTCTCTTTTGTTGACTTTATTATACAAAAAGAGCCCCGATTTGTCAAGACTTTTTT
>ERZ791921.1102-NODE-1102-length-11715-cov-44.704460_pt1 | contig 11715 bp, 9 predicted proteins | sample MGYA00510135_ERZ791921 | MGnify/ENA primary metagenome ERZ791921 (study PRJEB30046, sample SAMN00792070) | human gut metagenome | study: EMG produced TPA metagenomics assembly of the A metagenome-wide association study of gut microbiota in type 2...
GGAAATGTGCCACCGGGAGGGGCTTTACCAAATCGACCTCTTGAACGGCAGCAAGGAACGGATAACCGAACGGGAATACTGGGCGGCAAAGAAAGGGCAGCTTGCCCTTGATAAAGAGAACGCCGCCAGAGAAGCCGCAGGACAGCCGACCAAGCCCACCAAGTTTGAAACGGACAAGGCGAAGCTGCGCCGGACGATACGGCAGGCACTTTCCCAAGCTGGCAGCTTTGACGAGTTTTCTTCCCTTTTGCTGCGGGAGGGTGTGACCGTCAAGGAGAGCCGGGGGCGGCTTTCCTACCTCACGCCGGACAGGACAAAGCCTATCACAGCCCGGAAGCTGGGGGACGATTTTGACAAGGCTGCTGTCCTTGCCCTGCTCACGCAGAACGCCCACAGAGCCGCCGAACAGACCAAAGCCATACCCGAATACCCTGCCGCAGTTAAAAAGCTGTCACAAGGGGAAAAAGCTGCAAAAACCACCCCGGCAGACAACACCTTGCAGCGCATGGTTGACCGGGAAGCCAAGCGAGCCGAGGGCAAGGGCGTGGGCTATGACCGCTGGGCGGCAAAGCACAACCTAAAGCAAATGGCAGCTACCGTTACCGCCTATCAGCAGTACGGCTTTTCTTCCCCGGAGGAACTGGACGAAGCCTGTTCTGCCGCCTATGCCGCCATGCAGGAAAGCCTTACAGAGCTGAAGCAGGTGGAAAAGACGCTGAACGGGAAAAAGGAGCTGCAACGGCAGGTGCTTGCCTATTCCAAGACCCGCCCTGTCCGGGACGGGCTGAAACAGCAGAAAAACGCCAAAGCAAAAGCAGCCTACCGTCAGAAGCACGAAAGCGACTTTATCATAGCAGACGCAGCCGCCCGTTATTTTAGGGAGAACGGCATTTCCAAGCTGCCAAGCTATAAAGCCCTGCAAGCAGAGATTGAAACCCTTATCAAAGAGAAAAACAGCGGCTACAACGATTACCGGGCAAAACGGGAGGAATACCGCCGCTTACAGACTGTCAAGGGCAATATCGACCAGATTTTACGCCGGGAGCGCAAGCCTGTGAAAAGGCAGGAACAGGAGCGATAAAAACCACCCCAAAATGTACCTGAACCCATACAGAACAAGGGGGCTGCCCCGTACCCTATCCCCAATACCAAAGGATTTTTTAACGGGCTTACAGGGCAGAAAAACCCCGAAAATGATACCGAGATGATACAGAATTACCGCCGATACCGCCACACCAGCGGAAACGGCAGAAAGGAGCGCACCCATGCCAAGAATGAGCAAGAAACGGCGGCTGGAATGGTCTTTTTTCCTGCGGCAAGTGAAAGTCGGGAATTCCACCTGCGATCGTATCACATACAATGACCTCTGCCGGGGCTGTACCCATAGCTGCAAGCAGAGCTTCCGGGCGGTTATCATACTCTGCCCCCGCTACTACTCCAAACGCCGGAAAAAGGAGGACAGGGACAATGGCAGATAACCGCAAGTATTACTACCTCAAGCTGAAAGAGAACTTTTTTGACAGCGACTCCATTGTGCTGCTGGAAGATATGAAAGACGGGATTTTATATTCCAATATCCTCTTGAAGCTGTACTTAAAATCGCTGAAAAACGGCGGGAAGTTGCAGCTTGACGAGCATATCCCCTACACAGCGCAGATGATAGCGACACTGACCCGCCACCAGATAGGGACGGTTGAGAGGGCTTTAGAGATTTTCCGGCAGTTGGGGCTTGTGGAGCAGCTTGACAGCGGGGCTTTCTATATGACCGACATTGAGCTGATGATAGGACAGTCCTCTACCGAAGCCGAGAGGAAACGGGCTGCAAGGCTGGAAAACAAGGCACTTTTACCGCCCCGGACAAAAGGCGGACATTTGTCCGACATTCGTCCACCAGAGATAGAGATAGAGTTAGAGAAAGAGATAGAGATAGAAAAAGAGAGAGAGGGAGAAACGGGACACCCCGCCCCCGCCGCTTATGGCAGATACAACAATGTGATACTGACCGATACAGAGCTTTCCGGGCTGAAAACAGAGCTGCCCGACAAGTGGGAGTATTATATTGACCGGCTTTCCTGCCATATCGCTTCCACCGGGAAGCAGTACCACAGCCATGCAGCCACCATTTACAAGTGGGCGCAGGAGGACGCTGCCAAAGGCAAGGCTGCCCCGAAACAGGGCATACCCGATTATTCATGCAAGGAGGGCGAGAGCTTATGAAAAACGAGATTGAAGCTATGATTACGGACATTACAGCCACTACCGCCGAAGCGGAGGACTACACAGGCGAGGACGGGCTTTTATACTGCGGCAAGTGCCATACGCCCAAAGAAGCCTACTTTGCAGAGGGAAAGACTTGTTTCGGGCGTGACCGCCACCCAACAGACTGCGACTGCCAGCGGGCAGCCCGTGAAAAGCAGCAAGCCGCCGAAAGCAGACAGAAGCACCTTGAAAAAGTGGAGGACTTGAAACGCCGGGGCTTTACCGACCCCGCTATGCGGAACTGGACATTTGAGCATGACAACGGCAGAAACCCACAGACCGAAACCGCCCGCTTTTATGTGGAGAGCTGGGAAACCATGCAGGCTGAAAATATCGGCTACCTGTTTTGGGGCGGCGTGGGGACAGGAAAAAGCTACCTTGCCGCCTGTATCGCCAACGCCCTTATGGAAAAAGAGGTTGCCGTCTGCATGACAAACTTTGCAACAATACTCAATGACCTTGCCGCCAGCTTTGAGGGCAGGAATGAGTATATTTCCCGCCTTTGCAGCTACCCCCTGCTGATACTTGATGATTTCGGTATGGAGCGAGGGACAGAATACGGGCTGGAACAGGTTTACAGCGTGATTGACAGCCGTTACCGAAGCGGCAAGCCGCTGATCGCCACGACCAACCTCACGCTGGAGGAATTGCAGCACCCGCAGGACACGCCCCACGCCCGTATCTATGACAGGCTGACTTCCATGTGCGCCCCCGTCCGCTTCACGGGCAGCAACTTCCGAAAGGAAACCGCACAGGAAAAGCTGGAACGATTAAAGCAACTGATGAAGCAGCGAAAGGAGAGCCTATGACAGAAACCAAACAGACAAGCACCACCAAAACAGACCGCCGCCCGGACTGTGTAACGGAAATCCGCATGGGCAACTCCGTCCTTACCGTTTCCGGCTTCTTCAAGCAGGGCGCAACCGACACCGCAGCCGACAAGATGATGAAAGTGCTGGAAGCGGAAGCTGCTACACAAAAAACGGCGATTTGACCGACCATAAAGAAGCAGATTTGACGCTTTTGCCGCTATACAGACAGCCGCCCCATGTGGTACAATCAAGGTACGGAATAGTGGGGCTGGCTGTCGGAAACGGAGGATTTTATGTTAAGACAGACCACCCAACAACCAATTACCGCCCTTTACCCAAGACTTTCCCATGAGGACGAGCTGCAAGGCGAGAGCAATTCCATTTCCAATCAGAAGCGTATCCTTGAAACCTATGCAAAGCAGAACGGCTTTTCCAATCTGCGCTGGTACACGGACGACGGTTATTCTGGTGCGAACTTTCAAAGACCCGGTTTTCAAGCCATGCTTGCGGACATTGAAGCCGGAAAAGTCGGGACAGTTATCGTAAAGGATATGTCGAGGTTAGGGCGAAACTACCTGCAAGTGGGAATGTACACGGAAATGATTTTCCCACAGAAAGGTGTCCGCTTCATCGCTATCAATGACGGAGTGGACAGCGCACAGGGCGACAATGACTTTGCCCCGCTGCGGAATATCTTTAACGAATGGCTGGTGAGAGATACGAGCAAGAAAATACGGGCGGTAAAACGCTCAAAAGGCATGAGTGGCAAGCCCATCACAAGCAAGCCTGTGTATGGCTACCTCATGGACGAGGACGAAAATTTCATCATTGACGAGGAAGCTGCACCCGTAGTCAAGCAGATATACAACCTCTGCCTTGCCGGGAACGGTCCGACCAAGATAGCCCGTATGCTCACAGAGCAGCAAATCCCCACGCCGGGGACGCTGGAATACCGCAGGACGGGCAGCACCCGCCGCTACCACCCCGGCTATGAGTGCAAGTGGGCGACCAATACCGTGGTTCATCTGCTGGAAAACCGGGAATATACGGGCTGTCTGGTAAACTTTAAGACCGAGAAGCCGTCCTACAAGCTGAAACACAGCATAGAAAATCCCCCGGAAAAGCAGGCGGTTTTTGAGAACCACCATGAGCCTATCATTGACCGGGAAACGTGGGAACGGGTGCAGGAGTTACGCAAGCAGCGCAAACGCCCCAACCGTTATGACGAAGTGGGCTTGTTCTCCGGCATACTCTTTTGTGCCGACTGCGGCAGCGTCATGTACCAGCAGCGATACCAGACGGACAAGCGCAAGCAGGACTGTTATATCTGCGGAAGCTACAAGAAACGCACCGCCGACTGCACAGCGCACTTTATCCGCACTGACCTCTTGACCGCTGGCGTACTCTCCAATCTGCGGAAAGTTACCAGCTATGCGGCAAAGCATGAAGCCCGGTTTATGAAGCTTTTAATCGAGCAGAATGAGGACGGGGACAGACGCAGGAACGCCGCCAAGAAAAAGGAGCTGGAAGCCGCCGAGAAACGCATAGCCGAGTTATCTGCTATCTTCAAGCGGCTGTATGAGGACAGCGTAACCGGGCGCATATCGGACGAGCGTTTCACAGAGCTGTCGGCAGACTATGAAGCCGAGCAGAAAGAACTGAAAGAACGTGCCGCCAGACTGCGGGAAGAACTTTCCAAAGCGCAGGAAGCCACCGCAAACGCTGAAAAGTTTATGAATGTGGTACGCAGGCACACTACCATTGAAGAACTTACCCCTACTCTGCTGCGGGAGTTTGTGGAGAAAATCGTTGTCCATGAAAGCGTTGCCCTTGACGGGAAACGCCGGGGCAAGTTACGCAGACAGGAAATCGAAATCTATTATTCTTTTGTCGGCAAGGTAGAACTGCCCGACACCTAACCGCCCGACCTATCCGACATACCTCATGTGCCGGATAGGAACGGCAAAATTTTTTACACTTCTATTACTTCTTTATCACACATAAGCAAAATCACAGGGCATTAAGCAGCTTATGGCGGGCGGCGGTGTTGCCCTTATCGGCACTATCCTTGTACCGCTTCTTTCCGGTCTGTTCGGATAAGTTTACGGAGGGTAGCCTATGGAGAGCATACTTGACGCGATTAACGAATGGATAAAAGAAATCCTTATCGGCGCGATAAACGGTAATCTGTCAACGATGTTCGGGGACGTAAACGAAAAAGTAGGCACCATTGCAGCGGAGGTAGGCAAGACCCCACAGGGGTGGAACGCGAACATTTTCAACATGATACAAAATCTGTCGGAAAATGTGATTGTACCCATTGCGGGGCTTGTCATTACCTATGTCCTCTGTTATGAGCTTATCAGCATGGTAACGGAAAAAAACAATATGCACGACGTTGACACGTTCATGTTCTTTAAGTGGTTTTTCAAAGCCTTTGTTGCCGTTTTCTTGGTAACGCACACCTTTGATATTACTATGGCGGTGTTTGATATGGCGCAGCATATTGTGTCCGGCGCGGCGGGGGTAATCGGCGGCGATACGAATATCGACGTAACCGAAGCCCTTGCCGCCATGCAGGAGGGACTAAAAGATATGGAAATCCCCGAACTACTGTTACTTGTCATGGAAACGAGCCTTGTAAGCCTTTGTATGAAAATCATGTCCGTACTGATAACCGTTATCCTCTACGGCAGAATGATTGAGATATACGCCTACTGTTCCGTTTCCCCTATCCCTTTTGCCACCATGACAAACCGGGAATGGGGACAGATTGGGAACAACTACCTAAAGGGGCTGTTTGCACTTGGTTTTCAAGGCTTCCTCATTATGATATGCGTCGGCATTTATGCGGTTTTGGTAGGCGAAATGGTCTTAGCGGACAACCTGCACAGCGCGATTTTTTCCCTTGCAGCCTATACCGTTATCCTCTGTTTCTCCCTGTTCAAATCCGGCGCACTGGCAAAATCTATATTCAACGCCCACTAAGGGCAGAAAGGAGGTTTTTTCTTGGCGTATGTACCTGTACCCAAAGACTTATCCAAAGTCAAAACAAAAGTCGCTTTCAATCTGACAAAGCGGCAAATCCTTTGTTTTTCAGTGGCACTTCTTATGGGACTGCCACTTTTCTTTTTGTTCAAAGACAGCGCAGGGACGAGCCTTGCGGCAATGGCAATGATTGTCGTCATGCTTCCCTGCTTTTTGGTTGCCATGTATGAAAAGCATGGGCAGCCCCTTGAAGTGGTTGTAAAGAACATCATTCAGACAAAATTGACCCGCCCCAAAGTGCGACCGTATCAGACGGAAAACCTGTATGCACTCTTGGAGAAACAGCGGGCATTAGAAAAGGAGGTATCAGCGATTGTCAAAAGGACAGACAAAAAAGACGCGGGAAGCCGCAGGAAACAGGCGTAAGCTGACCCGCGCGGAAAAGAAACAGATAGCGGCGGTTATCCGGCAGGCAAAGGGGGACGGCAAAGCCCACACCGCACAGCAGACCATTCCCTACCTTGCCATGTACCCGGACGGTATCTGCAAAGTGGCACAGCGGAAATATTCAAAGAGCATTGCCTTTGAGGACATCAACTATCAGCTTGCACAGGCAGACGATAAGACCGCCATTTTTGAAAACTGGTGCGATTTCCTCAACTACTTTGACGCGAGCGTGAGCGTGCAGCTTTCTTTCATCAATCAAGGGACGCAGCGGGAACAGGCAGAAAAAGCTATCACTATCCCGGCACAGGAGGACGCTTTTAACTCTATCCGCACCGAGTATTCGGATATGCTGAAAAATCAGCTTAGTAAAGGCAACAACGGGCTTGTGAAGCACAAATACATTACCTTTACCGTTGAAGCCGATAACAAGGCGGCTGCAAAGTCAAGGCTTTCCCGTATCGAAACCGACGTGCTTAACAATTTCAAGGTGCTTGGCGTAACTGCCCGCCCCTTATCCGGCTATGAACGCTTAAAGGTGCTGCATGGGGTATTCCACCCGGAGGGCGAGCCGTTCTCCTTTTCCTTTGACTGGCTTACCCCGTCGGGGCTGTCTACAAAGGATTTTATCGCCCCGTCCTCTTTCCGTTTTGGCGAGGGCAGATATTTCCGCATGGGGAAGAAAATCGGTGCAGCGAGCTTCCTTGAAATCCTTACGCCGGAACTCAACGACCGTATGCTTGCCGACATACTGGACTTGGAAACAGGTGTAATCGTCAACTTACATATCCGCAGTATCGACCAGTCGGAAGCAATCAAGACCATTAAGCGCAAAATCACAGACCTTGACAAGATGAAGATTGAGGAACAGAAAAAAGCGGTTAGAAGCGGCTATGACATGGATATAATCCCGTCCGACCTTGCCACCTTTGGCAGCGAAGCAAAGAACTTGTTGCAGGACTTACAGAGCCGCAACGAGCGAATGTTTCTCCTTACGTTCCTTGTGGTAAACATGGCAGACACGAAGCGGAAACTGGAAAATGACATTTTCGCTGCGGCGGGTATCGCACAGAAATACAACTGCCGCCTGACACGCCTTGACTATCAGCAGGAAGCGGGGCTTTTATCCAGTGTGCCGATTGGGGAAAACCTTATCCCTATTCAGAGAGGTTTGACAACGAGCAGCACCGCTATTTTCATTCCCTTTATCACGCAGGAGCTTTTTCAGACGGGGCAAGCCCTGTACTATGGCTTGAACGCCCTTTCTAATAACATGATACTCTGCGACCGCAAGCAGCTCAAAACCCCAAACGGGCTTATCTTGGGAACGCCGGGAAGCGGTAAGAGTTTCGCTGCCAAAAGAGAAATGACAAACGCTTTTCTCATTACCGACGACGATATTATCATTTGCGACCCGGAAGCCGAGTATTTTTCCCTTGTGCAGCGTCTTAATGGGCAAGTAATACGCCTTTCCCCTACGGGCAGGGGCATTGACGGCAAGCCCCAGTATGTAAACCCTATGGATATAAACCTTAACTATTCCGAGGACGACAACCCGTTAGCCTTAAAATCTGATTTTATCCTTTCCCTTTGCGAGCTTGTTATCGGCGGCAAGGAGGGGTTGCAGCCTGTTGATAAGACCGTCATTGACAGGGCTGTAAGAAATGTGTACCGCCCGTTCCTTGCAGACCCCGACCCGGCAAAAATGCCTATCTTGGGCGACCTTTACGACGAGCTGTTAAGGCAGCCGGAGCCGGAAGCTGCCCGTATCGCAGCGGCATTGGAGCTGTATGTTTCCGGCAGCCTTAACGTATTCAACCACAGAACCAACGTGGAGCTTTCTAACCGCCTTGTCTGCTTTGATATAAAGCAGCTTGGGAAGCAGCTTAAAAAGTTAGGTATGCTCATTGTGCAAGACCAGACATGGAACAGGGTAACGATAAACCGGGCAGAGAAAAAGGCGACCCGCTACTATATGGACGAATTTCACTTGCTCTTAAAAGAGGAACAGACCGCCGCTTACAGTGTGGAGATTTGGAAGCGTTTTAGAAAATGGGGAGGCATACCCACAGCTATCACGCAGAACATTAAGGACTTGCTTGCTTCCCGCGAGGTGGAAAATATCTTTGAAAACTCTGATTTTGTCCTCATGCTCAATCAGGCACAGGGCGACCGGGCTATCCTTGCAAAGCAGTTAAATATCAGCCCACAGCAGATGAAGTATGTAACCCACACCGAAGCAGGCGAGGGACTTATCTTTTATGGGAATGTGGTGCTTCCCTTTGTAGACCATTTCCCGAAAGATACCGAGCTTTACCGCATTATGACGACGAAGCCGGAGGAAGTGAGCAGCCTATGAAACAGTTAAAACCACGCGATAAAATCACGCAGAAAATGACCCGCGACGGTGCGGTGGAAATCAATGAAACACAGCAGACTGCCGAGCGTATCAGCAGCCGGGAAGCAGACAGCGACTTTTCACAGCCGGACACCGCTACCGCAGAGCGTGTCATGGAACACCTTGACGCAGCCCATACCCGAAAGGCAAGCAAAAAGGCAGTCAAGAAAGCACAGGAAGCGGCTGTTTTGCGTACTTCCACCTCACGCTTGCAGTTTACCGACGAGGAACGGGAAACGCCAAAACTGCAACCCTACATCAAAAAATCGGAAAAAGCAGCCGACAAACTGGACGCAGCAAAGGCAGCTCTCCCGAAGCAGAAGAAACTTGTAAAAGAGCGCACCTTTGAGGAAACCGCCGGAAAGGCAAAGACCCGTTTACGCTTTGAAGAACAGGAAAAGCCGATACCCGGCGGCAAAGCCCACAGTAACCCGTTATCCCACCCCGCGCAGGAAGCGGGTATTTTTGTTCACAACAAAATCCATAGCGTCGAGAAAGATAATTCCGGTGTGGAGGGCGCGCACAAATCGGAGGAACTTGCCGAGCGCGGCGCAAGGTACGGGACAAGAAAATTAAAACAGGGCTACCGCAGCCATAAGCTGAAACCCTACCGGGAAGCGGCAAAGGCAGAACAGGCAGCGTTTAAGGCAAACGTCAATTTTCAGTATCACAAAGCCTTGCAGGAGAACCCGCAGCTTACAAGCAATCCCTTTTCACGGTTCATGCAGAAACAGAAAATCAAACGCCAGTATGCAAAAACCGTAAAGAAAAGCGGCGCAGCCACCGCCAAAGCTGCCGCCGGAGCGTCCCAAACAGCAGCAAAGAAAGCGGCTGCCTTTGCAGGACGACACCCGGCAGGCGTGATAATCGCTATCGCCGCGCTGCTTCTGTTCATCATGGTATCCGTAGGGCTTTCCTCTTGTGGGGCAATGTTTTCCGGCAGCATGAACAGCGTGTTAGGGACTTCCTACACGTCCGAGGACAGCGACCTTGTGGCAACGGAACAGAGCTATGCTGCAATGGAAAATGAGCTGCAACAGGAAATTGACAATATCGAAAGCACCCACAGCGGCTATGATGAATACCGCTATGACCTTGATACTATCGGGCATAACCCCCACGAATTAGCGTCGTACTTGACTGCCCTTTTGCAGAGTTACACCCCGCAGAGCGCACAGGCAGAGCTAAAACGGCTGTTCGGCTTACAGTACACCTTGACGCTGACGGAAGAAATCGAGATACGCACCACCACCGACGAGGAGGGCAACGAGGAAGAATACGAATACCGTATCTTAAATGTGAAACTGACAAACAAGCCGATTGCTTCCCTTGCGGAAGAACTGCTGAACCCACAGCAGTTTGAAATGTTCAAGGTGTACTTACAGACACAGGGCAACAAACCGTTGATTTTTGGCGGCGGCTCTCCCGACGGAAGCCCGTCCGAGGATTTAAGCGGCGTGGAGTTTGTAAACGGCACACGTCCCGGAAACCCGGAGCTTATGGAGCTTGCAAAACAGCAGGTCGGAAACGTGGGCGGCTACCCTTACTGGTCTTGGTACGGCTTTAACAGCCGCGTGGAATGGTGCGCCTGTTTTGTATCATGGTGCTACAATCAAGCCGGAAAAAGCGAACCGCGCTTTGCGGGCTGCGAATGGCAGGGTGTCCCTTGGTTTCAGTCAAGGGGACAATGGGGCGCACGCGGCTATGAGAATATCGCACCGGGCGACGCTATCTTTTTCGATTGGGATTTAGACGGCGTTGCCGACCATGTGGGGCTTGTGCTTGGCAGGGACGAAAGCCGCGTCTATACCGTTGAGGGCAATTCCGGCGACGCCTGCAAGATAAAGAGCTATGACCTTAACTATCAATGTATCAAAGGCTACGGGCTGATGAACTGGTAAAGCAGCCCCAAAAAGAAAGGAGAAATGACCTATGGCAAACAATAAAATCGACCGTATCAATAAGGAAATCGCAAAGACCCGCGAGAAAATCACAGAGTATCAGAACAAGTTAAAAGGACTGGAAGCGCAGAAAACCGAAGCGGAAAACCTTGAAATCGTGCAGCTTGTACGAGCTATGCGTCTGACCCCGCAGGAACTTAACGCTATGCTGTCCGGCGGTGGTATTCCCGGCATGACTGCCGCACCCGCAGAAGAAAACGAACAGGAGGAAAATGCAGATGAAGAATAAACTGAAAAAGACCATGACTGCCCTTTGTGCCGCCCTTATCCTTATGGGCGGTTTTTCTGTCCCTGCCTATGCACAGGGAACAGCCGCAGAGCCACCCACAGAGGACGCGACCAACGACAGCAATGTAGTGGTGGAAGAACCGGAAACGCCGCCCCTTACCCCAAAGGGCAACGCAACACTGGTGGACGATTTCGGCGGCAATAAGCAGCTTATCACTGTTACCACCAAAGGCGGCAACTACTTTTATATCCTCATTGACCGGGCAGCCGAGGGGGAACAGACCGTACATTTCCTTAATCAAGTGGACGAAGCCGACCTTATGGCACTGACCGAAACCGGGGAAGCCACGAAAAAGCCGGAAGTCTGCAACTGTACGGAAAAATGCGAAGTCGGAAAGGTAAATACGTCCTGCCCGGTATGTGCAACTACTCTGACAGGCTGCACAGGCAAGGAACCCACGCCAACACCCACCGAGCAGCCGGAAGAACCCAAAGAAAAAGACGGCAATCCCGGCGCGGTGCTTGCCTTAGTCCTCTTTGTGCTGCTTGGTGGTGGCGCAGCGTTCTACTACTTTAAGTTTGTAAAACCGAAGCAGAACGTGAAAGGAAACACTGACCTTGAAGA
>ERZ791921.1118-NODE-1118-length-11564-cov-2.697280_pt1 | contig 11564 bp, 7 predicted proteins | sample MGYA00510135_ERZ791921 | MGnify/ENA primary metagenome ERZ791921 (study PRJEB30046, sample SAMN00792070) | human gut metagenome | study: EMG produced TPA metagenomics assembly of the A metagenome-wide association study of gut microbiota in type 2...
CTGGCACAGCTGGACGGCGGCGCGATGCCCGTCAACATGGACAAATATCTCACGCTGCGCTATCCCGAGCCCGCGACGATTTTAGACTACTTTGACGATCCGCTGCTGATCCTGGAGGAGCCGGCCTCCCTGCGGGAGGCCGAGCGCGCCACCGCGTTCCGCCGGGGCGAGGAGCTTTCCGCCCTGCTGGAGGACGGCGTGCTGGCGGCAGGGCTGGATAAGCTCTACGCCGAGAGCGGCTGGCTCTGGGCGCAGTGCGCCGCGCACCGCACGCTCTGTGCCGAGAACTTTGCCCGCAGCATGCCCGATGTGCCGCTGAAAACCATCGTCAACGCACCCGCCCACACGCTGCCCGCCTGGGGCGGCGAGGTCGCGGCGCTGCTGGAGGACATCCAACCGCTTTGCAGCGGCGGCACGGCGGTCACGGTCATGGCCGGCACGCCCCGTGCGGCGGCAGGTCTGGCCGCCGACCTGCGCACCAAAGGGCTGAACGTCACGACGGACGCGGCGGCGGAGCCGAGCGCCGGGTTGGTGCAGATCCTGCCGGGGCAGCTTTCCGCCGGGTGCAGCCTGCCGTTTGCGAAATACGCCGTGTTTACGGCCCGCGCCTTCGGCGTGAGCGGCGCACAGAAGAAGAAAAAGCGCAATAAGGACGCGCTGAACAGCCTGAGCGAAATCTCGGTGGGCGATCTGGTCGTCCACCAGAACCACGGCATCGGGCGGTACGCGGGCATCCAGCGGATGGCCGTGCAAGGCGTCACAAAGGACTATCTGCGCATCGAATACGACAAAAAGGACGTGCTGTACGTGCCCGTCACCCAGCTGGACCTTTTGTCCCGCTACACTGCGCCGGGCGACAGCGACAACGTGAAGCTGAGCCGCCTGGGCGGCAGCGATTGGGCCAAGACCCGCAAGAAGGTCAAGGCTGCGACGGAGCAGATGGCGAAGGAGCTGATCGAGCTGTACGCCCGCCGCAAGCAGGCGCACGGCTACGCCTTCCCCGCCGACGACACCTGGCAGGGTGATTTTGAACAGCGCTTTGCCTATGAGGAAACACCCGACCAGCTGACCTGCGCGGCGGACATCAAGCACGATATGGAGGAGCCGTGGCCGATGGACCGGCTGCTCTGCGGTGACGTCGGCGTCGGCAAGACCGAGGTCGCACTGCGCGCCGCATTCAAATGCGTGATGGGCGGCAAGCAGTGCGCAATCCTGGCCCCCACGACGATTCTGGCGTGGCAGCACTTCAACACCGCGCTGACCCGCATGGAGTCCTTCCCCATCCGCATCGGGCTTTTGTCCCGCTACCGCACCGCCAAGGAGCAGAAGGAGACGCTGCGCGGGCTGAAGGACGGCACCGTGGACATTGTAGTCGGCACGCACCGGCTGCTGTCCGGCGACGTGAAATTCAAGGACCTGGGCCTTGTCATCATCGACGAGGAGCAGCGGTTCGGCGTCAAGCACAAGGAAAAGCTCAAAGAGAGCTTCATCGGCGTCGATATGCTGACGCTGTCGGCCACGCCGATCCCCCGCACGCTGAACATGGCGCTGTCGGGCATCCGCGATATGAGCACAATTGAGCAGCCGCCGTTTGAGCGCCAGCCGATTGAAACCTATGTGCTCGAGTACGACGAGGGCATCGTGTCCGAGGCCATCCGCAAGGAGCTGGCCCGCGGCGGGCAGGTATACTACCTGCACAACCGCGTGGACAACATTGAGGAATGCGCCGCGCGGGTGGGCAAGCTCGTGCCCGGGGCGCGTATCGGCATTGCCCACGGCAAGATGACCGAGGAACAGATTTCGTCGGTGTGGCAGCAATTGCTGGACAACGAGATCGACATCCTCGTCTGCACCACCTTAATTGAGACCGGCGTAGACGTGCGCAACTGCAACACGCTGATCATTGAAAATGCGGACCGCATGGGATTGAGCCAGCTGTACCAGATCCGCGGGCGCGTGGGACGCAGCTCCCGCAAGGCGTATGCGTATTTCACCTTCACACGCGATAAGGTGCTGACCGAGATCGCGGCCAAGCGGCTTTCGGCCATCCGGGAGTTCACGTCGTTCGGGTCGGGCTTCCGCATTGCGATGCGCGACTTGCAGATCCGCGGTGCGGGCAGTCTTTTGGGCCACAGCCAGCACGGCCACATGGAGGCCGTTGGCTACGATTTGTACGTGAAGATGCTGGGTCAGGCCATTGCCACGGCCCGCGGCGAGGCCCCCGCCCCCGACAAGAGCGACTGCCTGGTGGACATCACCGTGGACGCATTCCTGCCGGAGGAATATATCCCGGACGCTGCCGGGCGCATCGAGGCATACAAGCGCATTGCGGCCATCGAGACGACGAGCGACGCCGAGGACGTGCTCGACGAGCTGATCGACCGCTACGGCAGCCCGCCCAAGAGCGTGCAGGGGCTGGTGGACGTCTCCCTCGTGCGCGTGACCGCAGCCCGCGTCGGCATTGCGGAGATCGTCCAGCGCGGCGACCAGCTGATTTTGTATAGTGACATCGTCGGGCCAAAGCAACTGGGCGAGGTCATGGAAAAGTTCCCGCATCGGGTGCTGTACAATGCACTGGGCCGGCCTTATTTCAGCCTGCGCGTGCAGAAGGGCGAAAGCCCGCTGGTACTGCTGCGGGATGTGGTGACCCTGCTGCCGGGCGCACAGAATCAGCCACAGACAAAGCCATAAAAAATAAGCACCTGTTTGCTGCGGTAAAAAGCAGTAAACAGGTGCTTTGCTTTTGGGGTAAGACGCTGAAATTTCTTTGGTCCTTTCTTTACAAAGAAAGGACAGAGGAGGCCAAGTGCCGGGCAGCCGTAAACGGGCAGAGTCCCTCAGGCGGCTTCGCCCGCGTCTAAAGCCTCCCCTCACAGGGGAGGTGGCCGAGCGCCAGCGATGGCCGGAGGGGCTTTGTCGGGCGTGCATTACACCGCCCGTTTTTCCCCCCTTGCATCACTCAAACACGTTCTCCTCATCCTCCACCACTTCACCAACGTGGTTACCCTCACTGTCCAGCCCGCGCTTGTCCAGCATATAGTGCACAAATTCCCGCGCCAGGCCGTAGAAGGTCGCAAAGAGCGGCACGCCGACGACCATGCCCACAAGACCGAACAGGTCGCCGCCGACCACGATGGAAAACAGGATCCACAAGGCAGAGATGCCGATGGACGAGCCCAGGATCTTCGGGCCGATGAAGTTGCCGTCCACCTGCTGGATGACCAGAATCAGCACGCCGAAGATGACCGCCTGGATCGGGTCAACCAACAGCAGAATGAAGATGCTGGGGATCGCGCCGATGAAGGGGCCAAATACTGGGATAATATTCGTGATGCCGATAAACACACTGATGAGCAGTGCAAAATCGAGCCGCAGGATTGCCATTGCCACAAACGTGATAACGCCGATGATGGCCGAGTCAATGATCTTGCCCACAAAGAAGCCCGTGAAATTCACGTTGGCATAATGGCAGATGCGCAGCGTGTTTTCCGCAGCCTTTTCCGGCAGGAAGGCGTGCGCCAGCGTGCGCAGCTGATGGAGCAGATGCTCCTTGTCCGCCAGCATATAGATGCTGGCCGCAATCGAGGTGAAGATTGCCACAAAGTTCGATGCCACGCTGCCGATGCTGGCCACGATCTGCGGCATGGCGGCGCTGGCCATGTTGTAGATTTCCTTGACCATCGCCTCGGAATCGTCCAGCACTTTTGTGGCCGACGACAGGTCAACGCCGAAGCGCTCCTGAACCATGCCCAGCATATCCTGTACGCTGTGTATGTAGCTTGGGAAGTTCGTAAACAGCATGGCGATGCTGTCCACGATCTGCGGGATGACCAGCCATGCCAGCAGCACAAGCAGCAGAATTGCCACCAGATACGCCAGAAGGATCGCGAATCCGCGCGTCTTTTTCTTCTCTTTAAACAGCTTTGTGTAGAAGAACTTGACCATCGGGTCAAGCACATAGGCAATGACTATGCCGCCCGCAAACGGCGACACGATGCCGATAAACACACCGATTTTCCCCAGAAAGTACCCCAGATTGTTCAAAGCCAGATACAGCGCAATACAGGCCCCGACCACGCAGAACCAGTCCAGCATCGTTTCCGGCTTTTTGGTCCAGATATGTTCCTCTTTCAAATGCTCCGCTCCTTTTACATCATTTTACAAGAGTATTGTACGCTATGCACGCCTGTATTGCAAGGAATAACTTGTTAATTTTCTTGCAGCCCGCCTGGTAAATTCCGGCGCGGCTCACCGTTTTCATCCAGGCCGCGGGCCGTCAGCCCTGCCCCGACAGCCTGTTTGAGCAGCGCCGCCAGCACGGCCAGCGTCGGCACGCCCAGCACCATGCCCGGGATGCCGAACCACGCCCCGCCCACCACGATGGCCAACAGCACGCCCAGCCCCGGCAGGCCGGTGGCCCCGCCCAGAATGCGCGGCGCAATAAAGTTGCCGTCCACCTGCTGGACCACAAAAATAATGATGGCAAATTCTGCCGCCTTCCAGGGCAATTCCAGCAGCAGGATGATGAGTCCCGGCACCGCGCCGAGGAACGGCCCCAGCACCGGGACAATGTTTGTCACGCCGACCAGCACGGCCAGCAGCGGCGCGTATTCCAGCCCGAAGATCGACATCAGCGCAAATGTTTCCCCGCCCACGAGCAGGGCGTCCACCAGCTGCCCGCCGATGTAGCCGCTGAAAATTTTGTTGGCAAGACGGCATATTTCCAGCACACTGCCCGCGGCACGCGGCGGCAGCGCCGCATGCAGACACGCCCGGGCCGCGCGGAGCAGCGCCTCCTTGCCGGAGAGCAGGTAGATGCTGGCGGCCAGTGCCACCACGGCGTTGCCCGCAGCCCCTGCCGCGCCGGAGACGAAATCCGCCGCCGCACGCGCCGCACTGCGGGACAAACCGCCGAACCAATTTTGCAGTGCCGTGCCCACCATCTGCACAAGCTGTTCCGCCGTGGCCGTATCGATGCCGAACGTATTTTGCACCCAGACCAGCAGGCCGCGGATGGTCTCCTCATACGCGCCGAGCCGCCCGGCAAAGGTCGTCACGCTCTGCACGAGCTGCGGGATGAGCGCCGCCAGCAGCGCCAGCGCACCGAAAAACAGCGCATAGCTGACGGCCATCGCCCCGCCGCGCCTGCCGCCAAAGAGCTTTTGCGCAAAAAAGCGCGTGGGTATGTCCAGTACATAGGCCAGCAGCAGCCCCCAGCCAAACGGTGCCAGCAGCCCGAGAAACGCCCCGGCCCCGCGCAGCACACCCGGCAGCCAGTCTGCCGCGGCAAACACCGCCGCGACGCCCGCCGCCAGCAGCAGCCAGTCCTTCATCGTGTGGGGTGTGCGGTCAAAACGATTTTTCATTGTCGCTCCTCCTGTTTTGTGGTACACTGTTTACAGCGCATACTTTGTTCACCTTACTTGCTTCTGTTATACCACTTTTTTTCAAAAGGTAAAGAGTCGTATGATTGGAAATTACAATAATTTACGTAAAACCGATGTTTTTCGTGAAAATTCTCGTCAGTGCCCGCCTGCCGGGCGCGTCGGTGCTGTAAGGGGCGGCGTCCCCGACGCCCCGCGGAGGGGGGCAAGACCCCTCCCTGCAAAGCCGCTCGAATGAGGGCTGCAATTCTTTGCACTTTTCCTGCAGTTTTGTAAAATTTCTTCGGCAATCTTGACAGAATACCGTCATAATGTTACAGTGGTCACAAAGCCGCTTTCTGTCCCTGAAAGGAGATTTCCATGTGGTTTGATACGATTTTATGGCTGGTTGCCGTCGTGGCGTTCATCATGGTCGAGGCCGCCACAACGGCGCTTGTCTCGGTCTGGTTTGCGGTGGGCGCTGCCGCGGCCATGCTGGTCAGCTTTTTTGATGTCGGCTTTGGCTGGCAGATGCTTGTTTTTGCCGTTGTATCGGCCATTACGCTCGGCCTGATGCTGCCCCGGCTCATCAGTCGGCGCGGCGCGCACCGTGCCCCTGTCACGAACGGCTCGCCGCTGACCATCGGCAAGCAGGGCGTTGTGCTTGTGGACATTGAGCCCGGCCTTCCGGGCCGGGTCCGCGTGGACGGCCTGGACTGGCAGGCCCGCGCCGAGGTCACACTCCCGCAGGGCACCCGCTGCAAGGTCGTGGCCGTGGACGGTGCGATCCTTATTGTCGCTCCCGTGACCGCTGACGCGGCTGCGGTTTAAATCACAAAGGAAAAAGGAGGACCCCCAAATGCTGTTAGTCTTTGCCATCCTGCTCATCATTATTCTGGTGGTTTTGGTGCGCTGCATCGTTATTGTGCCCCAGTCCAACGCCTATGTCACCGAGTGGCTCGGCGTCTACAAGGATACCTGGGGCGCGGGCCTGCACATCCGTACGCCGTTTGTCGAGCGCATCTCCCGCAAGGTCTCGCTGAAGGAGGAGGCCGCCGACTTCCCGCCGCAGCCCGTCATCACCCGCGACAACGTCACGATGATGATCGACACCGTCGTTTTCTTTCAGGTGTTTGACGCCAAGATGTACGCCTACGGCGTGAACCGCCCGATCCAGGCCATCGAGAACCTGTCCGCCACGACGCTGCGTGACATCATCGGCTCGATGACGCTGGACGAGACCCTGACGAGCCGCGACCTCATCAACACGAAGATCACCGCCAGCCTTGACGAGGCCACGGACCGCTGGGGCATCAAGGTCAACCGCGTCGAGCTGAAAAACATCGAGCCGCCGGTGGAGATCCGCCAGGCCATGGAGAAACAGATGAAGGCGGACCGCGAAAAGCGCGCCTCCATCCTGCTGGCCGAGGGCGAAAAGCAGGCTGCCATCACCCGCGCCGAGGGCGAAAAGGAGTCCGCCATCCTGCGCGCCGAGGCCGTGAAGCAGCAGCGCATCCGCGAGGCCGAGGGCGAAGCCGAAGCCCTGCTGACCGTCCAGAAGGCACAGGCCGATGCCATCCGCATGATCAACGAGGCGAACCCCAACCACAACTATCTGGCCTTGCGCAGCATGGAGGCCATGGAGAAGGTCGCTGACGGCAAGGCCACCAAGCTGATCGTGCCCAGCGACATGCAGAATCTCGCCGCAACCGTGTCCGCGATCAAGGAGATCTCCGGCGAAGTGACCGAATAAAATTTGACATTCTGTTTTCCCTGCCCGCGGTGTTCTGCCGCGGGCAGTTTTTGTGGGGACGAACGCTGGCGGCAAGGCGCGAAAGCCCCGCCCGCACTGCGCCTTTCCAGCAATTTTTTCTTGCGTTTTCCACAAAATCAGGTTATAATATAAGCAGAATAGTATGCTTTTTTGCGCATACTACATAAAATATTGTGAGGTGTATCAGTATGAAGGAACCTATGGTCATCACTATGGCGCGTGAGTACGCATCCGGCGGCAGCGAGATTGCACAGGCTGTTGCCGACAAGCTGGGTATTCCCTTATATAACAAGGAGCTGATCACCCTTGCCGCCAAAAAGAGCGGTCTGACCGAGGAGGCCATTGCCGCCAGCGAGAACCAGCGCAGCGGCAGCCTGATCTACAGCCTGTACATGATGGGCAACACGATGCCCCTGGCTGACCAAGTCTACATTTTGCAGAGCAACGTCATCAAGGAGCTGGCCGCCGAGGGTCCCTGCGTCATTCTGGGCCGCTGCGGTGACTACGTCCTGCGTGAGCGCCCCAACGTGCTGCGCACCTTCGTCTACGCGCCGCTGGAGACCCGCATCCAGTTTGCCAAGAGCCGCCCCGACGCCAAGGACATGCCGGACCGCCTGTGGGAGACCCAGCTGGCCAAGCATGACCGTGCCCGTGCAAGCTACTACAACTATTACACCGAGAACCGCTGGGGCGAGGCCAAGAACTACGATCTGTGCCTGAATGCGACCCTGGGCCGTGAGGCCTGCGCCGACCTGATCGTGGCCGCCGCCAGGGCTATGCAGGAAGCCGACAAGTAAAAAGGAGCCTTTCACTATGCTGCGCTATGTCAAAAACGGAATGCTGCTGTTGAGCGTCGCGTATATCGTCATCGGTATGCTGCTGCTCATCATGCCCGAGACCAGTCTGCTCTGGATCTGCAACATTTTTGGTGTTGTGGTGCTTGTCACCGGCATTGTCTGCCTGATCCAGTATGCCCGCATCCGCGGCACCGGCTTTACCGCGCCGTTCATGCTGGTGGGCGGCGTCATCACGGCGGGGCTGGGCATCTTCACGCTGGCAAAACCGCAGGTAGTGACCAGCTTTCTGCCCGTTGTGTTCGGCATCTTCATCGTCGTTGACGGCCTGAGCCGCATCGGTACCGCCATTGACCTTGCCAAGCGCAAGGGGCAGAAATGGTGGTTGCTGCTGCTGTTCAGCATCGTATCCGTTGCCCTGGGTGTACTGCTGGTGCTGCACCCGTTTGATGCGGCGGTCAGCGCCGTCATGCTCTGCGGCATCCTGCTGATCGCCGAAGGTGCGCTGAATTTAGGCTGCATTCTCTACGCCGCCATGGAGCTGCGCACACTGGACCGCATGGCCTCTGCCGCCGCCAATGCGGCCTTGGGTGCCATCGGCGACGCCCTGGACGAGGCCGAAGCCGCCGAGCGCGATGTCGGCAGCGACGGCCCTGTGGTGTACGACGCCGAGAGCAAGGATGTGTCGGAGGACGGTGAATAACCGTTCCGTGACACCGTAGGGGCGCATTCTATATGCGCCCGCAGCGCTGTGCCATCAGCAAACGGGCACGGGCGGATATAGAATCCGCCCCTACAAGCTCCGTTTGTCCTTATTTTGTTTCCCGCGCGAAGGATCGCGAGTTATTTTTAAAGGAGAGAGCCCCTATCCATGTATGACCTTATCATCGTAGGCGCCGGCCCTGCCGGCATTTTCACCGCGCTGGAGCTGCTGCGCAAGAGCAGCACCCCCCACAAAATTTTGCTCGTCGAAAAGGGCAAGCCTGTGGAAAAGCGCCACTGCCCCAAGGATAAAACCGGCGTCTGCGTAAACTGCAAGCCGACCTGTGCCATCACCACCGGCTTTTCCGGCGCGGGCGCATTCTCGGACGGCAAGCTGTCCCTGTCCTATCAGGTCGGCGGCGAGCTGCCCGACCTGATCGGCGAGGATTTCGCGCAGGAGCTTATTGACTACACCGACAAAATTTACCTCGAGTTTGGCGCCGACCCGAAGGTCGAGGGCATCTACGAGGGTCCCGACATCAAGGACATCCGCAAGCGCGCCATTCAGGCGGGTCTGCAGCTCGTTGACTGCCCCATCCGCCATCTGGGTACCGAGAAGGCCCAGCAGCTCTACCTGAACATCCAGAACTATCTGGCCGACGCGGGTGTTGAGATGCTGTTCAGCACCGAGTGCGAGAACATCATCCTCGAGGATTCCGTCTGCAAGGGCGTCCGCCTGCGCGAGAAGGACGGCGTCCGCGACGTCTACGCCAAGCAGGTCGTTATTGCCACGGGCCGCCGCGGTGCGGACTGGCTGGAAAAGATCTGCGCCGAGCACAACATTGCCCACAAGCCCGGCACCGTTGACATCGGCGTCCGTGTTGAGTGCCGCAACGAGATCATGGAGAAGATCAACAAGGTCCTGTATGAGGGCAAGCTGATCGGCTACCCGGCCCCGTGGCGCAACAAGGTGCGCACCTTCTGCCAGAACCCCGGCGGCTTCGTTGCGCAGGAGAACTACGACAACGATCTGGCCGTCGTCAACGGCCACAGCTTCAAGGAGAAAAAGAGCAACAACACGAACCTGGCCATTCTGGTCAGCCACAACTTCACCGAGCCGTTCAACCAGCCCATCGCCTACGCGCAAAAGGTCGGTGAGCTGACGAACATGCTGGGCGCGGGCCACATTCTGGTGCAGCGCTACGGCGATATTCTGGACGGCAAGCGCACTTGGGCCAACGAGCTGGCCCGCACGAACGTCCGCCCGACGCTGAAGGACGCCGTGGCCGGTGACATCACCGCCGCCATGCCCTACCGCGCCATGGTCAACATCATCGAGTTCATCAAGATGATGGACGAGGTCGTGCCCGGCTTTGCCAGCCCCGAAACGCTGCTGTACAGCCCTGAGCTGAAGTTCTACTCCAACAAGGTCAAGATGGACACCGATCTGGAGACGAACATCGCCGGTCTGCACTGCCTGGGCGATTCCTCCGGCTGGACCCGTGGCCTGATGATGGCCTCCGTCATGGGCGTCCTGATGGGCCGCAAGCTGATGGAGAAGCACGAGTTCTGATTTTTCGGGGACACGGGTGTTCTTTTCTTAGAAGAAAAGAACCAAAAGAATTTTAAACATAAGCAAGGGGAGAGCGCCGGAGACGGTGCTCTCCCCTTTTTGCAGGCGGCGAGTGGCGGCGGCATGAGGGCATGCCGCCCTACGCACTCACTTTATGTCATTCGTAGGGCGGGATGCCCCCATCCCGCCGCGGGCAGGCATCCACTTTACTGCCAGCCTGCAGGGGGCGGCGTCCCCGACGCCCCGCACCCACTTCCCGCAAAAAAATTGCAAAAATCTCCAAAACACCCGCTCCGTGTGACAACTTTGCAACATCCGGGGTGTAGGATAGGGGCAAACCAGGCACAGAAAGGAGCTTTGAGGATGAAAAAAGTAGCTTTATTATTGGCGGCAGCCATGCTGGCGCTGGCCGGATGCGCGTCTGCGGGCGATACCGCGGCGGCTTCGGAGGCCGCACCGGCGGAGAGTACGGCGGAGAGCGCCGCGGCGGAGGACAGCACAGAAGCGGCGCTGCCGGGTGAGCCGCACCCCCTCTCGGCCTATAGCGCCTGCGCAGTCAGCGGCAACTGCGTCTACGCGGCGGTCACCCATTTTTCAAGCAGCGAGGACAGTCTCGGCAGCTTTGATCACAGCACCGTCTACAAAACCGACCTTACCACCGGGCAGACCTATGAGATGTACCGCACGGACTCCCAGCTTGCGTCCGCGCCGCTGATCATAGACGACACGCTGTATTTCATCTGCTACGACGGCGGTATGCTGGCCCTGCCGACGACGGGCGGTGAGGCGCGCGTGCTGCCGTTCTCCTACGACGACTGGATGCCTGTTTTTTACGCAGGTCACTACCTCTACTGCCGGAGCGTCAGCGCCGCGCCGTTCTGCCGTACCGACGGTATGCGGTTTAACTTGGAAAACGGGGAGACCGCGCCGTGGAATATCCCGGTGGAGACAATGTACATTCCCGATGTCGTCGGGGACGCGCTGCTGCTCTGCCGCGTTGTCTCGGATTATCCGGTGCCCTACCCGGACGACGACGAGATGTCCCAGGCGCTTTTGCAGAACACCACGCTGGAATACACCCTGGCCGACCCCGCGACGGGCGCGGTGCGGCAGACCTGCTTTACCCTCCCCTATGACATACCGCAGCCGGGGAGCCTTACAATCTACACCTACCTTGGCAAGTGCGGCAGTGACTTCTATTTCCGCGCAGACCAGTGCGACGATGAGTACGCTTTTGTTTCCCAGTCCGTGCTGCGCATCGGCACGGACGGCACCCGGACCGACCTTGGCATTACCAAAACGCCGGATTACCTGGATTACTGTGCGGTTTTGCAGGGCGATGAGGTGCGCTGGCTTCT
>ERZ791921.1119-NODE-1119-length-11560-cov-2.377662_pt1 | contig 11560 bp, 9 predicted proteins | sample MGYA00510135_ERZ791921 | MGnify/ENA primary metagenome ERZ791921 (study PRJEB30046, sample SAMN00792070) | human gut metagenome | study: EMG produced TPA metagenomics assembly of the A metagenome-wide association study of gut microbiota in type 2...
CAACGACGGATATTCCATAAGATGCCCGGGCATTCCGTGCCTGCAGCCTAGCGATCGCCCGAAAGCCGCAATCCGCGCGAGAACCGCGAACCACACAAGAAACGGGAGCCGTACAAAAACCTCCCCCCGAAAAAACCGGGCTCCAGGATAACGAACCCACAATGCGGATCGAGAGAACGCAGGGAAACTTCCGGGCATAAAAAAAGCGGCAGACCGCGCCTCTTCGGTCTGCCGCAGGCAGGAGTTTTACTTGAAAGTGGGAGTTGTTGTTACCAAAAAAATTTGGGATGTGCGACCCCTGCCTTAGGGAGTATTTCCCGGGTTCCCGGCGCTGCTGCGAGGCAGCGCCGGATTCCGCGGAAAGGATCAGAATTAGTTAGCAGGCTCTTCGGGGTGCAGCTCGATCGTCACGTTGGCGGTCATCGTGCCCCACTTGTGGCTAACGGTAACCGGGATGAAGAGCTTCACAGTTTTCTCGACCTTCACTCCGTTGATGTTCTTGAAGACAAGCTTCGAGCCATCCTTGGTGATGCAGTTCACACCGAAACGGTCTTCAGCCTTGATCGTGGCAGTCTGTGCCGTGATCGTCCCATCCACTACGTAGTTGCCGCTGGCATCTTTCTTCAGGTTGGTCTTGGCATTGGCCAGATCCCAAGCGGGGGCATTCACTGCATAGTAAGCATAGAGGTCGGAAGCATATTTCTCCTTCTCGTCCGTACCGGTCGTCACCTCAGCCACGATGTAGTCCTTGAAGTCGGTCATGGTGAAGGCCTTCGAGCAGTCAACCTCGGAACCGCTGATGATCTGGTCTACGAAGTAGGCGTCGGTCAGCTCGGTGTTGATCTTCAGAGGCTCGACGAAATATACGTTGAAATCCGTCAGCTCGATGTGGTTATAGGGGTTGATCGCAGCCCATACCTTGAGCGTTGCCTGCTGCTTCAGGATCCCGATACCGGCTTCGTTATTGAGCACCTGTACGGTGATGTCGGCAGCGGCGGCGGTATTGACGGCACCCGGGTTCGTGGTTGCGGGAGCATACCAGTTGTCACCCATACCGTTGTAGTTGAGCTTGACGGCATCCATAACACCCTTCTTCAGCGTATAACCCGTCACGTCGGTTTCACCGGCAGGTTCGGCACCCGTCAGTGCGGGAGCGTAACCCGTAGCAGGCTGCTTCTTGGCGAACTGGATATCCCATTTGCCGCAGGGCAGCAGGTTCGTGACGGGCTTGCTGTCGGCGAACAGACGGTCGAGTTCATAGCGGTATGCGCAGGTCGCATATGCACCGGGCGTATTGTACTGGATCGGGTAAACATAAGCCAGCGTGTAATCGGAGTGCCAGAACGAAGAGTCGTAACCGTAGATCGAAGGCAGGGTCGGCTTCTTGATGTTCACAACGAACGAGAAGGTCAGTTTGCCCTGGTATACGTTCTGTGCAGGGATCGTCACATTGACAACCTTCTTCACTTCCTTGCCAGCAATCAGGTCGGCGATCACGTTGCCGATCTGCTCGGGCGTCAGCGTCCAGGTGAAGGCGGCAGCGGACTCGGCAGCAGTAGCGTCGAAGTTGTAAAGCAGCTCGACACCGTCAGCAGCGGCCTGGGCCACGGTACCTACGGTATGATCGGTAGCGGCGATTTCGGGAGCAGCATAGGTTGCGATGAACTCAGCCTGCGACAGACCGTTCTCACCGAGTTTGCCGAGTACCTTGGTAACCATCTCTTCCCAAGTGAACGAACCCTTGAAGGCATCGCAAGTCAACGTGTAGTCGAACGTCTTGAGAACCTTCAGGTCAACCGGAGCGATCTTCTCCTTCAGCCACTGTACCTTGAAGTAACGAACGTCAACGACGGCGTTCTTGTTGTTCACGTCAACCAGCTCGACACGTACGATCGGCGTCTTGTCGATAGCAGCCTGGTTGTTAGTCGTGCCGTCGGGCAGTTTCGAGGTCAGCGTCCACGCGCCGTCCGTATTGGCTACGCTGGCGAATTTCTGCTGGTCGGTATCGTTGTCACCTACCTTGTAAGGCTTGGTCGGCAGTACGAAGCGGAACTCGAGGCCGGCAGCCTTGAGCGCTTCCTTGGTGATCTCTTTGGCTTCATCATCGTCGATATAGCAACCGGTAACCATCGACAGCAGGTCGATCGGCTTGTTGTATGCTTCGGTGAACGAAGGATCGGCAGCCTGTGCAGCCTCATAATCAGCCGAGAAGTGATAGTGATCCGCTGCTTCATCGCACTCGAATTCACCGTCCTCGCTCTTGGCCGAGTTCAGGTCGATCAGGGCGGCGATTTTCGGCTCGATAGCCGTTTCGGTCAGCGCAACATAGTCCGAATATACGGCAGTGCCTACTTCGCCTTCGCCGAGGTATTTGTCTGCGAGGGGCACTTTCAGGGCAGCCGTGTAGATGTGTTTTGCATCCAGCGTAAGAGCGGTACCTGCTGTCTTCTTCACGTCTACGGTCAGCACACCGCCTGCGATATCCCACGAAGCGACGTTCAGCAGTTGCTCGCTGACAGCAGCGCGCGTGCGAACTTCAGCCTTCTCGAACACGAAACTGGGATCCTTGATATCCTCTTTCGTAACGACCGAGGGGCTTACGTTGTAGCGTACCGAAGTAGCCGAAGCAGCAGTCGTCGAGGTCGTCGAACCTTGTGTCACGGTCTCGGCCGATGCGCTCGAGGTTACTTTCCATGCCTCGTAAGAAAGCGATTTCAGCTCGATGGTTTCGATGCCGTTGACATACAGGTCGGGGATCAGCAGCACGCTGGTCAGACGACCGGAGATCATAGCCTGCAGGTCTGCGACAGCATCGCTGACAGCCTCGGCAATGGCCTTGTTGATGAAACCGTCCTCTTTCGTAATGGCATCCTCGAGGTATTGCTTGATCTTGGTGTCGTAGTCGTTGATCGCCTGGGTCAACTTGGTCTCATTGACGAGGTTGGCCGAAGCGACGGCAGCATTGAACGACGTCTGGAATGCATCCTTGCAAGCGTCGCCGGCAGCCGCGATAGCTGCGTCCTTTGCTGCGTTGATGGCATCCTGAATAGCCTTCTCCGTCGTGAATTTACCAAGATTGTTCGTAACAGCCGCTACGGCGTCACCCACATATTTGGTAGTTGCATACGAAGAGAGCGTCGTGTTCAGATAGCTCTTAGTTACATAATTGTCCGCAAGGTCTTTTTCGATGGCGTCGATGTCCTTCTGGAGCTGATCCTGCGCCTTCTCCAAAGCTTCGATATCCTTGGCATTGGCGTCAGCGTCGCTCTTGAGCTCGTCGATCCGTTTTCCGAGAGCATCATCGGCACTCTTCAGGTTGTCGACGGCTGTCTGCAACGAACCGAGCTGCGACTCCAGAGTCGCAATTTTACCAGTGGTCAACTCGTCGAGGCGGTCGTTAAGTTTGTCGATGTCGTCGTCGTAGTCTTTACAACCGACACCGGCTAACAATGTTCCCGTGAGGAACAGTGCAAGAAATTTTCTGAATAAGTTTTTTTTCATAGTAATGAAGAATTGAAATGGAATTGTTTTTTTAGTGTTGACGCATTTAGTTTTATCAATAGAGTGACGCTTGCTATTTCTCATTCGCGGAGCTTGCCTTTTTGTAGTGTTTCATAGACTTTTCAGACCATCAAACACGTTATTTGTATTAAGTGACGCATTCTTTATAATTAGTTGACGCATTAAATTTTCCAGTTATGACACCATAGTTGTTGGTATCATATATGATACGCATGGTGCAAATATATATATAAAAATTTGCACAACAAAATTTTTATCCAAATTTTTGAAATGGGAGTTGTTTACGAGGAGGAGATATCCTATATCTCTTCCAGGATCAGAGAGTTGAGGAAGGAGCGACGTCTGACGGTACAGGAACTTGCATACCGTTGCGACATGGAAAGATCCAATTTGAGCCGTATCGAAGCGGGACGTACGAACCTTACGGTCAAAACGATGTGTATCATTTGTAATGCGCTGAGTGTGAGCCTGCGCGATGTAATTCGCTAAAAGGGATATACCTATATTTATATATCCCGGCCTTATCGTCCGAAGGGTTCTTTTTTTGGGCATTTTCGGTAATTTATCGTATATTTACGACCGAAACAAAATAAGGTACAGCTATTTGTGAACACTATCGATTTGATCGTCTGCCTCATGCTGGTGTTAGCCGTCTGGAACGGTTGGCGCCAAGGATTTGTCATGCAGGTATGTTCGTTGGCCGGAATCATCGCAGGCATCTGGGTTGCTTCACGTTACGGTGCCGAAGTCGGCGCATGGCTGAAACTTGACGAGACGATTTCAGCTGCCGGAGGATTCGTCGTGGTGCTTCTGGCGGTCGTCCTGCTGGTAGCCATCGCAGGACGGCTGGTACGCAAGTTGTGCCACTTTGCGGGGTTCGGGATAGCCGATATCGTACTGGGCATCGCCGTATCCGTTTTGAAATACATGCTGCTGCTGAGCGTCCTGTTTTCAGCGTTCGACACGCTGAACGAGGACTACACCCTGATCGGGGCCCGTACGATCGAGAAATCAAAAAGTTACAAACCCGTCATGCGCCTCTCCGAGCGTATTTTCCCGTTCCTGGAATGGGTCGGCGAACAGGTGCCGCGGCAGGCGCGGGAGCAGGACGAAGAATAGCCGATGGGAAAACGGTTCACAGGCGTGGTGATACGCGCCACAGGGAGTTGGTACGAGGTGCTGCACGACGGGGAAGCCGTCCGCTGCCGCATCCGCGGGCGCCTGCGTCTGAAAGGCATCCGGTCGACCAACCCGGTGGTGGTGGGCGACCAGGTCACCTGCGAGTCCGACGACGGGGGCGACTACGTCATCTGCGACATCTGTCCCCGCCGCAACTATGTGATCCGTCGGGCTTCGAACCTTTCGAAGGAGTCCCATATCATCGCCGCAAACATCGACCAGGCATTGCTGCTGGCGACATTGCGGGCCCCGGAAACAGCCACGGAGTTCGTAGACCGCTTCCTGGTGACCTGCGAGGCCTACAAGGTGCCCGTAACGATCGCACTTTCGAAAGCCGACCTGCAGGATCCGTCAGCCATGGCGGAATTCCGCGCCGTATACGAAGGTGCCGGATACCGCGTGCTGGAGGTTTCGGCCACGGAAGGTGTCGGCGTCGAAGCGGTCTGCGAACTGCTCGAAGGCCGCGTGACGCTGTTGTCGGGGAACTCGGGCGTTGGAAAATCGACGCTCATACATGCCATCGACCCGTCGCTCGACATCCGTACGGGGGAGATCTCCGACAGCCACCATAAAGGGCGTCATACCACGACCTTCTCGACGATGTACCCGCTGGCCGGGGGCGGGGCGGTGATCGACACGCCCGGCATCAAGGGGTTCGGGCTGATCGACATCGACGATGCCGAGCTGTGGCACTATTTTCCGGAGATGATGCGCGTCGCCCCTGAGTGCCGCTTCTACAACTGCACCCACACTCACGAGCCGGGGTGCGCCGTGGTCGAAGCGGTCAGGGAGGGGAAAATCGCCTATGCCCGCTACGAGAGTTACCTGAAAATCCTCGATGAAGATGAAAAATACCGCAAATAGGGACACCGCCTGGTATGGCGCGCGTACGGCCAGCCTTGCGGAGTTCATGACACCCGAACGCAATGAGGTACTTCGCCGCACGGTCGCCATGCGTACGCGCTACATGACCGTACTGGCGGAAAACATGTTCCACGGACAGAATGCAGCGGCGCTGATCCGCCATTGCGAAGCCTTCGGCATACAGGAGATGCACACCGTCGAGACACTCTGCAGATTCGACCCCAATCCCGATATCGCCCGCGGCACCGACCAATGGGTCGACGTGCGGCGCCATAGCTCAACCGCTGGGGCGCTCGCCGCACTGCGCCGGGACGGGTACCGCATCGTGGCGACGACACCCCACCGCGAGGATGTGACGCCCGAGACTTTCGACGTCACGCGCGGGCCGTTCGCACTGGTCTTCGGCACCGAGCACGCCGGAATATCGGACGAGGTCATTGCCGGGGCCGACGAATTCCTGCGCATCCCGATGTGCGGCATGGTCGAAAGCCTGAATGTTTCGGCATCGGCCGCAATCCTGATCTACATGCTCTCGGAACGGGTACGGCTCACGGTCGGCGACTGGCGCATGGACGAGGCGCGGCAGGCCGAAGTGCTCTACCGCTGGATGATGTCCAGCGTGAAGGACGCCAAGGGAATTCTCGCCCGCAAATTCGGAAACCTACCATGAATACCATCCTCAGAAAACAATTCCTGGCCCATGTCGGCCAGACCTCGCCGTCCCCGATGCTGGTCGAGGTGGCGCGCGCCGAAGGGTCGTTCTTCTATACGCCCGAAGGAAAACGCTATTACGACCTGGTCGCCGGAGTATCGGTGAGCAACGTCGGGCACTGCAATCCTGCCGTCGTGAAGGCCGTACAGGAACAGGCCGCGCGTTACATGCACGTCATGGTCTACGGCGAGCTGGTCGAAACGCCGCAGGTGGAGTATGCCGCAAAGGTGGCGTCGCTGCTTTCGGGCGGGTTGTCGAGTCTCTATTTCGTCAATTCGGGCGCCGAAGCGGTCGAAGGGGCGCTCAAGCTGGCCAAACGCTATACCGGACGCACGGAGCTGGTCTCCATGCGGCGTGCCTACCACGGGTCGACCCACGGGTCGATGAGCATGATGGGGGCTCCCGAAGGCGAGGAGTGGAAAGGAGCTTTCCGGCCCCTGCTGCCCGACGTGCAGGCAATCGAATTCAACGATTTCGGGGAGTTAGAGCGCATCACGCGCCGCACGGCATGCGTCCTTGCAGAACCCGTGCAGGGCGAAGCGGGCGTCCGCCCGCCTGTCCCGGGCTATCTGGAGGCGCTGCGGCGCCGTTGCGACGAAGTCGGGGCGCTGCTCGTATTCGATGAGATACAGACCGGCATGGGGCGCACGGGAGCGCTGTTCGCCATGCTCAAATACGGTGTTACGCCCGACATCGTGTGCCTGGCCAAGGCATTCGGGGGCGGCATGCCGCTGGGAGCGTTCGCCTCGAGGCCGGAGATTATGCAGACCCTGCAGGAAAACCCCGTGCTGGGGCATATCACCACCTTCGGCGGACATCCGGTATGCTGCGCAGCCGGGCTCGCGGCATTGAATTACCTGCTCGACAACAAGGTCGTCGAAGGGGTCGAGGCGAAGGGCACACTCTACGCACAACTGCTCGGCAACCATCCCGCCGTGCGTGAAATCCGCCGCAGCGGACTGTTGCTGGCGGTCGAATTGGGCGAACCGCAGAAACTCTACCGCATCATGGAACTGTTCAAGCAGGCGGGGATCCTGAGCGACTGGTTTCTGTTCTGTGACACGGCGTTCCGCATCTCGCCGCCGCTGACGATCTCGGAGGAGGAGATCCGCGGAAGCGCGGCACTGATCCTCAAATGCCTCGACGAATTGGGATAGGCCGGGCGGCCAAACGAAAAAGAGGGTCGGAAACCCTCTTTTTTCGTATTACGCCGGAATCTCCCGGCCGCGATTACCCGCAATTAAACATATGCGGCAACTATTTTCCGACGACGGCGCATGCCGGCCGTAATTTTCCGCATCGCCGTGCCTGCTCCGGCTGCGGAGTCAATGGTTTCCTATTCTTCGGCCAATGACTTGAGCAGGGCGATCTCCTCCGGCCAGCGCTGCTCGTCGGGGGTTTCAAGGATCAGCGGAATGCCGTCGAAACGCGCGTCCTGCATGATATAGCGGAAACATTCCATGCCGATCATCCCCTCGCCCAGCGGCGTGTGGCGGTCGACATGGCTGCCCAGGATTTTCATGGCGTCGTTCAGGTGCATGCCTTTCAGGTATTCGAACCCGACCACGCGTTCCAGCTCCGCAAAGGTTTTGTCGCAGGCCTCCGCCGTCCGCAGGTCGTATCCGGCGGCAAAGGCATGGCAGGTGTCGATGCAGACCCCCACGCGCGATTTGTCTTCGACCCGCTCGATCAGGTAGGCCAGGTGTTCGAAGGCAAACCCGAGGTTCGAACCCTGTCCGGCCGTGTTTTCGATCACGGCCGTCACGCCGCGGGTCTTGTCCAGCGCGATATTGATCGACTCGGCGATCAGGTCGAGCGACCGTTCGGGCGAAATCTTTTGCAGGTGGCTGCCGGGGTGGAAGTTCAGCCGGTCGAGCCCCAGCGCTTCGCAGCGCTGCATCTCGTCGAGGAAGGCTGCGCGCGACTTCTCCAGAGCCTCCCGTTCGGGATGCCCGAGGTTAATCAGGTACGAGTCGTGGGGCAGGATCTGCGCGGGTGTATACCCGTATTGGTCGCAGGCCGTGCGGAAGGCGTCGATCTGCGCTGCGGTGAGCGGCGCGGCCACCCACTGGCGCTGGTTCTTCGTGAAAAGGGCGAAGCCCGTGGCCCCGATCCCGTGTGCATTGGCGGGCGCGTTTTCCACACCTCCCGCAGCACTTACGTGTGCTCCGATATATTTCATATGATTGTCTCTGTATTAACTTAAGACAAAGTTAAGGATTTTGTAAATAATTTCATAAATTTGCATATTGAATTTGCAATTATAATCGCTTCACTATGAAATATTTTTACCTGCTTTTCGGGCTCATTCCCGCCCTTTTGGCCGGCAACCCCGCGTTCGCACAAATATCCATCGACGAAGTCGATGCCAAAGAGGACAAAGTGACCTTCCAGGACAAACTGAAATCCACCTCCGTCGATGTGGACTATTTCAGCCTGGCCCGTTACAAGGCCGAGCGCGCCGCAATCCGCAAGGAGCGCAACTACCTCGAATTCAGCGGAGGCATACAGGGTTCACTCACGTCGTACAACGACCCGTGGATCTCGGTCTCGGGCGGTGACAACTCCATTGCCCTGACGGCGGTTTTCGGGCTGCGCCACCTCTTCACGAAAAACCTCTTCACGCTCGAAACCAAGTTCAATGCCAAGCTGGGCTATAACCGGATGAAGGTGGAGACGCAGCGTCTCGATGCCGACGGCAATCCGATGGTCGATGACAACGGCAACAAGATTATGGACAGCGAGGGTATCTGGTTCAAAAACCAGGACGAATTCGTGATTTCCGTCGCCCCGTCGTTCAAGATGTCCGACAACTGGTCGTACGGTTCGATCCTGAATTTCCGCAGCCAGTTCGTCAACGGGTACAAATCGCGTACGGAACAAAAGGAGGAGCACCTCAAGAGCAAATTCATGACCCCGGGCTACCTCGACATCTCGCTCGGTATCACCTATAAAAGCCCCAAATTCCCGATCGTGGTCAACATCTCGCCGATCGCCCTGAATGCCACCTTTGCGGAGAACGAACTGATCCGCAAAACGAACGGATTCAACTACGGTATCGAAGACCCCGACAAGACGTCCAAATACGAAGGCGGTTCGTCGATCCAGATCGACTTCGACCGCACGTTCGGCAAGACCGGTTTCCTGCGCTACCGCACGACGCTCTACTCCTTCTACGGCTGGATCACGGACATCGGTCAGAAGAACAAGATCAGCGACTATTCCGAATACCGGATTGCATATGACGACTGGGTAGAGAAAGGCAGCGACATCAAGACCAAGCCCCGCCTGCCGATCCACCCGATCGTACGCTGGGAAAATACGATCGACATCAAGGCAACAAAATACCTCTCCACGTCGTTAAGTTTCCAGCTTTACTACAACCGGGCGCAGAACCTCGACGTGCAGACCCGCACGCTGCTGAGCGTCGGCCTGACGTATACGTTCAAGAACAAGGAAAAACCGCAAAAATAGTCCGGCCGCCGGCCGGCGTATGACACGCAAATGTATAAGAACTCGAAATACACCGTCCTCTTCCCGCTGCTGCTGGCAGCGGGTGTTGTGTTAGGGCTGCTGCTGGGGCAGTACATGGGCCGCAACAGCACCACTTCGGAGATCAAGGGCATGCTCCGCCAGATGGCACTGCCCACCAACAAGTTAACCTATACGCTTTCGCTGATCGAGAATCAATATGTCGATTCAGTGGCGATGGATTCGCTTGCCGAGCACGTCATCCCGCTGCTGGTCAAGGAGCTCGATCCCCACTCGGTCTATATTCCGGCATCGGAGATGCAGGAGATCAACGAACCGCTCGAAGGCGAATTCGACGGCATCGGCGTGGTCTTCAACATGGCGACCGACACGGTGATCGTGCTGAATGTCATCCCGCAGGGCCCAAGCGACAAGGCCGGGATCAAGGCGGGCGACCGCATCATCGAGATCAATGACACGCTCGTCGCGGGGCAGAAACTCCCGCAGCGCGACGTGGTGAAGAAACTGCGCGGCCCGCGCGGCACGACCGTACACCTCGGGCTGGGACGCCAGGGTATCACCGACCTGGTGGGTGTCGACGTCGTTCGCGACAAGATTCCGATCAAAAGCGTAGAATCGGCGTTCTGCATTGCCGACGGCATCGGTTACATCAAGCTGGGACAGTTCGCACGGACGACTTTCGACGAGATGCAGGCATCGCTGGACACGTTGCGTGCGCAGGGCGTTACCAAACTTATCTTCGACCTGAGGGGCAACTCGGGCGGCTACCTCGACCAGGCCATCATGGTCGCCAACGAATTCCTGCACAAAGACCAGCTGATCGTCTACACGGAAGACCGCCAGCACAAACAGCTGCGCGAATACGCCGACGGCACGGGCGCCGCACAGGACATGGATGTTGTGGTGCTGATCGACGAGGGAAGCGCGTCGTCGAGCGAAATCCTCGCCGGGGCATTACAGGATAACGACCGTGGTACGATTGTTGGTCGCCGTTCGTTCGGCAAGGGACTCGTCCAGCGTCAGATCCCGTACAGCGACGGATCGGCATTGCGGCTCACCACGGCGCGTTACTACACGCCTACGGGCCGTTCGATCCAGAAACCCTATACGATCGGCGACGACGAAAGTTACGAAGAGGACATCTGGAACCGGTATAAGAACAACGAGTTCTTCTCGGCCGACAGCATCCACTTCGCGGATTCGCTCAAACGGGTGACTCCGGGCGGGAAGGTGGTCTACGGCGGCGGGGGTATCATGCCCGATGTCTTCGTGCCGGCCGATACGACCGACGTAACGAAATATTTTGTCGAGGTGGCGGGGCGCAACATCCTCTACCGCTACACGATCGAATATGCAGACCGTCACCGCGAAGCGTTGAACCGGGTCAGGACGATCCCCGAACTCCAGGCGTTGCTGGACAGCGACAAGGGCCTCGTGGAGGATTTCATCCGCTATGCGGCACGCAAAGGCGTCGCGCCCGATTACCGGGACATCGCCCGCTCGCGCAAGCTGATCGAGGCCCAGCTGAGGGCTTATATCGGCCGCAACACGGCGCTGGAGGACAACGGCTTCTACGCCAACATCTATCCCGTCGACAACGTGGTGGTGCGTGCCATCGGGATATTAAACGATACACAGAAAAATGATTAAAAAACTCATCGGTATTATCGTGGCCGTGGCGGTGATCGTCATCGTCGTCATTGCGGCTATCCGGCGCGACAATTTCCAGTCGATGTTATTGCGCGACGAGATCGAAAACCAAACCTTCCCGGGGCCAGTCGACACCGACCA
>ERZ791921.1123-NODE-1123-length-11513-cov-2.793419_pt1 | contig 11513 bp, 9 predicted proteins | sample MGYA00510135_ERZ791921 | MGnify/ENA primary metagenome ERZ791921 (study PRJEB30046, sample SAMN00792070) | human gut metagenome | study: EMG produced TPA metagenomics assembly of the A metagenome-wide association study of gut microbiota in type 2...
ACCACAGGCTGTCCGCGCCCACGGCCTTGGCCCGGGCTAAAACCTGTGTGTCAATAAGCGAGGTCGCCACCACGATCTTGATTTCCGGATGCGCTTTTCGTATCTTTTCGGCGGCGGCCAGACCGTTTTCGCGGTGTTCGGTCTGCACATCCATCAGGACAAGGTCGATGTCCTCGGTATCGCACAGGATCGGAGCCTCTGCAGCGCCGGGGATAGACACAGCAAGCTGATACCCGTCCTCGTTCTGAATATAGCTTTCAAGCAGGCTCCGTACCAGCTTTTGATCCTCAACGATCATAACGCGTATCATAAGTGCTCTCCTTATCGGGCAGGGTGACTTCCAGAACAAACACAGGCAGGGAGTGTACGGTTACTGTACCCCCTGCTTTTTCAATACGGCGGCGGAGCGAGGAAAGCCCGCCGCCTTCCTTTATCTTCGCCTTGGGCGGCGCGCCGTTGTTCGTGATGCAAAGGTGCCATTCCTGCGGCCTATGCTCGGAGTCGGCGTACAATTCCGTGGCGCCCGCATGCCGCACAGCGTTGGAGGTACACTCCCGCAGGATCAGTGCGTAGAACTCGCGGGTGGCGCGTGCCGCAGGGTACGCACCGCGCAGCTGTACGGTTGCGCCCAGAACAGCCGCCCGCCTTTGCATATAGCTCAGCGGGTCCTCAGCAGCATTCTCCTGCCGGGTGCGGCATAGCAGGGAGATGGAACTTTCCCACTTTGCAGCTTCGCTCTTGATCCGGGCAAGGTCATGCTCATGCCGCAGTGCGCGCCGTGCGGCAAGCAGGGTATGGCCGATGTCGTCATGCACCCGCATCTTCATTTTCAGAATTTCTTCCTCCCGCACAATGTCGGGCATATTGTCATATAAGCGCTTTGCGCGGCGGTTCGCATCGGCAAGGCGCTCGTTTTCCTGCTGCAGTGCAGCATGCAATGCAGCCAGCTGGGTGACATCGGTGGCCATCACCTCGGTGTACGGTATGCCGTATTTGTCCTGAACAGGGCGCACCGTGAAATGATATACCGTTCCGTCCGGGAATGCGTAGATGCGGGCGGCCTCATCTCGCAGCCGCACACCGCCGCCGGGACTGTGCAGCGCCTGCTCCAGGTCCGTAAGGGTCTGCAGATCCCGGCCGCAGAGGACTGCGGAGATTTCCTGCATCCTGTGATTGATCAGGCGCAGTAGACCGTTGCGGTCAAAGTAACAGATGGCCGCCGGCAGTGTGTCAAAGCCTTCCTTGACAGCATTGCGGGAGATTCGGGAAATCATAGGCCGCCTCCTTCTGCCGGAAACATCGTGAAATACAAAAGCCCGTCATCATCCCGTTCAAGCTGCATCTGCGGCAGGCCGGGCAGCGCAGCTGGCGCATCGGTGCATTGAACGCTGCAGCGCAGCCCCCAGCCCTGCGCCGTATGCTCGGCGCAGAAAAGGATCTCCTGCAATCCCGGCAGGGTCGCTTCTATGATGGCTTCAAAGGCGTCATAGATCGCTACGGCGGACGCAGGGGGAATCTTTGCTGCGTCGGCAATCTGTACAGCGCAGCGTATATCGCTCAGACGCAGGCTCTCGGCCGATTCAAACAGGCTCAGCCGCAGCTCTGTGGTGTCGATATCCTCCGCCTTGTCGCAGACAAAAACAAGGTTGCTGCGCCGCTTGATATAGGTCCCCAAAATGACGATGTGCTTCAGCAGCCGGCGGGCGGTATCGACATCGTCCGTGGCCTTGAGTGTGATCAGATATTCCTGTATCTGTGCCAGCTGGCGGGCTGTAACGGTCTCAATTTTGTCATACAGCCGGTTCTGCTCGCTCAGCTTCAGCCATTGTGCCTTCTGGGCTGTTTCCGCCTGTATGATGTCCCCGATGTCATGCAATTCCTCCTGTGTGAGGCGCAGCTCCTCAAGCAGAGCCACCAATTCGGTGATGTCCTCCTGCCAGAAAATGTACCCTTTCCGGATCGGGTGGCCGTGAAGCTGGGTCGTGGCATCCAGCTGGACACTGCCGGTGAGCGCCTGCCGCAGCTGCTCCTCGCGGAGCGGCGCTGCCTGCATCGAGGATTGCACAGGCACAAACGCCCGGTCGGTGATCAGCCCCTTGGCCATAGATACCTCAAACAGCGTGGCATACCCCATATTGGATTGGATAAGCCCGCACCGGATGCACGCCTCAAAGGACGCTGTAAAGGTCAGGCATTGCACCACGGTCATATCACCGGCGATCGCATGCATCCACGGCACATTTAAAATATGCTTGTACAGTAAAGCATAGAGCGCGGCCAAAAAAATCGGCACAAGCGGCAGCCAGAGGATGCGCTTTGTATGCGGAATACGGCAGCGCCGTACAAGGTACACCACCGTGAACACGGCACAGGAAAATATCCACAGCAGACAGAGGTAATATACGAACCGATAGGTGTAATCGGGGCTGCCCAGTACCTCCTGACCGGGTGGGAACGCAAACGCAAGCTGATGGCAATCGTTTGTCAGCACCAGACTGAACAGCACCACAGGAAATACAAAGATCAGATGCCGATATTTGTACAGCGGATCAGACTGCCCCCGATCCAAAAAGAAAAGCGTATAAAGCGCAAGGGTCGGGATCAGCAGCATCGGGATATAGTATGCATACCACAATCGCCGCAGCATCTCCGGTGTCTGGGCAAAGTCATAGCGGATCAGGCGGATATCCAGCCAGAACAGCATCAGGGCGGCGGCGCCCAGCAGGCAATGGCGGGTCTGTGCGTGCAGGATACGCCACCAGACCGATACCGCCCAGGAAAAGATCAGAATATTATACAGCACCGTGCGCCAAAAGCCGGAATACGGCATATAAAACGCCCGCATCAGGACAGCGCAGAGAATCACCCCTGCAACCGCAGCGGCTAAACACAGATTGCCAAGCCGTACCTTTGTCATAGCGCCTGTCCTTTCCCAAAAAGGGTATCGTGCTGCCTTTTCACACTATTATTATGACGCAATCCGCCTTATTTTGCAATAGTGCTGAAAAAAAGCAGTAAAAAGCTCAAAAAACTATCCAAATGGTGGGGGCAAAAATTCGTCCGATCCTGTATGATGAAATTGACAAATCGTATTCTTTGCAGGGAAGGAGGGCTGCGCCGTGCGGAGGATCGTTTTGGACGCGCAATACTCTGTGATGACGAGCGCATTGACAATGGCACTGAAACAGGGCAGGCCGGACTTCCAGGTGCAAAACGCTGGCCCTAAGACAAAGGATATTGTAAAGCTATGCCGTTCATGCAGGGCGGATGTCCTGCTGCTGGAGGTATGCCCACATCCGCCGCGCACCCTGCAGGACAGACTGCTGCTGGCAAACGACCTGCGGGATGTATGCCCGCACTGCAAAACGGTACTGCTTGTGGATGAGGCCGAATATCCCGAACTGGCCACCGCCGTGTGCCTGGCAAAAAAGGATCACATTGTCGATGATTTCGTCTACGCTTCCGTCTCGCCTGCCTATCTGAGCGCTATGATGGACACTTTATGACCAAAAGGAGGACAGCTATGAAAAAAGTACAACGAACGCTCGCTGCCGCATTGGCAGCCATGATGCTTATGGCTTTGGCCGGTTGCTCCAAGGGGGATGTAACCAAAGAGGTCAATTCCGGCTTATCCGACCTGAAAGCGCAGGCCGCCGAACCGGCTGTTGAACCCCAGACGGAGACCCCGGCAGAACCCAAGACCGACGCGGCATCCGAACCTGCATCGGAGCCCGCTGCAGCGTCGGAGCCGGAAGCTACCGCCGAACCAGCTCCCGCTTCCGCTCCTGCAGAAAATCCCGATTATCCATCGGCCGCTGGCCCGAACACCCAGACCCTGGAGGCATTCGGCACGGACTTTACGCTGGTGCTCAACGTGACCTGCCCCGACCAGGGCTGGTACAAGTCCGCGACCAGTTTCGGGGATTTCAAGCTGTTCCCGACCGATGACCCCAGCCATATCTTCTCCGGTGACCCGCGCATAACCTTTGAGCTGAAAAGCGGTCTGGATAAGATCAACTACTATTACGACGACTTTGAAAATGTGGAGGAGCTTACCCCGCGCACCATCGGCGGCGTGGAGATGGCCGGACGCACCTACAAAAACGTCGGTATGTGGTGGACGGAATACTACGGCGAGATGCCCACCGGCGGCTGGCTAGCCATCAAGATCTCCGGCGTGGACATTGACCCCGGCACCGAGGGCGACACCGTGCTGAACAGCGTTACCTTTGGCTAAGGCAACACACTTCCCGCAACGAAAAGGCAGGTGAACCGACCATGAAAAAACTGCTATCCCTGACGGCGGCGGCCCTGCTGCTGATTACAGCGGGCTGCGGGCGCAGTAACGCCCCGCCTGCCTCGGCATCCTCTACCGCCCCGTCGGTTTCCGCCCCGATAACGGAACCGACAGTCGAGTCGTCCGACGATACGACCCCGACCGTTCAGAAGGACGAAGCCGCTGGCAAGCCGCAAAACAGCCGGAGGCTGGATGACTCCCGCATTGTCCCGCTGTACAACGAGCGCTTTACCTACACCAACCCCTACGGCATCGAGGACACCTATTTTTATGAAGTACCGCAGATCGACGATGACACCGAGGACGCACAGCATATCAACGAGATGATCGACTACCGATACGGCTATCTGGTAGAGCGCGCCCTGGATGCCCGTTCCCGCAATGATTTCATCGACACAAACTTCATCATCTGGGTCAGCAACTGGACCGGCCCCGTGCTGACCCTGCAGGTGACCAGCTCCGACACGCTGTACAACCACGATGTGGGCAGCTACCATTACAACTTTGCCACAGGGCAGGAACTTACCAACCTGGATTTGCTCGAATACATGGGCTACACCGACAGCGCAAAGACCCTGAACGCGCTGCAACGCGCCACAGCACAGCATTTTGACCTTTACTATGGCGGAGATGACCTCACGTATGCCGCCATGCTGAAGAAGATGCGCGTGCAAAGCCTGAGCGAGCTTGACAATGTATTTACCTATTATTCTCTGTTTCCGTACTATACCGACGGTCTGGTGGTCACCGTGCCGATGTACACCCCCGCCGGGTCGGGAATGTACTGGACAGATGTTCAGGTTGACCCCAACAAGCGGCAGGCCAGCGGCCAGGTGCTGCACGGGCAGGACGAATGGTTTACCTGCGATGTGACCGCCACAGGTAAGGTGACGGTGCGCGCCCTGACCGACTATGTATCCACCGACGGCGCAGTTACCTACCAAACCATGAAGGAATGGTACGAGCTGGGCGACAAGACCGAGTTCGCGGTAAGCGGTTGTTACGGCAATTATGTAAAGATGCTTATGACCAGCGTCGGGCAGGATTACGCCCCCTATGTGTTCCTACTGACCGAGAACGGCAACGTTGAGTACATCGACGTCATCAGCGGCGCACAGTGCGGCACCATGGCCAACGGCGGCCCGCTGTACGGCATCAACGAGATTGTCAAATTTGAGATCGGAACCGCCTACGATGCAGATTTCGAGGCCGAGTACACAACCGTGTACGCAGTCAGCCGTGATAACGAAAAGTACAATCTGGTTGAGGCTATGCACATTGCCGACCCAATAGGACTTCTCAACCTGATTGGCTCGTATGTAAGCGATCACACCGATACATGGTTTGAAATTTGCGAGGATCAGCCGAACTTCTACATCGGCGAATACCGAAACGAAACCCGAGAACCCGCCACATGGGACAGCGGCATCACCTACCTTGGCATGGATGACCGCGGCTGGATTTGCAGCATTTCGCTGTACCGCATGGATTTAGAACGCGCACAGCGCGAAACCCTGGCCATGATGCCCACCGATTACGGCGGCTTTTACGTAAGGCATATCGGCGGGGAATCCCTGCTGAACCTGCCAAAGGACGAATCCGTTTGGTTTGAAATGACAAACGAATAAAAAAATCTGATACGATTATCTTGTAAAGGAGGCAGACACTATGGCAACCTGTACGCAATGTGGTGCCGAGTTAAAGCCCGGTACTAAATTCTGCGAGAATTGCGGTGCAAAAGTCTCCGTGCCGCAGACACCCGCACAGCCCGCAGCTGTGCCCCAGCCCCCGGTTCAGCCTACCCAGGCTGCGCCGCAACCCCCACAGCCTGTACAGACGCCCCCGCAGCAGCAGGCAAGCGGCGGCAATCCCTATGCAGGCAGCGCACCTGCCGCCCCGCAGCCCCAGACGAACGCAGCGAATCCTTACGCAGGCAATGCGCCCGGCACACCGCCGCAGACCGGCGCAGGCGCACCGCTTTACGCCAGAAACACACCGCCGGATGCTCCCCATGCTGTCACGCCGCCGCCACCCGGCGGCACGGGCGGCAACCCTTACGGCAATGTGGCCCCCGGCGGCAAGGCTAAGCGCCCCCGCGCGCCAATGTCCCCCAAGCGGATGATCCTGATCGCCATACCGGTGATATTCCTGCTTATGATCATCGTAACAATGATCAGCGGCTCCATCCGCACCGGCAAGCCGAACGCCAGTGACCCGAATCAGGGCACTTGGGAAGCAGCCTACGCCGAGGTTGGCGGCTCCGTGACGCAGGTCGAGGATGCCTTCGGCAGCGGGTTCCTGATGGATCTGAATGATAAGGGCAAGTGCGTTGTAACGGTGGACGGCACCAAGTCCTACGGCAAGTGGACGCTGAACGGCGGGGTCTTCCAGCTGGATTGCGGCGGCTTGAGCTGCACCGGCACCCTGCAAGACGAGATCCTGACCCTGAACGATGTGCAGGGACAGGGCGTGACGATCTACTTCGTCAAGTCCGGCAGCACCATGCAGCAGCCTCTGGACGGTGACAGCATGACCCAGGGCACCACCGCAGGCAGCGATACCGATGTGGGCATCTATGTGCTGGAATCCGCCTCCGACAGCGAGTACACCCTCTCCAAGGAGGAGCTTGCCCTCGTCGATATGGAGGACTTCTACATTGAGCTGCGTGCGGACGGCACAGGCGAAACCTACATGGAGGATTTTGTCACCTTCCAATGGAAGGACGGCAACTTCTATGCGCTGACCGACCCCAATACCCCGGCCATGACCTACACCCGCGAGGGTGACCTGCTGACCATTGAGTTTGACGGTATGACCATGGTCTTTAAGCGCAGCGACACCAAGCCTGAAATCGACCCCGCCCAGCTGAACGGCGGCGATGACCTTGACCCGGACGGCACCGACGGCCCCAACGAGCCGGACCCGCCCTATTCCTACGATGACGGCAACACCTACGATGATTTGGGCAACACCAACTGGTACGGCTGGTTCCGGATGGAAAACTACAAGAATGTACCGAACCGCGACTATTTCGACACCGACACCTACGACTGCTGGGGCTACATCGGTGAGAGCGAGGACGGCAGCCACTACTTTGAGGTTTACCGCGACGGTATGCCCGATGACCCGGTCATCACGATGTGGGTCAATGTCTATGATGACCATATCGAGCCTATCCTGGACGGCAGCGATTGGGTGCTGGATCAGCATATTGACGACAGCGAAGCATACAACTTCAATATCTACCCGTACAACGACTGCATCTCGCTGTTCATGTATGACTACGAGGGCGCGGACGGCACGGCCTGTGCGGTCAGCTTCTACATGAGGCTGGACGGCACCGAGTGGAACGAGGAGCTCGAAGAACTGCCGCCCCGCTATGAGGAGTACAAGGCCGCCTTGGCCAACAAATAACGACCTGATTTATCTGTACAAAATGGGGCGGGCCCTGCCCGCCCCTGACATAGGAGGATCATTATGGGACTTATCAGAGCTGCAATGGGCGCTGCTGGCGGCGTTATGGCCGACCAGTGGAAGGAATACTTTTATTGTGAAGCCATGCCGGCTGACCTGTTGGCTACCCGCGGCTGGAAACGCCAGAGCGGACGCAGCGCCAACACAAAGGGCAGCGACAACATCATTACAAACGGCTCCATTGTGGCCGTTGCCGACGGCCAGTGTGCCATGATCGTGGAGCAGGGCAAGGTCGTGGATATGTGCGCCGAACCCGGTGAGTACACCTACGATACCGGCAGCGCGCCGACGCTGTTCAGCGGCGACCTGTCCGACTCTATCGGCGCAGTGTTCCAGAACATCGGCAAGCGCTTTACCTTCGGCGGCGAGGCCCCGATGGATCAGCGCATCTATTACTTCAACACCAAGGAGCTGGTGGGCAACAAATACGGCACGCCCAGCCCGGTGCCCTTCCGCGTGGTGGATCAGCGCGCCGGCATCGACATCGACATTGCCATCCGCTGCTTCGGTGAGTACAGCTACCGCATCACCAACCCCATTTTGTTCTACACCAATGTCTGCGGCAATGTGGAAGAAGGCTACACCCGCGATGAAATCGACGGGCAGTTGAAATCCGAGCTGATGACCGCCCTGCAGCCCGCCTTTGCCAAGATCAGCGATATGGGCATACGTTACTCCTCCCTGCCCGGCCATACGATGGAGCTTGCCGAGGCCCTCAACGATGTGCTCTCTGCCAAGTGGGGCAAGCTGCGCGGCATTGAGATCGTATCCTTCGGTGTTTCCAGCGTGAAGGCCAGCGAGGAAGACGAGCAGATGCTCAAGGAAATGCAGCGCAACGCAGCCTTTATGGACCCGACCCGCGCCGCCGCACATCTTGTGGGCGCACAGGCCAGTGCTATGCAGACCGCAGCCGGCAACCAGGGCGCAGGCCCCGCCATGGCCTTTATGGGCATGAATATGGCCGGTGCCGCGGGCGGCATGAACGCCCAGAACCTGTACCAGATGGGCGCCCAGCAGCAGGCCGCCGCACAGCCCGCCCCGGCCCCGGCAGCCGCTCCCGCAGGCTGGACCTGCAGCTGCGGCCAGACCGGCAACACCGGCAAATTCTGTGCCAACTGCGGCAGCCCCAAGCCTGCCCCGGCACCCGCAGCCGACAGCTGGGTATGCAGCTGCGGCACCTCCAACACCGGTAAGTTCTGCTGCAACTGCGGCAACCCCAAGCCCGCACCGGCACCCGCCAAGTGCAGCCAGTGTGGTTGGACCCCGGTTGACCCGGCCCATCCGCCCAAGTTCTGCCCGGAGTGCGGTAAGCCGTTTGGCCAGTGATGCGCAAAAAAAGTGCTGCGGTGCTTTGCGCCGCAGCCGCTTTTCTGACAATGTCCGGCTGTAAAAAAGCACCGCCCGGCACACTGACCGGTATTAGCATCAGTTATTCCGGGATGTGCTATGACGACACCTATGGGTTCAGCATAAGAAACGACCCGGCTGACGGCTGCCTTTTCAGCTGTAATTACAAGGATGATGAATGGGTGGAGCTGGAAAATATCCCTGTTGAGGACACCCAATGGCAAGAAGCCCTGGCTCTGGCAGAAAAGCTGGGGTTGGAAACCCTGCCGGACGAGAAAAAGACAAACGGCGGATTGTTTGTGACCGATGCACCGCTGGAAACCCTTTGCTTGATTTATGAGACCCCGGAAGGCGAGACCGTCTACCGTTATCCGGATGCGGACGGTGACACCCGCCAAGCCTTAAAGGATTTTATGATGGAGCTGGCACAGCAGCTGCCAAACTAAAGAAAGAGAGGTGACGCATAATGGCAACGCAGCTTACCAACTACCAATGCCCGGCCTGTACCGGCCCGCTGCACTTTGACGGCGCCAGCGGCAAGCTGGTGTGCGATTTCTGCGGCAGCAGCTACGATACCGCCGAGATAGAAGCCATGTATGCCCAGAAAGAAGCCGCTGCCGAAACCGCCGCGCAAAACAAAGAGGCGCCCCCGCCCGACTCCGTCTGGAGCGAAAACGAGGCCGCCGGGCTGCGCAGCTATTCCTGCCCGTCCTGCGGGGCGGAACTGATTTGTGACGAAACCACCGCCGCGACCAGCTGCCCCTACTGCGGCAACCCAACGGTCATTGCGGGGCAGTTCAGCGGTATGCAGCGGCCCGAGCTTGTCCTGCCGTTTGTGCTGGACAAAAATGCCGCCAAGGCCGCACTGAAAAAATACTACCGCGGCAAGCGGTTTTTGCCCAGCGCCTTCTCGGCACAAAACCACATTGAGGAGATCAAGGGCGTGTATGTCCCCTTCTGGCTGTTCGATGCCAACGCGTCCGGTTCGGGACATTATGAAGCGTCCAACTCCTCGTCCCACCGCAACGGCGATTACGTCATCACCACGACCCGCCACTACGATGTCCGCCGCGCGGGCACCACGCAGTTTATGGGCGTACCTGTGGATGGCTCAACCAAGATGCCCAACGGCCACATGGACGCCATTGAGCCGTATGACTACCGCGCCTTCCAGCCCTTCTCGACCGCCTATCTGCCGGGCTACATGGCCGACAAATACGACGAGGACGCCGACACCTGCCAAGCCCGCGCCCACAGCCGTATGCAGAACTCGGTCAGCAGCGAGCTTTCGGCCAGCATTACCGGCTACAGCAGCGTAAGCACCCTGAGCGAAAACATCCAAATTGATTACACCGCCAAGCACTACGCACTGCTGCCCGTATGGATGCTGCACACCAAATGGCAGGGCAAGGACTATCTGTTCGCTATGAACGGGCAGACCGGCAAGCTGGTGGGCGATTTGCCGGTTGATAAGCGAAAGGTGGCCGCCTGGTTCGCGGGCATCAGTGTTCCGCTGATGATCCTGCTTGCATTCCTGCTTTGAAAGGGGGAAACAGAGTATGAAAAAGAAACTGTTTTCTCTGCTTACGGTCCTGCTGCTGTGCTTGCTCTGCGCTGTACCGGCGTTTGCCGAAATGCCGCTGGTGATGGACACCTACGAGCTGTTCAAACCCGAAGCGACCGCTGAATTGGAACAAAAGGCGCAGGACGCCAGTGCCGGACACGGTGTCAACGTCTACCTGCTGACGGTGTCTGACATCGGCGGGCAGAACGTACGCGAGTTCGCCAAGGACTGGTACCGCAACTATGACCTTGGCTACGGCGAGGGCAAAAGCGGTATCCTGTTCCTGATCGCGCTGGATTCCCGCGATTATGTTACCATCACCTACGGCGGCGGCGTGACCGCCTTTACCGACTACCGCATCGCGCAGATCGAAGATAAGATCGTGCCGATGCTCTCGGACGGATCGTATTACAAGGCCTCCGACACCTACATAGAAATGTGCGCTGACACGCTGGATTTCTATGTCGAAAAGGGTGCACCGCTGGACAGCGGCAACGACCCCGCCAAGGGTTGGATCAAGTGGGTGTTTGTGTTTGTCATTCCGCTGGCTGTGGCGAGCATTGTCTGCGGCATCTTCTATGCGCAGATGAAAACTGCCAACGAGCAGACGCACGCCAACGCCTATATGCCCGCCGAGGGTCTGGCGCTGTCCGTGGTGGAGGACACCTACACCCACACCACCGAGACCGAAACGTACGACCCCGTCAAGGACGACAGCTCGAGCAGTTCGAGCGGGTCGAGTACCGACAGCGACGGTTTTGGCGGCAGTTCCGGCGGAAAATTCTAAGAATACTCATTCTGACAACAGCGGCGGCTTTCGTAAAGAAAGCC
>ERZ791921.1124-NODE-1124-length-11507-cov-19.528030_pt1 | contig 11507 bp, 11 predicted proteins | sample MGYA00510135_ERZ791921 | MGnify/ENA primary metagenome ERZ791921 (study PRJEB30046, sample SAMN00792070) | human gut metagenome | study: EMG produced TPA metagenomics assembly of the A metagenome-wide association study of gut microbiota in type 2...
TAAATATAATTATTCAAATTTTTAGCGGTGTCCAGAAAACTGGGTACATATCAAAGCTGCTGTCACCAGAAGCTGCTATGTGAAAAGCCTATTGGAGTCAGAAGGCATTCCGACCTTCTGTATTATGCCGGTGCGTGTTACCGTACGCAATATTTTAAATGTAATTTTAACTCAATTCCGTATAAAAAAACTCCGAGAAGGCCAGATTGCCGTGCAGGTATTCAGCTTCAATCTTCTGGGCGATAAAGACAATTTTTATTCCGTGGATGACTTATACAGCAGAGAAATTGCTATTTCACAAAAGCTCATCAGCTACACCAAGAACATCAGCGGCTCATTAAAGCCAGCCAACGAAGGTAATTTTTATATTTTCACCACGCGCGGCAGCCTGGAACAGCTCACCAACAGCTTCACCAGCCTGCCCGAACTGCCGATTCTGCGCGATTTAAGCAAAAGTCTGCGTGCCTGCGGTATCGGGATAGGCAACAGTGCCCGCGAAGCAGAATATAATGCCGTTATTGCTTTAAAGCATGCTTGCGCCGATCAGAAAGGCAGCTGGTATGTCGTACTTGACGACAAAACAATCAGCGGTCCTTTAGGAAGCACACAACAGATAGATTATCAGTATGCCTCCGTACAGCTGGAAGCAGTAAGCAAAAAGACTTCTCTCAGTCAAGCCACCTTAAGCAAAATTTGCCATGCATTGAAAATTTACGGACGCGATGAGCTTAATGCGCAGGAGCTTGCCACAATACTGCAGATTCTGCCCCGCAGCGCCCGTCGCATTCTCACCTGCCTGACGGAGCATGGTTATGCCGAAGACATCCGCTCGGAAATGCCTGAAACAAAAGGACGCCCACGCAAAATATACAAAATAAAATTATAAATACCCCTCCAAAGACTGAGGTTCAGCACCAAACTGTAACCTCAGCCTTTTTATTTTTAAATTATATACACATATATCTCCTATTGACACACTAGGCGAAAAGATGTATTCTTTAATAAAGGTCTTAGCCTTTATTAGTCTTTTATTATTTTGAGGGGGCAAAAACAATGTCAGATACATTATTAGACAAAAACAAAATTTGGCAGCAGATAGACGCCGAAAAGGAAAACATGCTACAGCTTTGGCAGGAATTAGTTAACGTTGATTGCGGTTCCGGCAACAAAGCAGGCGTTGACTTCATCGCACAAAAAATCGAAGCTGTTTTAAAATCTCTTGGCTTTACTACAACTCAGATTGAATTCGAAAAAGCAGGCAACACACTTGTCGGCAAAATTGGCGATACCGGTAAAGATTTTATCGTTTTATTAGGCCACATGGACACCGTATTCAAGGACGGTACAGCAGCAGAGCGTCCGTTTAAAATTGTTGACGGTAAAGCCTACGGCCCCGGCTGCCTTGACATGAAGGGCGGCATTGTTATTATGCTGACAGCTTTAAAAGTGCTTTTGGCAAATAATTATACCAAGCATGGTATTAAAGTAATCCTCGCAGGCGACGAAGAGGTAGCTCATTACTTAAGCAATGCTTCCGAAACAATTTTGGCGGAAAGCAAGGGTGCGTTGGCAGCATTTAACTTTGAAACCGGTTTCTTGGATCAGGGCGTTGTCACCAGACGCAAGGGCAGATACGAATTTACCATGGAAGCCTATGGCCGCGGTGCACATGTAGGCAATGACCCGCAAAATGGCCGCAGCGCCATCATTGAATTAATGCATAAGGGCCTTGATATCGAAGCCTTAACCGATTTCGACAAGGGTATTAACTTTAACGTAGGTTTATTCGAAGGCGGTACAGTCAGCAACGCCGTACCGGACTACGCAAAATTAACCTGCGACACACGCTATACCGACTATGCTTTACTGGAAGAATTTTTACCCAAATTACAGGCTATTGCGGCTAAGCAATACGTTCCCGATACCAAAACCGTTCTCAAGACTGCTACGGAATTCCAATCCATGGATGAGGTTCCCGGCACAGCTGCTTTGCTTAAATTAGTACAGGAAGCAGCAGCAGAATGCAATTTACCGCAACCTACAGCCAAAGCAGTCGGCGGCGGCAGCGACAGTGCCTATGCTACAGCTGCAGGCGTTCCTACAATCTGCGCTCTCGGCGTACAAGGCGCACGCAACCATACGGCAGAAGAATTTGCTGTTGTAGACACTCTCTTCAGCAGATGCAAACTGTTTGCCACTATCATGCTTAATATCTGAGGCAAAGGATTCAGCTTACAGATGCCTTGTTTGCATCTTACATATCATATTCTTCCTACATACCCCTAAAAAAGTACCGTCTCGGCATTTTTGCCGGGACGGTACTTTTTTATATCTGTTTTACAAATTTCTCTTTAATCCTCAATAATCAGACGTCCCTCAAGCTCACGTTTGAGGTGCTGATGCGTCATAAAGTATTCCTCAATCACATCGCGATACGAAGTCGCCAGCACGCGTACTCTGCCGTTGGCTTCGGCCTCCTCCGGCGTAATATCCAAAAACGGCTTCAGGCTGCTGTAGTGATATTTGCACAGACCAATCTTGTAAATCTGCTGTGCTCCCAAGGGCTTGCCATCCAACGTCAGCTCCTTGAAGCACTGGCCACTGCGGCTCCATACTACATGCATTCCCTGTGACAGCTGATAAAATTCCGTATGCTCGCCGGTAAAGGCCTCCTCGCGCAGGAAGCGCTTAATCATACGCGTCAGCTGCTCGCCGGTAACCGGCAGCATATATACAGCTTCATCATAGGGGAAGCATTCGGTAAAGTCGCTGTACAACACTACCGGTCCCAGATTATAGCTACGAATAGCACCGGAGCCCATCAGCATAACATCAATACCAAGGCTCTCCTGCAGCGCATCCGCTACCAAACTGCCAAGAGGAGTTTCCTGAATTCGGGAAGGATGCTCCAGCTTACGGGCAAAGCGGGTAACCAGTCTGCCGTACTTTTTGTCTGTCAAATCCTTGTAATGCATAATGAAGTTTTCCAGACTCTCATCACGTGGGCAATGGGTTTCATCGATAGGCACGGTCGACCAGGTGTAGGTATCCACCGCATTCAGGTCGGTATCTACCATGATATCAAAACGACCGATCTGGTCCGTGCCTGTTCCGGCCTGTACAATAAGAATATCATTAACCTTTACAGGATGCTCCAAAAAGGTATGCGAATGACCGCCGATAATAACGTCAACACCCCAAGCGGGATCAAGCATTGCTGCCAGCTTTTTATCCTCTTCAAAGCCGATATGCGTAAGAATAATCGTAAAATCGATATCGATTGGATTGTAGGTATTACAAATACGGCCGATTTCCTCTGCCGCCTCGCAGATATCTACAAAGGAACCGATTACCTTATCCATCTTCGTCTGCGCCAGTACGTCCTCGGTAATGATGCCGATGAAGAGAATCTTCATGCCATCGATATGCGCGATATAAAACGGCTGAAAAAGACGCTTATTATTCGTGCGGATATGGAAATTAGCATTGATAATCGGGAAGTTAGCGCACTTTTCGATAAACAACAGATGCGACAGACCGTAATCCACCTCATGATTACCGATAGTCACAACGTCCGGTCCCAGCAGATTCATAATCTCAATGGTCGATACACCCTTGTATTCCGCGTCGATTACGGAGCCACGAAACATATCCCCGGCAATGCAGTAAATTACATTCTCTTCTTCTGCTCTTACTTTATTGATATAGCCGGAAAGCATAGATACACCGCCGACGAGCTTATTATCAATTCTTTCAGCCAGGAAATCGCCATGCAGGTCATTGGAATGTAACAGTGTCAGCTTTTTTAAATTTTTCATAGTAGCACCTCATTTCCTGCAGTTACTGTATTTTTGGTAATTTTATTATAAGGTAAACCCAGCAATTTTCCCCTACCCCAAAAGCGGTTTTCGGGTAGGAAGAGGCTGTTTTTTTATTATTTTCGGCTATTTTTTCGCCTGCTTTACTTTTTGGCCGATACATAGTATCATATTTTCATCTGAACTTATCAATTTATCCGATATACCGAATTTCATTATAGTCAAAAAATTTCTTAAGCTTTTCTGTCAGAAAGGATTTTCTGCTATGCTAACCTACAGCTTTGCCGACTTACAGGGAGAGAGTATGTACGCTCATCTTTACAAATGCATCAAAAATGATATCACCAACGGCGTCCTGCATGCCGAGGAAAAGCTGCCTTCCAAGCGCATGCTGGCCAAAAATTTAGGCATCAGCCTCATCACCGTGGAAAATGCCTACGCCCAGCTCGTTGTCGAAGGCTACATCTATTCGCAGCCCAAACGCGGTTACTACGTGGCGCGCATTGAGCAGCAGCCTCTGCCGTTAAAGGCAGAACGCAAAGCAGCGCCGTCACTTAAACCACAAACAACGGCACCAGGCGTCAGCTTCGCCAAAAGCAGCGTTCCGCCGGACACCTTTCCCTATAACATCTGGGCGCGCCTTTTGCGCAACACGCTCACTACAGCGGACGAGCACGCCCTCATCAGCGATACCAGTGCCGGCGGCGTTTTACCGCTGCGTCAGGCGCTCGCCCGCCATCTTTACCAGTTCCGCGGCCTGAACGTTGCGCCCGAGCAGATTATCATCGGCGCAGGCACACAGACGCTGTATAATCTTATCGTACAGCTTTTGGGACGCAGCCACGTCTATGCACTGGAAAACCCCGGTTATCCGCAGCTGGCAGCAGCTTATCAGGCCAACGATGTTTTCTGCCGTTATCTGCCCATGGACGCACATGGCATCCGCGCCGACGTTCTGGAAAACAGCGGGGCCGATATTCTACATATCAGCCCTTCGCACCAGTTTCCTACCGGCATTGTTATGCCCGTCAGCCGCCGCTACGAATTACTGCACTGGGCAGCCAAAAAAAGCGGCCGTTATATCATCGAAGATGATTACGACTGCGAATTCCGCCTGTTCGGCAAGCCTATTCCACCATTGCAAAGCATTGATACCGAAGAAAAGGTTATCTATATCAACACCTTCTCCAAAACGTTGGCACCAACCTTCCGTATCAGCTACATGCTGCTGCCACCGCACCTGGCATCGCTGTTTTATGACAAGCTGGGCTTTTATTCCTGTACTGTATCTAATTTTGAGCAGTTTACGCTCGCTAAATTTATCGAGGACGGCTATTTTGAACGCCACATCAACCGCATGCGCACCTACTACCGCAGTAAGCGCGACCGTCTGCTGCAGTATCTGACGCAGTCCGACGCTGCTCCCGCACTTACGGTAGAAGGTGAGGACAGCGGTCTGCATTTTCTGCTGCATCTTGCTACCGACGCCAAGGATTCCCTGCTTGTGCAGGCTGCTGCTGCCAAGGGCATTCAGATTAAATTTCTTTCGGACTATTATCATGAAAAGGTCGGTGACAGCTCGCACACCCTGCTGATGAATTACACCGGTCTGGCGGATGATAAACTGTATCCGGCCTTAGACACACTGTTTACCGTGCTGAAGCCTTATCTGAAGCTGTAATTATTTTGCAGCACACAGGCTGACAAAATATTCGTGGATAGCCGTACTTTTTGCTAAGTCCAGCTCTGGATGGAAGGCCAGCGCCAGCTGTGCATTTAATTTATAACGTTCGTTCATTGTGAATATCTCCAATATATATGCAAACAATAGGTTATGTGTAGTATTATACCTACATCTGAGCTTATTAGTATATTCATTTCTCGTCAATTTACTATGCTCAGTTTTAATATCGGTATTCTTCACAGCTTACACAAACATCATGCTAAGCAACGCCTGAAGCGTTGCAGCAGACAGCAAAAAAAGCAGTCGCTTTATCATCAACGATGATGGCGACTGCTTTTGCGTATCTTCAGCAAGCTCAATACTGCATTTACATATCTGCCTTCTTCATAACAACGGCAATAGCATTTTTCAACTTCCGGATGTCATTACTTTTGCATCTGACCTCACATTTTTATGCAAAACTGAACTCTTATTACTGCACTATATTTAATTATAAACATACTGCACTTTATAGAGCATTCATCAAAAATTTAATGCCGGTAATCAGCACCAGCACACTCGCCAGCTTCATCAAAAAGCCTGCCCTGCAGATATTCTGCGGCATAGCTGCCTAAAAATGCACCGGGAACGGTAGCCACGGCAAATTTCAAGGCCGCATCTACGCAAGCCTTCTTCTGCCTGATATAACCCCAGGTCCCCGAAACAGCATTCAGCAGTACCACCAGCACCGAAGTACCGATAGCCAGCTGCGGCTCATAATGCCAAGCAAACACCAGAAGCGGTACAATCACCATACCGCCGCCAATGCCTAAAAGCGCCCCCAATAAGCCAACTAAAATACCTAAGGCCAAAAAGCCTGCTACTTCCATCTGCATCCCTCTCATTCTCTCATAATTCTCATTGCAGATTAGCTTAGTTTTTTTAGATCTCTCGTCGGTCAAAATCATCTTTTGACCTGTATTCTCATATATTCCGCAAGTATTCAAAAACAATTGCGGAACAGCAAATATTTTACACCTAAATAATCAAAAAAGGAAGTACCTGTGATATAAATTACTTAGGAAAAGTTAATTTTTCCCAGCTACCGCCAGACATGGCAGCATCATACCCTTGCAGCCGTCAAGAGTGGAAGGTAACAGGGCTCACAAGAAAAAGCGGCAGCCGCCACCGGCGACTGCCACATGCATCAGCTTCGCTCTGAAATTATTCGGCAACTACCATAACCTTGAAGGTAGCAGTTACATCGGTATGCAGCTTAGCAACAGCGGTGTATTCGCCTAAGCCCTTAACTGCGGATTTCAGCTCGATTTTACGACGGTCAATGTTCAGACCTGTTTGCTTAATCAAAGCTTCGGCAACATCCTTGGAGGTTACGGAGCCAAACATTTTACCGTTTTCACCCACGCGTACCTTCATCGTTACTACAACCTTTTCTACCTGCGCGCCTAAAACAACAGCCTCATCCTTAGCCTGAGCTGCACGATGCTTAGCGGTTGCCTGGTCCTGTTTAGCCTGGTTGAGGTTAGCTGCGGTAGCTTCCTTAGCCAATTTACGCGGCAGCAGGTAGTTGCGGCCATAACCTTCGGCGGTTTCTACGATTTCACCTTTCTTGCCTAAGCTTTTAACATCTTGTAAAAGAATTACTTTCATCTGTTCGACACTCCTCTAACTGTTTTTTAGTCAGCGCGATAATCTGCGCTTCTACATCCCTGGCACGTTTATTTGCCAGCTGCACACCAGCCACCGTCTGATGACCGCCGCCGCCCAGCTCTTCCATAATTACCTGCACATTGACGCTGCCGTCACTGCGGGCACTTATGCTCAGGGAACCATCTTTATATTCAACAATTGCCATGCCTACAGCTACACTCTCAATAGTAATCAGAGTATCCGCTGTCTGCGCGGCAAGCACGGAAGACATAGTATCATTATCGGCATTACGCATAATTGCAATAGATAAACCGGGTATCGGCATTTTAGCTCCGGCTATCAGCTTAGCCTTCTGCTGTACAAAGCTCAAATCATCCTTAAACAGCTGGCGTATCAGATTCGGATTGGCACCGCAACGGCGCAGCAGAGCGGCAGCCTCAAAGGTTCGCTCGCCTGTCTGCACATTAAAGTTTTTCGTATCCAGGACAATGCCTGCATACAAGGCAGTTGCCTCCGCCGGAGTAATATCCAGTCTGTCATCAAAATAACCAATCAGCTCCGTTACCAGCTCACTGGTAGACGAGCTGGAAGGCTCCAGATACAGCAGTGTTGTATCACCGATAATATCCTCGGCACGACGATGATGGTCAATAATAATGCGGTTTCGGCAAGCCTGCAGTACAGCCTTGCTGGCCGAAAGCACCTCGCGGTGATGGTCGACAATAACCAAAAGGCTCTTATTGGTAACCAGCGGCAAAGCATCCGCACCGCTCAGCATAATATCTATATACTTAGTTTCGTTAGCCGAAAGAATGATGTTCTCATTATCCAGCACCTCGGTAATACGCTTATAATAAGCATTATGCTCGCTGCTGACAATATAGGTTTCCTTGCCCAGCGACAAGCCCAGCTTAGTCATACCAATGGTAGCGCCTATGGCATCATAATCCTCATTAACGTGTCCCATAACAAAAATACGGTCAGCCTGCAGCATCTGCTCATGAATCGTCTGTGCCACAATACGCGCACGTACACGCGTGCTTTTTGCACCGACACTGCTCGTGCCGCCAAAGAACTGCGTATTTTTATCCTTCATAACAACAGCCTGGTCACCGCCGCGGCCTAATGCCAGATACAGGCTCTTATTGGCATTGCCGATAAGCTCCTCCAACGTAACGCCGTCACAGGCTACGCCTATACTTACAGTCGGCGGTATTTTATTGCCGCTGCGGATTTCGCGCACCTTATCCAGAATCATGAACTTATCTTCCATCATATCCATTACGGCAGACATGGAAAAGCCCATCAGACTGCTTTCCTTGTTCATACGGCAGATAAAGCCCTGCTTGGAGGCAGCCCACTTGGTCAGCAGCTCGTTGATTTCGCCATTCAAATTGGCCATATTGGTTTCACTCAGCCCGCGCATAACCTCTTCGTAGTTATCAAAGCGCACATAGGCCAGGCACAGCTTATCATTGCTGTATTTCTGGCGCAAAAGCTCATAATCCGTGATATCCGTCAGATACAGCATCAGGCCGCTGGAGGTATTTTCCTTTTTACTGTGGTGTTCCTGCGTTTCTACGCTGTAATAGCGCATACGATAATAGTGGTCCTCAATCTGAATAACCTGCTCTCCGTCACGCACGCTCATCAGCTCAAAAGCATTCTGTGCCAACGGCAGAATTTCCTCAGGCTTTTTGCCTTCCAGATTACTTTTGCCGGTCCAGGCGGCAAACAATTCATTTTTCCATTGCAGCTTGCCATCTTTGGAAAAAACTGCAATGCCTACATCCAGCTTGCGCACCGCAAAATGGTTGGTACGTTCAATATTGCGGATAATATTATCAAGATAACTGCTGAAGAAGATTTCCCTGTTAATAATATTCTGGCGGCTGAAATAATAGATAACGCCAAAAAGAATCAGTGCAGGAAAAATCAGCTTGGGCTGCAGATAGCAGACTAATATTGCCAGCAGCACAATTATCAGCAAATAAATATTAGTATCCGCTTTGGAATTCATATTCCGGTTAAACCTACTGAACATCATTTTCACCTCAAATCCGGCACAGCTGCCGAACTTTACCTTTGTTTTCTGAATCTGCTTGCAGGACGGATTTTCCTGAAGTCCATAACAATATCAAAGGCACCTACATAAACCATAATCTGAGTAAAGATAGGCACTATAAAGAGCAGCGCTATACCGATATTGGCCCACCAGCGCGGCTTGTGCTTTGTTTCTACAAACCAGTACAGCAGCACGATGCCCTGCAAAACCAGCACAAAGCTGCAGACCGTCTGCACGTTGACAGACAGCGTATACATCCAGCTTGCCTGATCATGCTGATAATAATAGGTTACCGCAAACAAAGACGCAGCATAAGGCCACAAAATCCAGCCGGGAACCTGCAGCATCGTAAACGGAGGAAAGGCTTCAAAGCTTTCGCCCAGCTTCGTAAGAATCTTTTTGGCAGCCATATAGTTCACAAAGGCCATCAGCGGCGCACACATCATGAATGCACCCGGCATGATAATGCGCATCATGCGCAGCATTTCAGCATAACCATCGACAGTCTTTTTGATATCGGCCTCGCTCATGCCATGCTCACGATAATAAACCGTCAGCTGCTCCAGGCTTTGGTGGAAGGAGCTGAACATCATCTCAATCGGGTCAATACCCAGTACCCAGAAGCTCAGAACGATATTCAGGATAAGCGCAATAACTGCTCCGACACTGCCGTAAAGCATCATTTTCATCGGCGGCAGATGGCGTCGCATGCACTCGCCTAAAATCAAGCCCAAAAGGCCGAAAATCGCCGCCAGGAAAAAGGCATTAATCGGGCTGATAATCATCGCAATAATCACGGTAGCAACCAGCAGCGTCATAATGCTCCATTTCAATCCGTGACGGCAGCCGCAGATGACGATAGGCAGGGGCCAGACGAAATTAACAAAAGCACCCAGCACAGGCACATACATACTTATCAAAGCCATAACGATAGCAACGGCAGCTAAAATACCGGCCTCAACCATGGCAGATGTTTTACGAATCACAGGTTATCCTCCTTTATGGATATATTTCTTCAATATATTATTGTACTACATCAACCGCTGAAAAGCAAAGGCTTTACACCCGCCGACAAGCCGTATTGTGTATTTCATACACAAATGGTATAATATATATAACGTTCTTGTACAGTAATGACTACCGTACATAGGCGTCTTTTATTTTTTCAAAGGGGTTCTTAGCTTGCACAAGCAATATTTTCCGCAGCGCTGCTGCATGTTTCTTGTCGGCATCTTTACCATGACCATCGGCATCGCTCTTTCCTGTAAAGCTGATTTAGGCACCTCACCCATTTCCAGTGTACCATGGGTTCTGAGTATGTTTACACCCTGGAGCATCGGTGAAATAACTATTGTCCTGAATCTGCTTTTTATTATTGCCCAGCCAATCCTGCTGCGGCAAATTTACTGGCGTGAGCTGTTGGGCCAGCTGGTAACACTGCTCGCCTTCGGCTACTGCATAGATTTTTCGATGAACCTGTTGAGCTGGGTAAAACCGGACACCTTGTTTTGGCAATGGTTTGACTGCATCCTTAGCACCATCATCCTTGCCTTCGGCGTTTTTCTCTGCATCCGCGCTAAAATTTTTGTTGCCGCCGGTGAGGGTATCGTCCTGGTTATCGCCTTCGTCAGCAAAATTAAATTCAGCATCATCAAGAACTGCTTCGACTGCACACTCGTTGCTATCAGCCTGGCAATTTCCTTTATGCACTTCGGTGCTATGCGCGGCGTAGGCGTAGGCACGATTGCCGCAGCCATCCTCGTCGGCCGCTGGATACAGCTTTACAGCAACAAGCTGCATATTTTCGACAAATGGAGCATCTTAGAGTAAGATTTTTTCTTACTCTAATTATTTAGTTTTAATTTTCTGAATTTTTCTTGTTTTCTGCAAGATTGTATGTTATAATCCATTACAACAGTTGTTAGTATAATATTTGTCAAAGAAGGTGCTTAATTATGCTCAGTATTGGTACAGTAAAATGGTTTAATAATAACAAAGGCTATGGATTTATAGAAGCACGCAACGGTCAAGAGGTTTTCGTGCATTTTTCAGCCATCCGTTCCGACGGCTATCGCTGTCTGCAGGAGGGCCAGCGTGTTTCCTATCATCTTTCACGCGGTAAACACGGCCCGATGGCATTGAACGTATCGCCGATTATTTAATGCGGACAAAAAAGCTTGTTATGTGCTTTATGTACTAAAAAACCGGTGGAAGTTTACCGTTAGGTAAGTTTCCATGCATTAGTCCATTACTTGTGGTTGGGTCGACCTAGTCCAATTTTTGTGCTCGA
>ERZ791921.1127-NODE-1127-length-11494-cov-2.957601_pt1 | contig 11494 bp, 9 predicted proteins | sample MGYA00510135_ERZ791921 | MGnify/ENA primary metagenome ERZ791921 (study PRJEB30046, sample SAMN00792070) | human gut metagenome | study: EMG produced TPA metagenomics assembly of the A metagenome-wide association study of gut microbiota in type 2...
TGCTCTGGAGGCGTTGGCCACGCTAATTAACAAATAAATTCATGCGTAGCCCCTGGTAAAAAAATAGCCCGATCAAAAATAATCACAGGCTATTTCAAGAGAGTACGGGATTATGTATGTTCCGCAGAAGATTCCAGGTTTTTTGAGTTTTTATACTGGTTTCCGAATGAGCGTCGATTTGTGCATCATCTGCGCGGCAATTGAACTAGCAAACATAGCGAGAAGCACTGCGCCGGCAATAACACAGGCGAGCATGCAGCACTCTGCCATGTCCATAAAGTGCCATTGCGGGATAAGATACCAGCCGTCATAGCTTTGATACAGATCGACGAGGAAGCCTCTCAGACCGGAAAGGTCTACTCCTTCCGGGGGCATCGGACTGTCGTAACCACAGTCGCCGGTCTGTTGAAACCACCCTGGCGCCCATTGTGCCAAAGGGAGATCAAACGGATAATGGGCTTCCGCAGAGCAACCCTGAATACCGAAGGTCGCGGCCGGATCGTCTGAATGCACTGCATCATGGATCGCCATAAGTTTCCAGCTGCAGATCATCGTGTAGATGAGTCCGTAGAAGCTAACTGCATAAGCAGCAAGTCTTAGTGCGAGGATCCGTGGATTGATAAGTGCGATCAAGCCTCCTAAGGCCATCACAAGGTTGCCATAGCGGATGTAGACGCACTGTTCGCAGGGCGCCATGTAAAGCCACTCCTGGAATACAAAGTGAGCGACAAGCACGAGGCCGGCCATTGTAGCTGCCATGATGGCCCAAGGGTAGCGAGTTTTCTGCCACGTATCGAGGGTCTCGACTGGAGACTTCGCCAAATTGCTGAAAAATTGCATGGTGTACTCCGTCTTCGTTATTTTGCGGATAACTCTTTGATCTTGTTGACCATGCTGTCAAGTGACATGATGTTCTTAGTCATTAGAAGATATTTTCCGTTGACCACGTAAGCCGGGACACCTTGAACCTTGGCGATGGGGTAGGAAACTTCCCAGAGATCAATGAGTTCTTTTACCTTTGGGTCAGTTGCGTCTTTGTCGTATTGCGCACGATTCCAACCAACAGCATCGAGTCCGGTCTTGATAAACGCATCCGGATCGGCACCATCGTTCCAACGTTCCTTTTTGTCGTGATAGGCCTTATAGAGGGCCATTTCGATCTTGTGGAAGTTGGACTTGGGATCTAAGGGTTTCAGTCCGGCAGCTTTGTCTTTAACAAGGGCTACAGCAAAGAGAGTTGAACCTTGGAGGCCGTATTTTCCTTTTGTCTTCAAATGGAAAGGGACGAATTCCATGTCCGGGAGTTTTCCCATAACAGCTTTGTCGACGGCTTTAGCGTATTTATAGCAGAAGGGGCAGTCGTAACTGAAGACTTTAATAACGGTTCCTTTGCCGATATCGACCGGGCTTTCAAGGACCACGTAGTCCGTGCCTTCTGTTACTGCAGCAAAAGAAAGTGGAGCGGTTAGGGCCATGGAAAACGCAAGTACTGCGCCCATAGCATTTCTTCTTGTGATACTCATGATGTTTTTCTAACTTGTGTATTTGACGATGAGAAAAAGTTTTGGCTTTCGGAGAAGAGTCTCGCTCTTCTCCGAAACTAGTTAAGTTTCAGGAAACGGATTTGCTACTTGGTACTTTCCTTTTTACTGGACTGGCCAAAGGCCTTATTGATGCGGAAAGGCATTGCCTGGTAACCCATGGAGCCGTTGATGCGGATTTCTACGGCTGGATCCTTTTTGCCCCAGTCAAATTCCATGAGGTAGGGCGACGGATTGCCGATTGCTCGTCCGTTTTGAAGTTGCATTTCGGGTGTTGCAGAGTAAACCATGACGGAGTCTTTGTCAGGTTCGTATTGGGTGAGTGAGGTAACGGGGCTGTACCAATTGTGGCCTCGCTCTTTGCCGAATTCCCAAACCTGTTGAACCGTGCCATTCTTCTGGTCAATCTTATAGACCACTGCACGGCTGTATTTCATGGTTGGCATGGCAGGCTGCTCAAAGCCGCGGCCGTCACCGTTATCGAAAGCAGTGACATAAACTACGTCTTTATTGCTCTTGGAATCGATACGGAAAGCGGTGTGCTGCGTCCAGGTGTAGTCAAAGTTACCTTCGCACTTGCCGCTTTCACATTTGACAGGCTTACCGTCCTTATCAATGGGTTTGAGAACTTTTTTGGCGAGATCCTCTTTCCAGCCGTCCGGGGCGGAGAGGATCCACTTAACTTTCTTGTCCCGACCAATTTTGATGATGGCAGACTGATGGCGGGAACTAATGATGATAGAGTCATCTGTCGGATCATAGTCGACGGAGTTGACGTGAGCCCAGTTACGGCCAGCCCCTACGCCGGAGATATCACCGAATGTGTCGGATTTTTCCATTTTGGCAAGGTCTTCGGCCGAAAGAGATTTGCCAGCATGAGAAGCATCAAGGTTCAGGCAAACTGCGCCTTGATCAAGAGACTTAATGACGATGTCACGATACGGGTCGAGGATATCAAAGAGGCGCCATTCGTCTACAACTTTACCTTCTGGTGAGAGTTCAACAATTACGTCGCGGACAGTACGGACATTCTTTCCGTCGGGTCTCTTGTAATCGCTGGAAGCTACACGTAGCAGATAATTTCCGTTTTGGGCCTGATCAAAGGAGTGTGAGAAATCGTTGTAAGCAGGCGGCAATCTGCGGTTAAAAATTTCACGTCCCATGATGTCGTACTTAACGTAGCGTTGGCCGTACCCCCAAGTTAGAGCTCCGTCCTTACCCTGTTGGAAACCCATCATGACGCCTGCGCGGTACGGATCTTCCATGTTGTAGATCGAATCTGGCAGAAGATACCAACGTACAGCCCCCGTGGTATCGATGATCGCGTTCTGAGGATAGAAGGTTCATTCGATAGCGCCTCCGGTTGGGTTATTCCAGATGAAGCGGGCACCTTTGGAAGGAGCGGTAAGGAGGTTGTTGACGAGATAGAGACGATCCTTATATTTTGGATCAACTTTGACAACTGTGGTGTCAAACATAGTGGACTTAAGCGAAGGGCTGCCGTTCACTTCACCGTAAACGGGTGGAGCATAAACTTGGTAGGACTCTTTGATGTCTTTTTTCTCGCCTTTTGCGTCGATACGGGTATAGGTCACTTCTATCGTGTTCACGTAGTCCGGATAGAGTCCGAAGACCGGAATGCCAGCATGAGTCATAACTTCTTCAGGGGTGACCTTGTAGCTGATTTCCTGACCGTCCTTTTTCGGTACGATGCGAACGGAAACATTTTCAAGGTTGTATCCGCCATTGCGGATGATAGCGGTTAAGGGAGCGATGCGGTAAGGATTAGTAATAATTTCCCCGATTTGGCCTTGTTTCGGGTATTTGACGGCAGGTCCGGAAGAACCGCCGGCAGCGAAGGCCCCGCCTGCTAATGCAAAGGCAACAGCGGCAATCATGGTACGAACAACAAGTTTCTTTTGCATGTTTTCTCCTGTGAGGTGCTTTTCGAATAAGTCGAAATGGATAAAGAACATGCGGAAAATTCTAGGAGCTGACTCAAGAGAGGAAAATTGTCAATTCCATTTATAATTTTGAAATAGTTTAAACATTAAATTTCAAATAATGAAAGAATATCCATCGTTTGTGGAGTTGCGGCTTTTGCAGGAACTTTTTAAAGAAAGTAATTTGACAGCAGCGGCCGCAAAATTGTCGCTGACCACGCCGACAGCTAGTCACTACCTCACTCATTTGCGAAACATATTTGACGACAGACTTTTCATTAAGGCAAAGAACGGACTTGTGCCTACTAGCAGAGCAGAAGAAGTGGTGGAAAAGGTGAATGCTGCCGTGTTTGCGCTTGAGGCCCTTATTTCCCAAGAAACCTTTTGTCTTTCTAAAGTTTCACGCACGATACGTATTGGTTGTGTAGACAATGCGCCTTACAGTATTTTTCCAGGCATCCTCCACTTCATCCTTGCTCGTGCACCAGGAATTCAGCTTAAGTTTGAGGAGTTAAAGGGAAACAAATTTGAAAAGGTACAACGGAGCGAACTCGATTTCTTTATTTCGCCTATCGTGAAATCTCTTCCCCCGGGTTTTAAGAGCCTTAATTTATCTAAAAATGAATATTGTCTACTGGCACGTACTGATCACCCTTTGGCGCGTACTGGGGAAGCGGTAAGTGATGCAGAGATTTGCCGCTATCCGTTTATCGATATACGAGTCGGCGAACCTCAGAGCAGTTGTAGGACCTTGCGTGAAGAGGCATTTCCCCGCTGGAAGAATGCAAGAAGTTTGGTAATCAGTCCTTACTTTCTTCCTTTTGTCCCGAGCCTTGAAACGTGCGACTGTCTATTGGTCGCTCCCCGTAAGACCTCAGAGAAGTTAATACTTCGATATGGCATCACAGAGGTGAAGACGAGAACCCCTGGAAAGGTCCAAATTCCACGTCTTATTTGGCATGAGAAGACGGATAAAGATCCCCTTCTGCAGTGGTTTAGAAGCTCGCTTTTGATTGTCTCAACGACAGATTCAATGAAAAAGAATTAGGCAGTTAATAGAGCACTTGACGCTAACGTCACATGTAACTGTTTAACCAAACTCTAGGGAGCGGAGAAGTATTGACCTTTAGCCTCGCAGATTTTGTGGAGATCGACGGCTAACGCCAAGAAGGGGACGTTGCAAAATTTGACTTTTATCAGACCATCACCCCTCTAATTCTTTCAATTCAATTGAGAGAGAAAAAAAGCTAGCACCTTGTAACAATAATATTTTCGTTTAAAGATCCGGATATAAATGCCGGAGCTTTATGCGAGCGTCGCCAGTTGTAAATTGCCAATTGACGACTCTTTTTTCAGCATTTCTCTGAGCAATAAAACTGTTAACGGTGTTCCGGAGAACGTTTATATCGGCGACTCTAAACGGAATGCATTGTCGCTTCAATATGCTAAAGCCTATCTCCGCTACGTTAAGCCAGGAACCGTGCTTGGGCGTGTAGTGCAGCTCCAGCTTATCGCGTAACCGGTGCGCTTCCTCTGGATCGAATGCTTCATAAAGCCTGAGTTTGACAGATTCTGATTGACCTTTTGTGTGGCAACGCCCATGAGGTCTATTTTTTAGCTCTTAACTTATTTACTTTGCTAAGTAAACACGATTTTGAGATACAGAGGGCTGGCCAAAAATACGACGCCTGGCCTCGATTGCCAACATGTTCATCGGAAATTGCTTCGAAAATCGAACCAAGGTTAGCTTCGCCTAGGATAATTATATCTATGAGGGAGGAAATTGATTGATTAGGCCCTGATCAATTCCTCCCCGATGGAAAATTTCTGCCAGATTCTTCGAAAATTAAGTCTCCGATGGGCGAATGGGAATAATTACGTATTTTGCAGAACTTCCCTAAATAATTCATTTCAGTGCACGGCTCCATGGCGAACGTCGTAGGACTGAGCGCCTGAGCACTTTTCTCGAGCTCAGAATAGTCAAGACGGTCGATGCCGACTACTTCACCATCTGTTGTTAACAGAGCAGCACTGACGCAATTCTTAGCCAAATCTATACCGATGACTTCGTATTCAAGATCCGTATCGATCGTTTTTGCGAGTATCCTTCTAACTGACATGGAATCACCTTTAACGAGAAATTTGACACTTTCATTTTGCTCTCTCAATCTCGCCGGGAGCAAAGGGGCTCCATGTCATTACGAATTTAAGCCTCACCTGAGTGAATACTGGAAGATACCGCCGCACCACGACGCCGAGTTTGTGACTTGCATGGAAGATGTATTGGATGTTTATCAGCGCCCTTACGATCGGGCCTATCCGGTTATTTGTATGGACGAGTCTCCGAAACAGTTCATAGGTGAAGTCAGGCAATCGTTGCCGGCCAAGTCCGGCAGCATCGAGAAAGTTGATAATGAATATGTCCGTTTAGGCGTAGCCGAATTGTTTTTAGCTGTAGAGCCTTTAACAGGTAAGATGGTTGCCGAAGTCGAAAACAAACGAGCAAAGAAAGATTGGGCGCAATTCATTCGTGATTTAGTCGATGTCCATTACCCGACAGCGAAGAAAGTAATACTTGTGATGGACAATCTGAACACCCATAAACTTTCATCTCTATATGAAGCGTTTGATCCGGAAGAAGCACATCGGTTACGCGAAAAGCTGAAACTGCATTACACACTCAAGCACGGTTCCTGGCTTAACATAGCGGAGATAGGTTCGCCAATGCATTCCCTTTAGAGTCGCCGAAATAAACGTTCTCCGGAACACCGTTAACAGTTTTATTGTGCAAAGAAATGCTGAAAAAAGAGTTGTTAACTGGTAATTTACAGCTAGCGACGCTCGCATAAAGCTCCGTCATTTGTATCCGGAACTTTAAGCGAAAATATTATTGTTACAAAGTACTAGTTTTTCCTGTTCCTTCGCCTCAAGCGGGAAGGTATAGAGAAGGAGAGGCTCAGAAATTGTAAAATGATTCATGGTATGGGATTCTTGGCGAAACATATTACCATAGCATAGCAGGGGGTTCGATTTCCTCTACTTGCTTTTAAATCAAAGAGTTATCATTTTTTCTATACGTTAAGTTCTTAAATACAAAAAGAGCTGTTGAAAGTCTGCTTTCGACAGACTTTTGCAACAGCCCTTTTTTGAAAAGTTCAAAAACCGTTATTCGCTCTTGTTTTCCGGCGCGACATAGCCTTCAGGGTGGGCCACGCCTTCGCCGAAGAAATGAGCTTCGATCTGGTCCATCAGCCATTTGCGGGCTCTCGGATCAGCCATGGAAAGGCGGTTTTCGTTAACGATCATAGTCTGAAGATGCTTCCACTGTTCCCAAGCTTCTTTGGAAACATTATTGTAGATTTTCATGCCCAGGGCGCCGGGAAGAGGCGGGTAGTCCAGGCCTTCGGCTTCGCGGCCGAGTTTTACGCAGTTAACCATGTGTGCCATTGGTGTACTCCTAATCATTTATCTCAAAATTGTTTTTCAAGTCTACAAGCATTGGACGCCGCTGACCTAAAGATCTTTTATGAAGATTTGTGAACGACGCTGCCAGTTATACAAACGCCGCTTTTCAATCGGCAAATCGTCAACGCCGGCAGGACGGAATCCGCGTTTTAAGAACCAGTGCATAGTTCTTGTGGTCAGAACAAACAGGCGGTTTAATCCGGCTTTGCGAGCCTGGTTTTCAATGTGGCGCAGCAAACGCTCTCCGTCACCAAAACCCTGGTAGGCGACATCAACGGTCAGCGCAGCCATTTCTCCGAGTTTTTCCTCCGGGAACTGATAAAGCGCGGCACTGCCGTAAATGACGCCGTCGTGCTCGAGAACAGTGAAGTGCGAGATGTCGCGTTCAAGTTTCTCGCGGGGCCGTTTGACAAGGGTTCCGTCCTCTTCAAGCGGTTCCAGCAGTTTGATCAGGCCGGAGACGTCGTCAGAGGTCGCCTGGCGCAGAGACTCCAGATTTTCCATCGTCATCATTGTACCGACGCCGTCGTGAGTGAAGAGTTCGGCCAGAAGTCCGCCGTCCATTGCGTAAGGCACGATGTGAACGCGTTCGACGCCGTGTTCAAGAGCCTTCAAGGCAAACGTCAGGTTGTAGATATCCTCTTCGTCGACAAGCTTGTCGTTAATGAACTCTCGAGCGTCTTCCGCGGTAAGTTCCGTGACCACTTCATCAAAGCGTCTGACACCGTCAACGTTGGTGAGCAGAATTAGCTTGTCAGCCTTAAGGGCGCCGGCAATGGAAGCCGCCAAATCTTCGCTCGTCAGATTGAAAGCTTCGCCCGTCGGAGAGAAACCGAGCGGCGAAATCAAAACGATCCTTCCTCCGTCGAGTTCCCGATGAATCGCTTCGCTGTCAACCTTGCGAACGACGCCGGTGAACTTAAAGTCCACGCCGTCGATGATGCCTAAAGGACGGGCAATCACGAAGTTTCCGCTGACGACTCGGCATTGGCTGTGGGCCATCGGAGTGTTCGGTAAGCCCTGAGAGAAGGCGGCTTCAATATCGAGGCGCGCTTCACCTGCCGCTTCTTTGACGCAGACGAGCGCATCGGCGGTCGTCACGCGAATGCCGTTGACGTACTGAGACTCGATGGCTTTGAGCGACATCAGCTCTTCCACTTGGGGCCGAACGCCGTAAACCAGGACGATTCGTGCGCCGATCGCAGAGATCATGCTGATGTCAGCAATCAAGCTGGAAAAATGTTCTTGAAGGATGGTTTCTCCGGCGAGATCGATGACGATCGTTTTGCCGCGAATGGAATGAATATGCGGTGCGACGCTTCTGAACCATTCCACCCAGGAGTCCATTGAAACCGGAACAATCGGGGATTCTTTGTTTTCTTCTGACATGTCCGTTGAATTAAGAAAGGCTTCAATTAGTTGTTGCTGAAATTTTAATATTTGAGAGACCGTAATTTTCTCGGAGAAAACGAGCATTGTCTCGATGGTTTCGGAGAAATTTGTTCAAATTGGGACAGTTGGCAGAAGCATTTTTTTGTTTAGAAATAAATAGCTTCGAAAATTTCGAGCAGAAAAAGCCTAAAAAGTTCTATCCTTAACGAACTTTAGAATGAGATATAAGAACCTGGAACTATGGCAGGCGATTTAAGAGATTTAAAAGCAAAGTTACTCGAAGCACAAAAAGCAGAGAAGAAGCCGCAGGCGGTTTCTCAAAAACAAGAGCCTCCGCGCACCAAATTAACATTGAAGAAGCAAACTCCGGCAGCGTCATCCGGAGCATCAGCCGCACCTAAATCTGTAGACGTGAAGCCGCAGCTGCAAAAGAAAAAACCGTCAGAGCCTTCCAAGCGTCCGGCGCCTAAAGGCAAAGGAACTTCTTTAAAAGGCTTTTCAGATTTGAGAGCGCTGCGTAATCAAATCAACGCACCGCAGGAACAGAAGGACAAAAACGAGCCCCAGAAACCTGTTGCCTCCGAGAAGAAGTCCTCCAGAGTGCTTGTTAAAGTAGGAAACGAGGTGCTCCGCAACGTGCCGCCTAAACTCGAGCTGCAGGAAAGCCTTCCTGTCAGCGAACGCGCTGACGAAATCGCCGAGGCGATTAAAAATAACCAAGTCGTGATTGTTTCCGGTGAAACCGGCTCCGGCAAAACCACTCAGCTTCCTAAAATTGCGATGATGGTCGGAAGAGGGCAGAAGGGGCTGATCGGTCACACGCAGCCTCGGCGTATTGCCGCGACTTCGATTGCTAAGCGTATTTCCGAAGAAATGGGCGCCGAAGTCGGCCAAGTCGCCGGATACAAGATTCGTTTTAAAGACGAATTAGAGCCGGGCGCAACGATCAAATTAATGACCGACGGCATCCTGCTGGCAGAGACTCAGCGCGACAGACTGCTTAAAGCCTACGATACGATCATTATCGACGAGGCGCACGAACGCAGTTTGAACATCGACTTTCTCTTGGGCTACCTTCGAGAAATTCTCCCCAAACGCCCGGACCTTAAACTCATTATTACGTCCGCGACGATTGACTCGGAGCGATTTGCCAAACATTTTGAGGACGTCAATAAGAAGCCCGTTCCGATTATTAATGTCTCGGGCCGTCTCTATCCGGTCCAAGTTCGTTATCGTCCGGTCCAAGACGAAGAAGAAAATGACGACCGCACGCTGATGCAGGCTATTGCCGATGCATGTGATGAACTGATGGGGGCAGGCAGCGGCGATATTCTGGTCTTCCTGCCCGGCGAACGTGAGATTAGAGAAGCAGCCGAAGCCTTGTCTCCGGCTGCACGAAAAGGCGTTGAGATTCTTCCGCTCTTTTCCCGCTTAAGCATTGAAGAGCAGGACCGCATCTTTAAGACAGACGGCCGTCGCCGTATTGTGCTTGCGACCAATATTGCAGAAACCTCTTTGACGGTCCCGGGCATCCGATACGTCGTGGACACGGGACTCGCTCGCGTGAAGCGTTACTCCTACCGCAATAAAGTTGAGCAGCTTCAAATTGAACCCATCAGTCAGGCAGCGGCAAAACAGCGTGCCGGTCGATGCGGTCGTGTAGCGAACGGTATTTGTATTCGACTCTACGATGAGAAGGATTTCGAAAAGCGCCCCGAATTTACGGATCCGGAAATTCTGAGAAGCTCCTTGGCAACCGTGATTCTCCGCATGAAGTCGCTGCATCTGACAGATGTTCGCGAGTTCCCGTTTGTCCAGGCACCGCTTCAGCGCGCGATTACTGACGGTTACGATCTTTTGATCGAGCTCAATGCGGTGAAGGAACGCGGCGGCGAATTGACGCCGGTCGGAAAAGAACTTGCAAGGCTGCCGTTAGACGCTCGTCTTGCCCGCATGCTGCAGGCCGCTGCAGAAAACCAGGCTTTGGCCGAAGTACTGATTATTGCTTCGGCAATCAGTATTCAGGATCCTCGCGAGCGTCCTTTGGATGCTCAAGATAAGGCGGCCGCCGCGCACAAGAAGTTTGCCGACGAGAAGAGCGACTTTCTTTCCCTGATTAAGCTTTGGAACTGGACGCAGGATGCGATTGCCAATAAAGAAAGCAATCGACTGCTCGAGCAGAAGTTCCGTCAGAACTATCTATCCGTCAAAAGGCTTCGCGAGTGGCGGGATGTTTACCGTCAGCTGAAAGAGCTTACGCAGGAAATGGGCTGGCGTCTAAACACGGCGCCGGCGACCTATGAACAGCTGCACAAAGCGCTGCTGTCGGGTCTCTTGGGCAATATCGGCATGAAAGACGTCCAGGCTGATTACAAAACACCGCCGTACACAGGTGCCAGAGGCATTAAGTTTTGGCCGTGGCCCGGTTCTTCTCTGGCGAAAAAAGGCGGCAAATGGATCATGGCTTCCGAGCTCGTGGAAACAACCCGTCTATTTGCCAGAACACTGGCCAATCTCGAGCCTGAGTGGATTGAGAAGGTGGGTGCTCATCTGATTAAAAAATCCTGGAGCGATCCTCATTGGGAGAAAAAGGCCGGCAATGTCATCGCTTTAGAGAAGGGCACACTGTACGGACTGCCCGTCTATACAGAAAGAAAGGTGGATTTCTCACGCAAGGATCCGAAAACCTCTCGAGAGATCTTTATTCGCCGAGCTTTGGTAGAAGAAGAACTCGAAAGTCAGGCCCCGTTCTGGCAGCACAACGTCGCCATGATCAACAACATCCGCGAGATGGAACACAAGTCTCGCCGTCCGGATGTGTTGGTGGACGACAGCATGATTTACGAGTTTTACGACAAGAAAATCAGTCAGGATGTGGTTAACCAGCAGACATTCGATAAGTGGCGCGAAAAGGCGGAAGCCGAGAACCCGAAACTTTTGTTTCTGCAGAAGTCCGACTTAATGCGTCATGATGCAGCCGGCATCACGATCGAATACTTCCCGAAGAAGCTTGAGATCGCCGGCATCCCGATGGCGCTGAATTACAACTTTGATCCGGGTTCTCTGCGCGACGGTGTCACGATGACTGTGCCGCTTTATGCCCTGAATCAGCTGGATCCGGTCCGCTTAGAGTGGCTCGGGCCTGGAATGGTC
>ERZ791921.1130-NODE-1130-length-11471-cov-2.570340_pt1 | contig 11471 bp, 5 predicted proteins | sample MGYA00510135_ERZ791921 | MGnify/ENA primary metagenome ERZ791921 (study PRJEB30046, sample SAMN00792070) | human gut metagenome | study: EMG produced TPA metagenomics assembly of the A metagenome-wide association study of gut microbiota in type 2...
TGACGTACCTGCATAAGAGGAACCATTAGGAGCCTCTGAAATCAAAGGGAAATCACCATAAAGCTCAACATTTCTTACAAAAGAAGAATATTCCTGAAGCAACTCATCATACTGACCTTTCTTGTAATCAATAATCAAATCACAATACTCTATACAACGTTGGTAATCCCCCTGCCACAAATACATGTCCGCCAACATGGCATATATGGCATAACGGGTGATACGGTTTATGTTATCATCACTATATTCACCATAAATCCGTATCGCATCATTCTTCACGGCTTCCAGGTCAGCAATGATATGGGCCAACACTTCATCGAAACTGGAAGCCGGAATCCGGTAGTTCTTCGAATCGTCAATAGATGGTTCGGTCACCAACGGGACATTACGGAACGTACGAATCAAATAAAAATAACATAAACTGCGTATGGCCGTAACTTCCGCAATATTAGCCTTCATCTCGGCTTCCGTGTAATTCGGATCCTTTTCTTGCACCTGTGGAGCATAATGGATTACCGTATTACAACGGTTAATGCACTGGTAAAACGATTCCCACTTTGCATAACCATTCGTTTCCAACAAATTTTCTTCAGCTATACGGAGGATGTCTTGAGGAGCACCTGCCCCCGTGGTCAAATTGTCGGAACGCAACTCGCCCCACACCAACATCCGTTTCAGACAATCACCCGACTCCAACTGCGCATAACAAGAATTCACCACACTGGCCACGTCGGCTTCCTCCGTCCAATAGTTCTCCAAGACCACTTCATTAAGAGGAACAATGCTCAAGAAATCATCGCAAGCCGTCAGCGAAGAGGCCAATAAAGCCGCAGAGAACAACTTTGTAACTTGTTTGTTTATATAGAATTTCATAACGTAAACATTTTAAATATTAGAAACCTATCTGCACGCGTGCCGTAAACTGCCGCGAACGCGGTGTCTTGGCTCCATCCGTGGCCACACCCATTCCGCCATACCCAACCTCGGGGTCTGCACCGGAGTAATTGGTCAGACAAAACAGATTGCTGGCATTCAAATTGATGCTCAACGAAGCCACACCTATTCTCCTCAACAACTTGGGGTCAAGAGAGTAACCCAAAGAAAGATAGTTGAGACGCATGAAGGAAGCATCCTCCACGAAACGATCGCTACCCAAATAATTAAATCCCTTGTTATACAAGGCACGGGGAATCTCTGCCAACTGTCCCTCCGTACGCCAACGCCAATTGACAGAGGCGGCCTGATTATTGTTATTATGCATGGACTCTGCATCCATCCTGGCACGATTTACAACTTTGTTCCCCGCACGGAAATTAAACTGCGCATTGAGCGACCAACGGCCATAAGAGAATTTCAGCCCCCAACCACCGGTAATCTTAGGCAACGAAGAACCCAAGTAAACGATATCCAACTCATTGATATTCCCATCATGGTTAATATCCTCGTAAATGGCATCTCCACCTTGGAACTCATACAGTTCAGTATTCGTTATCTTGTCATACCCGAATACCATTGGAATGGTGAACCCGGCCTTGTCGCGAATCACATTACCGTTCTCGTCACGAGCCACAGGAGCATTCGGTCCACTCACACCCGGCACCTCAACCTCCGAATAATCGGAATATTGGTATACGCCCTTATAACGGAAACCATATATGGCACCGAACGGGTTGTTAAGTTGGACACGGGTCAAGTATGAGCCATTATTATTGTCGAAGTCCTTATTAAGGTTAGCCAATGCCGTGGGTTCCATTTCCACAATTTCGTTTTTGTTGTTGGCAAACGTCACATTGAAACCCAACCTGAACTTACCGACTTTGACCACGTCCGTACCATTGATATTGAATTCCCAACCGTTATTGCGCATTTTCCCGACATTGGTCCAAGAAAGAGACGGGAAACCGGAAGAAGAAGGAATGTTCACATTAGTCATCAAAAGTTTGGATGTCATTTGGGTATAGATATTGAAATCAGCCGTAACCCTATTATCGAACAGTCCCAGATCGAAACCCACGTTCCATGTTTCCTTCTCTTCCCACTGCAAATTACTCAACCGGATATTGCTCGGGTATATGGAATTGGCTCCATTATAGGAATCCGTCGCCGTATACTTCGAGAAAAAGAGGTATTCAGCCCCAGGCTGGCTTCCTACACGTCCCCAACCCGGACGGACAGAAAGCATGGACAACCATTTTTGTGCCCCTTTCATCCATGGTTCGTCCACTACATTCCAACGGAACGACAAGGCAGGGAAAGTACCCCAACGCTTGTTGTCACCAAACTTGGTCGTACCGTCACGACGGACAGAGAAGTCCGCAATGTAACGGCTCTTAAAGGCATAATGAGCTGAGAATGTCATGTAAATGCTCCTCCATTGGCCAGCCCCAGTAGACATTCCAGAAATCAAGCCATCGGCCGTAGGAGACTGTATGCTCCCTGTTGGAAGGTTATACACAGAATTAGACTGCTGTTTGGAATCACCGTCTATCAACTGGAACTGCGCCATCGCCATGAAAGAATGGTCGGCATTCATGAAATGAGGAATAAACGTCAAACGATGGGTCGTCGTGATAGCCCTGCCCTTATGCGCTTCCGATGTAGCCTTGTTGTTATTCTTGTCCGTCCACCCGGCCGTTACCAAACTGGAAGGATAAAACTTGTCGGTATACCGATTCTCTATATTGAACAGCACTTTGCCTTCGTACTTTAATTGCATTTTGGAATCATCCAACCCCAAAAGGTTATAGTGCAATTGGAACTCGGGCTGCATCCTATACAATGTCTCTTCATTCGTGGCCTCGTATGCCAAAGCCACGGGATTCACCAAACTGTATTGGTCGCCATTCTGACGGAACGTGGAAGAAGCTGTCGGCAACATGTGGTAGTAATTTGGGGTATTGTTACCATAAGCATCCTGCTCGTAAATAGACATGTTCGGCATTTTGCGGTAAGCAATATTCAACAAATCACTATAGTTCTTCTGGTTATCCTGATACGTCAGGTTAAAGTTCGTCACAATCTTGATGCGGTCGCTCACAAAATAATCCAAGGCCACACGAGTCGTGAAACGGTCAAGCTCCTGGGCAATGACCGTACCGGTCTGGTGGTCGTAACCGGCAGAGATACGGAACGCAGCCTTCTCTCCTCCACCGGAAAGCGTCACATAATGCTTTTGCAACCAACCCACCTTGGTCACCGCATCCACCCAGTCCGTATTGTTGTTGTAATGTTCATACTCTGCAAACGACGGATCGTAATTAAACTCCGGAATGTCGGACGCGGCATCACTTAATTCCGGATTATAATATGCTTCTTTCATCAACATGGTGTATTGGTCACCATTCAGCATGCGCATGCCTTTGGGTTGGTAAGTCATCGTAGCCGCATAGGAATAAGTCACTTTAGTCTTCCCCCTGACCCCACGCTTTGTCTTAATTTCAATCACACCATTTGCTCCCTGCGAACCATAAATGGCCGTACCTGCGGCATCTTTCAGCACCGTAATACTGGCGATGTCATCCGGATTGACATTCAACAGCTCAGAATACTGTTCCTCAGTGGCCGAAGCGAAATCAAAACCGGACAAGTAATCGCTTTCAAACACATTACCATCTACTACCACCAAAGGTTGGGTATTACCGTTGATAGAACTGACTCCACGCAAACGCATGGTCGTACCGGCCCCCAAGTCACCGGAATTGAACACGATATCCAAACCTGCCACACGACCTTGCAAAGCCTCGTCGATGCTCGTCAGGCTCAATCCTTCAAATTCTTTAGCATCAATAGTTTGATGAGCCACCGACACTTCGCGTTCCGGTATGGCCAAACCACTGGATTGTATTACACGTTTCTGTTTCACAACCACTTCTTTTAATTGCAGGTTGCTCTTCAACTTTATATTGTAACGTGTCCCTTTAATAGGGATAAGTTGTGTGGCATAGCCTACGTACGAAATCTTCAGACGGTGCTTCGGATTCACAATGCGGAAAGAAAAGTTTCCATTGATGTCCGTTACACCATGAGCCACGATACGGTTTGCCTCGTCTACTTCGACCACATTCACCATCATCAATGGCTCAATATCGTCAGAGACGGTACCACTAATCATCGTCCCGGGTGCTTGCGCAAAACCCATCAAAGGCAAAGCGACAAACGCACCTAACATAATATGTCGATATAGGGTTTTCATTCATTTATAGTATTACTTGGTTTAACATTTTATTCCATACTTCCTTTTTCTTTTTCCCAAATCAGCGGTCCGTCGATTTGATGCACCACCGCATAAGAAGAAGTATAAATCTCAGAGGCAGATGCCACATCTTTGGTGTTGTACTGGTATTCACGAGCCATCAGATTGTAAAGCCCACCATTTGTCAACACATTGCGCTTGTTTCCTGCCGCATCCGTCACCGACAGGTGGCTTCCATCTCCTTTTACCGTCAAGCGGCAGTAGGAAATCGTATTGTCTGCCCCATTGATTTCATAAGCAGAGGTTTCATAATCAGCCTCTTCTATATTCCCCTGTCCGATATATAACGAGTTATCCTGGATATGGTATTTGAGGAATTTCTCTATTTGCTCCGTCATCCTTTCTTTTTCATCCTCGTCTTGTTCCTCTTCCACCTCATCCCAAGTCGGCAGCTTGCCTTCATTATGCAAAGCCTGTATCGACGCATTCGTCGGCACATAAACCGTATAATGGAATGTATTAAACAACGTTATACTCGGACTTGGACAGGCATAAGAAGGTGCGTCAGGACTGCTTCCTATAGAAATCAGGTTTGACATTATGGATGACCCTTCCATCAATTTATAAAATTCCGAGAACTCATCGTTCTCTTTCAGAATGTCTGGAACTGATTTCCGGGCTGTCTGTATGAGTGCCCCATCCAATATATAAGCTTTACCGTTTTCTTCCGGGTAAATTTGTGCAACAGGCAATTTTTCACCATGTTCCAATTGCCATCCACCGGCCACTGTCATATTGGATTGCCCGGCATTCTCTATGAGAATCGTACCTCCGTCTTTTGTCCGATAAAACTTTTCCCCACTTTCGACATCTCCCACCACGATATGCGTTTCCAATATATCCGTCAAGCGGTCACGTACCTGCCCGACAGAAGCCTCACCAATAGAATCAAGCTTTACTCCTGCCTCAATGTCATAATTAAAAATGAAAGCACGTACTTTCTCCGTTTCCGTCTGAGCGCTCTCATCGTAATGGAACTCAAAAATCTGTGTTTGGTTTTTACCAAAAGAACATGGATCCACGTAAGTCAACAAACCATGGTTCGTCGGGATAAAGAAGCTGTAAACAGAATTTTGCGAATTCAAATACACATCATAATCATACTGGTCGATAGCCCAATTGATAATATTCATCGTTTCATTGACCAATGCCGGAAACGACACGGATATATAGGCTACCGGACTAAACACCCTATTTGTCAAATAGACAGCCCCGTTACAAGCGAAGAACACGCTATCCACATCTTCCTTTTTAATCTTCAGTTCATCATTCGCATCATTCAACACTGTGCTGAATTTACTGGGAACAGAATTGGAAAAAGAATTAAGCATGTTTACGTTCAATAACTTCGAAAGCACCTTGTCTGGCACATTCTCCCAAGTCCCATATCTATCTTTCAATACTTTTCCGGCACCATTTTCCCAATATTCCGTAAGCGCGGCATCAGTTGGCACAAGCATGACGGCCATGTCTTGTTGCAAAAGGACATCCGTAGAGACACTGGCGTTTAATTCAGAGTAATAGGCATTCCATCCCGGGTCGAATTTCAGCATCGCCTCCACCGGTTCTTCCTTCTGCGTCAAATTCAAAGGCGATCCACCTTGTGAACGCTCTGAAAAATAACGTTTCTGAAAAACAGAATCATAACTGGTGCCATACAAACGGTTATACTCCCGCGTCAACGATTCATCATAATAAGGTGCTGAAAAACGATCCAACATCTTAGAATATTGTTGTGCACGCGGCATTCCTGCTATGACATTTGCCAAATTAGGAAGCGGGGTCATCACATCTCCCATCTTATGTACAAAGCCATTAGAACAACGAATGTTTTGCTCTACCATCATCACTCCATTCACATTGGCATCACCCGGCTTACGCTCCGTGGCGTAATTAAAGAGAAAATTACAATCGTCATTGGAAATACGACGGTTCTGCAAATAAGCCTCAATGAAATGGATCATAGGCGCCGTGGTCATATCTGCCAAACAAGGGATTGTCTTACCTGAATTTTTGTAATATGCCCAATACTTTGTATCCGGCATATCAATCGGCCGAAGTACGGGAACAGTGTCGTATGCCGATGCCGAAGTCAAACGGCGCATACAGTCTCCCTCTGTCGGGCCTGTGGAACTGGACAAATAAGCTACCTGGCAAGCATTGTTAATCATTGAGCCATAAAGCAACTGCTTCTTTTGCGCCATGGACAACTCCTCGTAACTTCTCACGCCCCATTTCCCACTATTATAGAAACGTGCGTAGGCATCATCATCAGCCACGAAGAGAGTTTTGCTACCCGTACGGGCAAGAACCTCAGTATAACCAAGGTCGTCAATCATTCTCACTACATTGGTGTAATTCCCATTCGACTTCAAATAGTCGTAAATACTACTGCCTAGCCACGCCGGATCTTCATCTATCAAATCGTAGCCATCATTGCAGGAGTAGACACAACCCAAGGCACAGCATGCCAAGCCAGCCCAAAAAGGAGCGAATCTTCTTCTGTTTTTCCTTGCACTCATATTAGATTATTTTATTAGTGTTATTACTTCATTTAAAAATAAATCGAAACTCTCGTTATCTGGTGCTAAATTACAGCATAAAACTGAAAGTCATTTTCGCTCATGTATCATATTCCTTTTATTTTGTTACATACCTACAAAAAAAGCGAAAAAGCCCGTTGGATAGGTCTTTCCCGCTTTTGTAACTCAAAAAAGCATTAATGCCCTCATGTTACATTCTCTATGTTCTTTGTAACATTTCCTATGAATTATGGTAATTTATCCATATCAGCTGCCGTATAATTGTCCAAATGTAACCTGAATTCCATCAATTCCTCCAAATCATGTACCGGAGGAGGACAATCGGCCGGAATCGACCGACGGGAATACTGTTGGAAATAAAGCAGGCAAGCATCCCGCCACCATTCCGCATCAAGTGCTTGCCGCTCGAATCGCATCTGTATGGCTTCGTAACGCTCCGTGTCGACATACGGTTGAACTTTCTGCCACAAATCCACAAACTCCCGGGCATCTTCGACTCCGCTGTTATAAATGTAACAGAGGTTATCCCACAAAGTCAAACCGTTCCGCATCACATACTCCCAAGGCACGTGATGAAACCATAAAAGATATTCTTCCGGACATGTTTCCAAATCTCCGTAAAGCGTAGCCAACGGTTCATGGTATTGCAAAACGGCCTTCGACCCTCGTACCGTGCGATCGAAACCAACTCCTACCGTATCGGCCCGGTGGTAATACTTCGGCAACCAATCCGGGCGTGTATCAGGAGGAGCACACCATGGCTCAGGTCCGTAATGATGCCCGAAAGCAAATATATGGTGCAACCCCAACGGCATCATATAGCTAACCGCCGTATCCCATGAACGTAAAAGCAACTGGCGCACCGGTTCGATGAAATGTTCATCAGTTGAGAAAGTCTGCTTCAGAAACTCTTCGGCAATCTGTTCCGCCGACAGTTCGGTATTCCAACACAAACGACCGAAAGCATACCAATTAGCCTGTGCCATATCGTTTCCGGTCCAATTGACCACATCCCCGATGTTGGCCACTCCCGCCACGGCCGACCGGGAATGAATGCCGACCCGATGCTGTGTGACATCTGCTACAGTTCCTCCCCCAACCCGATAAGTTTCGGCATCCAAACAATCTTTCCACATCGTTGCCAAAAATACCGTATGAATGGACTGCCCCAAATACTCCTGGGTTATTTGGAACTCCGGCATAACCTGTGTGTGTTGCATGGCACCGAACAAGGGGCTGAAAGGTTCACGGGGTTGAAAGTCTATCGGCCCGTTTTTCACCTGTACAATCACGTTATCACGGAATTGCCCATCGAAAGGCATAAACTCCTCGTATGCCTGGCATGCCCGGTCGGGACTTTCCGCCTGATAGACAAATGCCCGCCACATCACCAATCCCCCATAGGGAGCGAGCACGTCGGCCAACATATTGGCCCCATCGGCATGCGTCCGCCCGTAATCTTGTGGGCCGGGTTCCCCTTCACTGTTCGCCTTGACCAAAAAACCGCCGAAATCGGGAATCAGACGGTAGATTTCTTTAGCCTTCTTCTTCCACCACCGTTGTACATCCTCGTCCAACGGGTCGGCCGTAGACAGCTCCCCAAGGGCTTTCGGGGAAGCAAAGTTCACCGACAAATAAGTCCTTATGCCATACGGGCGCAGCACTTCGGCAATAACCGCTACTTTACGAAGCATTCCGGTGGAAAGCATCTGAGGTTTGGCGTTCACATTATTGAGCACCACGGCGTTAATGCCGACAGAAGCATTGGCACGAGCATATTCCTCGTACAATGGGGAAACCGTTTCGGGCAGCTCGTCCCACTTCCATATCGAACGTCCTGCGTAACCTCTCTCTACCGTCCCATCGGGATTGTCCCAATGGTTCAGGATGCGAATGTCGTAAGAAGGTCTTTCTGTCACAGCCACACCATCCGACAGTAAATCTCCGGCCTGCTGTCTACGCAACAAATCATAGGCGGCATAAAGCACGCCGTTGTCGGATGCCGAAGAAAGCTCCACGTCCAGACCTTTCCTGCAAATCGTAAAACCATCCCTCATAACCCCATCCTTAGAGACACGAAGAAGCACACGCCCCTCCCCTTTCCAAAAGTCTTTCAATTCACGAGACGCAATATCCAAAGTTGCCGTCCGTTCCGTACTTTCCGACAGACTGACATCAGCCGGTAGCGCATTTCGCTCCATGCGGAGCCATAGCCGATGGCCATCCTCTGCATGGAGCGAAAGCACGAAAAACAAGCCTATAATCCACAACCAGTTTTTCATCCTGCCCAAACCGTTAATCATCCATTCCTTCTATCATCTCGATTTTTCCATCTGCGTCATAACGCAATTCACAGACTTTCAGGCTACGCAACCACGTACGCCCTCCCGACGGCACCGAATCATGATGGAACAAATACCACTTTCCTTTGTACTCCACGATACAGTGATGGGTAGTCCATCCTACAACAGGAGTAAGAATTACCCCCTGGTAAACAAACGGACCGTATGGGTTATCACCGATGGCATAACACAAAAGATGCGTATCTCCTGTGGAATAAGAGAAATAGTACTTCCCGTTGTATTTATGCATCCATGAAGCTTCGAAAAAACGGCGGTCATGGTCGCCTGCCTTCAGAGGTTTTCCGTCCTCATCCAAAATGACCACGGGACGCGGCTCTTCGGCAAACTGTTTCATGTCTTCCGCCAGACGTGCCACACGGGAAGGTATGGCCGGTTCACCATCAGCCGGAAACTCCGCACATTCCAAAGCACTATTATCCTTATAACGCTGAAGCTGACCGCCCATCAGTCCCCCAAAATAAACATACACCTGACCGTCATCATCCTTGAATACGGCCGGATCTATGGAATAACTTCCCCTGATGGGATCCGGCTCCGGTACAAAGGGTCCGTAAGGCGTGTCGCTGACAGCCACGCCCAAACGGAAGATATCCGTATGGTCTTTGGCAGGGAAATAAAGATAATACTTCCCATCCTTTTCGCAACAGTCGCAATCCCACATTTGACGCTTCACCCAAGGTACGTCCGTCTTGTCAAGAACCATACCATAGTCTGTCACATCTCCTTCCATCACATCTTCCAACGAGAATACATGATAGTCGCGCATGTCGAAATGCGCCCCCCAATCGTCCTCGGGTATGCCACTTTCCCAATCATGGGAGGGGTAAATATACACTTTGCCTTCAAACACATGTACCGACGGGTCTGCCATATAATCGCCCGGTATCAAATATCTTTTCTTCATGATACAAATATTTAATGAATGGTTACACCTTTATCATATTCGCTAAAATCAATTATACTTGTCGGATTGCGCCATCTCGACAATGGTTTTGACAAAGCCTTTAGGTTTCATCTTACGGTCAAAGGCCAAAGGATAATCCGTACGGCCACGCACGGGAAAACCGTTTTTCCAAGAATCACCATCGGTTACCCCCCAAAAAGTCACACGTGTAAGGTCTTTGCTGTGGCGTAAGTATATATCGAAAAGTTTTATATAAAAATCATCAGCCTCTTTAGCCTTTGCTTTCGGAAGACCATCCTTATAAGGGTCTATCTTTTTTTGATACTCAAAATTAGTCTCAACGGCAGCACCGTAATTTCCTTTCGGCCAAGGCAAAACACTTAAATCCAATTCTGTCACCATGACTTTCACCCCGGCGGCAATAAATGTATCCATACTTTTTTCGTATTCATCAAGCGGAGTATTGAAACCGACATGCGACTGCATGCCAACAGCATCTATACGGCATCCATGAGCCTTTAAATCCTTAATCAAACGTACAACACCTTCCCGCTTGCCCGGCGAATCCATTCCATAATCGTTATAGTACAATTCGGCTTCCGGGTCTGCTTCATGCGCAAATTGGAAAGCAAGACGAATGAAATCAGGCCCGATTATCTTATAAAAACGGGACTTGCGGAAATCACCGTTACCTTCAATAGCCTCATTAACCACATCCCATCCTTTCACCCGACCTTTGTAATGCCTCACTACCTTATATATATGGTCTTTCATCCGCTGTACAAGAACCTCACGACTCACAGTCTTACCGTCCTTGTCCGTGAAAAACCACCGGGAATGCCATATCAAGCAGTGGCCAGTAACCACCTGCCCATTTTTTTCCGCCAAATCGCACAAACGATCCCCGTCCTTAAAGTTAAAGACACCTTCTTGCGGCTGCAGCACTTCGGCTTTCATGCAGTTTTCTGCCACCACGGCACTGAAATTATCCTTAATCAAAGCCTGCAAAGCCTTATCACGGCTCACCACCTGCCGCGTATTCAAGGCTGTTCCGATAAGAAACTTGTCTGCAAAAGCTTCTCGCATGGTAGTAGCTTTCTGACTAAAAACCCCAATGGTCGCCATTACCGCTGCCAGTAAAAAAACACTTCGTTTCATAATAGACCTATTTAAAAAATTAATAAAACGTCATTTACCATCATTCGTCCTTCTCCGTGCCAATTCAGCCTGCATCTTTTCGTTCAGCGTCTTGGATATAGGGTAGAAGAAAAGAGCCACCACTCCCACACCGAAACACAAACCGGGCACTATACTTGAGGCCATCCGGATACCGAACAACGAGTCTGCCGATTGGGAGGCAGCAGCATCGTTTACATAACCAAATACAGAGAGGATCAAACCGGCCACGG
>ERZ791921.1134-NODE-1134-length-11445-cov-3.441089_pt1 | contig 11445 bp, 10 predicted proteins | sample MGYA00510135_ERZ791921 | MGnify/ENA primary metagenome ERZ791921 (study PRJEB30046, sample SAMN00792070) | human gut metagenome | study: EMG produced TPA metagenomics assembly of the A metagenome-wide association study of gut microbiota in type 2...
TCTGCAATCAGGGGCTCAATGTGATCTTAAGCATTTCCGTACCTGTACTGGATGCTATTTATCCCATTTCCATCATGCTGATCGTGCTCGGACTGTGTGATACAAAACTGGGACATATTCCCTTTATCTATCCCTGCACCATCGGCTCTGTAGGATTCATAAGCGTTATCTATGCAGCTGAAAACATCGGCCTGGATCTTGGAGTTTTAAGCCCTATCTTCCACTCCCTTCCGCTGTATTCCGCCGGCCTGGGATGGACCGTCATCGCTGTCCTTGTCATGGTTGTGTGTATTCTCACCTTCCGCTTTTTGCCGGCCCGCTCTGAAATCCAGTCATAATAAAACGAAGCTCCCTGTATACTGAACTAACCGTATACAGGGAGCTGTTTGTTATTATGAAAAATGATGGATCCTGGGATTTTTCATTCTGGGGAATCATACTCACAGGAGTATTGTTTTTGATGGCCTACGGAGCCGGCCAGTGGACTGCCAGACAGGCAGAAGCGGGATTTTTCGGCCCTTCGGATCATCTGGAAGCGTCTGCAGACGGAAACTGGGGTCTGGGTTTTCCTGAAAAAGGAAAAACACCCGTTGGGAATGCCTCTGCCGAATATTTAAAACAGTATCATGCCTGGTATGCCGGAAATCCGGATGAAAAGGTAATCTATCTCACCTTTGATGCAGGCTATGAAAACGGAAACACCGAACCAATCCTGGATGCACTGAAAAAGCATCATGCACCGGCGGCCTTCTTTTTAGTAGGAAACTATCTGGAAACAAGCCCCGAACTGGTAAAACGGATGGTATCGGAAGGCCACATTGTAGGGAATCACACCTATCACCATCCCGATATGTCAAAAATTTCCAGCAAAGAAGCCTTCCAGAAGGAGCTGTCCGATCTGGAAACCCTCTATGAACAGACCACTGGACAGAAAATGAAGCGATACTACCGCCCCCCTCAGGGAAAATACAGTGAAAGCAATCTGCAGATGGCAAAGGATATGGGATATCAGACCTTTTTCTGGAGCCTGGCCTATGTGGACTGGTATGAAAACAAACAGCCCTCGAAGGAAGAGGCCTTTGAAAAGCTTTTAGGCCGCATCCATCCGGGGGCTGTGGTTCTCCTTCACAGTACATCAAAAACCAATGGACAGATTCTGGATGAACTGCTGACAAAATGGGAAGAAATGGGATATCGTTTTGAATCCCTGGATCATCTTACAGCTCAGTCTGCCAGATGATCCTCCCACTCCTTTTCCCGAAAACCCGGGAAGGCCCACTGGTCTGTAACTGCCAGAGGGCGTTTTACAAGCATACCATCGGATGCAAGAAGCTCCAGCTGCTCCTCCTCTGTCATCTGGGGCAGCTTGTCCTTAAGGCCCAGCTCCTTATACAGATTCCCGCTGGTATTGAAAAAGCGCTTTAAGGGAAGGCCGCTTTTCTTATGCCAGACGGCCAGTTCCTCCTTTGAGGGATTCTGTTCCTTAATGGGTCTTTTTTCATAGGAAATCCCCTTTTCATCCAGCCAGTTTAAGGCTTTTTTACAGGTACTGCATTTGTCATAGCACAATATCGTCAGCTTCATTCTTCTGATTCCTCCATTTCCAAACTTCCTGAAAAGTGACGGTCGTCCAATGTATGGGCCCTGATCCCTGTTCCCTTTCCATTCAGACACTGAATCTGTATCTCCCCGCCTGCAAGCTCTACGGTATCCTCATAAAGAGCCGTTTCCTCTCCGGTAAATACCAGTTTCCCCTTCGATCCGCAGGGCAGAGGGTTCATCCTGATTAAGCGTTTCCTCCTTCCACTCCCCCTCCAGGGCCGTTTCTCCCTGAAGCCTTAAGCTTCCTTCTCCGCGTATGGTAAGAGTACCTGCCCCCTTTTTCAGGGCGGCGTCTGTACTTAAAAGTTCGCTCTCTGTCCCCTTTTTCAAAACCAGGGTAAGATCTCCCTGGATTTCAAGAGCCGGAGTCTTTCTTTCCAGGCTGCCTGCCTTTAGTCCGTCCAGAGTCAGTGTGTATTGGCCTTTGGAATTTCTCAGCACCCATCCTTTTCCCTCCGTAACCTTTCCCTGCAGGGGAATGGGTATTTCTTCTCCGTCAATCGCCACATGGCTTAAAGGAACCTGAACCCTGGAGGTGGTAAGCCCCAGCTTTGACGCTGCAAAAAGCCCCAGAAATACAACGGCCGGACAGAAGAACATCACAAGGCCGATAAACAGAAGGGTCTTCACAATTCCCCCTGTAAATTCCTTCATATTTTCTCTCATCCCTGTTTTATCCTTTCCTGCACGTACATGGTGTTTTTAAGTTCCAAATCCTTTTTTGCCTGTTCTAACCGCCTGTAAAATTCCTCATAAAACCCTTTTGTTTCTCCATACGGCTCCATGTAAAACCGGTTCAGCACATAAAGACAGATTTTTTTTGATTTCTCCTGCCCTTCTGCTCCCAAAGAACGGATCCTTTCTCCCAATTCCTTTGTCATGTAGTGCCAGTCACTGATAAACTGCTCATAGGCCGCAAAATCAGGCGTATCCAGCCATTTGCGTACCCGTACCTTTGTCCGATTTTCCTTCCTGCACTCATGGATCTGGAGAAAATACCGGAAGCTTCCGTTTTCATAAAGACGGCCCAGAGGAAAGAGACGGCAGAAGCCTGGCCGGAATGTATGAATGGAACACCGGCCTTCTGAGTTTAAAAAGGAACAGGCCTCTTTCTCCCCCGTCATCTTTAAATACGGAAGGATCAGTCCGTCTGCCATTTTAAGACCCACAGCCTCCTTCATCAGCTCCTCAAAGCTTTTTCCAAGCCCCTCTGACAGGCGGCAGATATCATAAGGATCCAGCAGAATGGAATCCCCCATGCCCTGACAGCAGGCAGAGCAGCCCTCACAGTCTCCGCAGTCCGCCTTTACCATATCCTCTGCCCCGTAAAGCTTTCCATCGGAAATTTCCGCCAGATCAATCCTTCGTTCCATATTGTTCCCTCTTTCTTTTCCTTCCGGACATGTTACGGATCCACCTTAAGCCCTGCAAGCGCCGCGGCAAACGCATTGTTTAATGGTTCCGTTTCTTCTTTTTTCTGCTGGTTTAAGTAGCGGGCCACATCCTTTTTGGATACGCCGGCTCCTTCCTTCTTTCTCCGGTCCTTAAAAGCAAACAGCTTCTCCTTGTGACCGCAGCTGCATACGAAAATCTGTCCCTCTCCCTTTCCCCGCAGCTCCATTTTTTTATGGCATACAGGGCAGCGGGCATTGGAGGTTCGGGAGACAGTCTCTCTGTGACCGCAGGCCCGGTCCTGGCAAACCAGCATCTGGCTGTTTTTTCCCTTTACAGAAAGCATCCGTTTTCCGCAGACCGGACATTTGGTATTGGTCAGGTTATCATGGCGAAACTGCCCTTCTCCTGTTTTAATCTGCCCCAGAAGTTCCTTACAGTAGTCACGGATTTCTTCCATAAATGCATCCCGCTTTAAGTCTCCCTTTGAAATGGCTGAAAGCTTCATCTCCCACTGGGCGGTAAGCTCCGGTTTTTTTAAGTCCTCCGGCACCAGCTCTAAGAGCTGTTTTGCCTTGGAGGTGAGGAAAATATCCTTTCCCCGCTTTTCAAGTAAAAAACTGGAAAAAAGCTTTTCGATGATATCTGCACGGGTCGCTACCGTGCCAAGTCCCCCTGTCTCTCCCAGCGTTTTTGCCATAGCCTTATCCTTTGACTCCATATAAGCAGCCGGATTTTCCATGGCAGACAGAAGGCTGGCCTCATTAAAGGGCGCAGGGGGCTTTGTCTTCCCCTCCGTCATGGCAAGAACTACTCCCTTCAGGACATCTCCTTCCTTCAGGCTCAAAAGTTTCTGGCTGTCTGCGCTGCTTTCTGCTGCCTCCGTGCTCTCATCTTCCTCCCATGAGCCGCTCTGTCCCTCATACGCTGTCTTCCAGCCCGTCTGGGTAACCACATTGGCCCTGGCTGTAAAGCGCTCGCTGCCGATCCGTACCGTTACCTCTGTCTGCTCATACTCGCAGGGCGGATACAGCACCGCCAGAAAGCGGCGGACAACCAGATCGTAGATCCGTCGCTCATCTACGGTCATGTGATCCAGCTGGACAAACTGTTCTGTGGGAATGATGGCATGGTGATCTGAAACCTTTGAGTTATCCACAAAAGCCATCTTCTGGGCAAGAGGACGGTTGATCATAGTCCCTGCGATCTTTCGGTATGGCCCTACAGAGCAGGCTTTTAAGCGCTCCTTTATCGTTGGGACAATGTCCTGGCTCAAATATCTGGAATCCGTTCTGGGGTACGTCAGTACCTTATGATTCTCATACAGCCGCTGCATGATGTTTAATGTTTCCTTGGCTGTATAATTATACTGTTTATTGGCGTCTCTCTGAAGCTCTGTCAGATCATATAAAAGCGGCGGCTGCTTCTTTTTGGGCGTTCTTTTGATCTGCTCTGCCTGGGCAGGCTCATTTTTAAGAGAGGACAAAAGTCCCTCTATCCGCGCCCGGTCAAAGGAACTGCTGCTGGATGCAGCCTTATCCTGCCAGGTAAAGGAAATCCCCTGAACCCTGGCTTTCATTCCATAATAAGGTTTCGGCACAAAGGCTCTGATCCGCTCCTCTCTGGCTGCAATCATGGCTAATGTAGGCGTCTGCACCCGTCCGCAGGATAACTGAGCATTATATTTGCAGGTCAATGCCCTGGTGCTGTTGATCCCAACCAGCCAGTCTGCCTCGGCCCTGCACAATGCGGCGTCCCGGAGGGATTCATACTCTTTTCCGTCTTTTAAGGAGGCAAATCCCTCTTTAATCGCCTTATCCGTAACGGATGAGATCCAAAGCCGCTTAATCGGCAGACGGCTTCCCGCCTTTTTAAGAATCAGCCTCGCTACCAGCTCTCCTTCCCGTCCCGCATCTGTGGCAATGATCACCTGGGAAATATCCTTCCGGTGAAGCTGGGATTTTACTGCCTGATACTGCTTTCCGGTCTGTTTGATCACTTCCAGCTTAAAAGGATCGGGAATCATGGGAAGATCCTCCATCCTCCACTCCTTATAGCGGGCGTCGTAGCTCTCCGGATCCGCCAGTTCCACCAGATGGCCCAGCCCCCAGGTTACTACGTAGCGTTCTCCCTCAATGGCTCCATTTATATTTTTTCCGCATTTCAGCACGCGGGCAATGTCACGGGCCACAGAAGGCTTTTCAGCAATTACCAGCGCTTTCATTCTTCCATTCCTCTTAAACAGGTTTCAATATTATCCAGTACCTTTTTGCTTAAAAGGCCAAAGGCCTGTCTGGTTCTTCCAGCAGAAACTCCTGCGCAGATAACGTTTGGATGATCCTTTAAAATGCCTTCTGTATCTCCAAGGGCTCCTGCGGTGTCGCAGATAAAATAACCACCCTCATGATCCAGCCATTCTGCCAGCGCCTCCACCTCATGAGCCGGCCCAATGGATGTGTTAAAAAGAAGCTTTCCCTTTCCCAAAGCGTCAAATTCCTCTTTGTGAAGCAGGATCACATTTTTATTCAGACAGGCAAATACCACCTGGCTTTCTGCCAAAAGCTCCTTTAACGGACGGTAGGCAAAGCCTGCTGCCTCCTTTTCCGGCTTGCGGGTACGGCTGAAATAGGAAACCTCCGCTCCCATAAACTGCAGCGCCTCTGCAATCATGGTTCCGGAAACACCAAGGCCGATGATACCAGCCTTTAAACCGGTAATCTCCGTAGGGATGTCATAGAGCATGGGGCGGTCAAACCCGTGAAGGAACCGCACCAGCTCGCTTAAAACAAATTCTACCACACCCCGGTCTCCGTAATCCCGGATGCCCAGTACACGGATTCCTCTCTCTGGCGCAGGCAATATCTACATTGGCGCTCTCCTCTGAATAAAGGCTGCAGCACATACCGATATAACGGATCTGTGGACATGCCTCAATCACATTCCGTCCAATCCTTGTGGTATAGCTTACTAAAACCGCATCTGAATCACCGATGCGCCGGATGATCTCCTCATCATTTTCAGGGATATCTCTGTATAATACAACTTCTTCTGCATAGGTATGAAGCTTTTCCTCCGCCCAGTCCTCCAGGCTGACCGGTTCAATGGCAGTCAGTTTACGAAACATTTCTATCTCCTTTCTTATAATCTATTTTCGGATATTATCATTTTAAATATAAAGTCGGTTAAAATACAACAGGTGACAGGATATTTCTCAGCACGGCTACGGTGCTCCATCCTGCAATGGCGCTGGTACGGGAATAGATATCTACTACTGCCTCTACCTCATCCGGACCGCCGATCTTTGCCGTAATTTTGTGGTCGTCTCCTGCCATACCGGGAACACTGGTGATATCCACTGTAGTTTCATCCGGGCCTGCTGTAGCAAGAGAGGAAGCGACCGCCACATTTACCTTGGTCGGCAGAAGACCGATAGCCTCCTTCGCGCTGCCGGAAAAAGCAGCCGCTTCTTCTGGATCTGTCATGAAATAATCTTTAAAGACCGGTGTTCCCATCAGGGATGCCGGCCCTTTTCTGGTAGAAATTCCGGCTGTAAGATAACCGTCCAGACTTCCGGCCTCAGAAGCAGACAGCCCCTCTGCCTTCATCTTCTGTGCCAGGGCCATCAAAGATGTGGTGCGAAGCACATCAAAGCCGCCTACCGCTCCGGATGCCAGATAAATCCTGGTGCCGTGCTCCATAGCACAGTTTTTTGCCTGCTCATAAAATTCCTGGTCTGCAAATGCTCCGATGGAAAGAACGACCAGGCTGGCTCCCTGACAGAGAATGGTTTTGGCATAGTCTTTAATGGATTTTACAGACGCAGCTTCTGCCACATAATCCGGCTTGTCCTCCATCAGCTCTTCAATGGTGCTGCAGGCTCTGCAGCCTGCCTTTGCAGCCAGCGCCTCTGTTTTCTCCTTTGTCCGTCCCAGGATGCCGGTAAGTTTATAGTCCTCAAGCAGTCCCATATTATACGCCTCGACTACAATCCCGGACAGATATCCATTTCCCAGTAATGCCAGTTTCTTCTTTGTTTGATCCATCTTAAATTACCCCTTTTTCTTTTATGATTCTCCGCTCACCTGGACTGTGCTTCCCACACCGCCTGTTTTGCGGTTTTTAGTTACAGTAATCCTTCGGCTGATCCTCTCTTTTAATTCAGATACATGGGAAATAATCCCCACCATCCGCTGCCCTTCTGCCAGACTGTAGAGAGCCTTCATAGCCTGGTTTAGAGCTTCCTCATCCAGAGAGCCAAAGCCCTCATCCACGAACATAGCGTCCAGGCGGATTCCTCCGGCATTTGACTGTATCTCATCTGCCAGCCCCAAAGCCAGGGACAAAGATGCCTGGAAAGTTTCTCCGCCGGAGAGTGTTTTCACACTGCGTTCACTTCCATTATAATGGTCAATGACATTTAATTCCAGTCCTGCCTTTTCTTTTTTATTTTCTCCTGCCGCCTGACGCTTTAATTCATACTGACCGCTGCTCATAGTCATCAGGCGGAGATTCGCCCTTCGCAGGATACGGTCAAAAAACGCGGTCTGGACATAGGTTTCAAATTCGATTTTCGGCTTTCCGCTTAATGTTCCTCCCGCTGTATCGGCCAGAGCCTTCATCCACACATACTCCTGTTCCGCAGCTGCCATCTTCGCTTCCTTCCCCTGAACTGCATTAAAAATACGGCGGTTATTCTCCATTTCCGCATACAGCTGGCTTCGCTGTGCGGCTTTTTTCTCTTTTTTTTCAGAAAGTATGGCTTTACAGGCCAGAATTTCCGGCTCAGAAAGCAGCTCTGCTTCCTTATTTTGCTCTCTCAGCGTGGAAACGGCAGACTGTAAGGCTGTAAACCTGGTATTACATTTCCGAAATGCTTCGGCTGCCTGCTCATAGGACTTTTCCAGTCCGGACTTTTCCCTGCGCCAGCTTTCAATCTGTACAGAGAGCGTCTCTTCTTTCCAGTCTTCCAGATGCTCGTTCTTCTCTTTTTCCTGCTCCCTCAGAGAATCCATTTTGGCTTTCAGGGAGGCTTCTTCCGCTCTCAGCCGGCTGATCCTTTCCCTGCAGGCTGAAAGCGCCTGTTCCTTCTGCAAAAGGATCTGCCTGAGAGAAATAAATTCCTGAACAAGCGCCTGATTGGAGGCTGTTTTCTCTTTCAGTCCTTTGAGTTCTGCTTCCAGGCTCTGGACAGCCTGTTTCAAAGCCGTAAGAATATAAGCCTCCTCTTCTTCCCGTCCCAGAGCTGTTTGGATATCCTGTAAGGCCTGTTCCTTCTGCGTCCGTATTACCTCCATTCGGCGCAGACGGTTCTGATACTGTTCCTGGCTTTCCTTCCACCTTCTTTGTTCCTGTTCCTGCAGCCTCCCAAGTTTTTTTCGCAGGACAATTTCCTCTGAAATCTGAGCGATCTGTCCGGAAAGCGCTGCGATACGAAGTTTCAAGATCTGCCCCGCCTGCTCCGGTCTTATATCCGTCTCCTCCGTTCCCAGACCAGACCGGATGCTCTTGCCAAGCTCTGCACATTCCCGGTTCCCATGCTCTGCCTCTGCGCAAAACGCCCGAACCCGATCCTCAGCCTGGCTCAGCCTGGCTTTTTTCTGCTCCAATTCTGTCTTTTCCGGAACCCGTTCAGGCCTTATGGCAGGCGCCGGATGATGAAGAGAGCCGCAGACCGGACATCTTTCCCCTTCTTTTAAATGATCTGCCAAAATCCCCGCCTGTGCATCCAAAAAGAGCTGCTCAAACTGGTCATACTCCTGTCTGAGACGGGATTTTTCCACACTTGCCAGACGGTACTGCTCCTGAATCTTTAAAAGCGTTTCCTCTTTTTCCTTCCAGCGGCCACAGACCTGATCTAACTGCTTTAATCCTCTTGCTTCCTCTGTTTTTTTCACTAAAAGCACATCCCGGTCCATCAGGCTGTCGATTTTTTCCTGTCCCTTTGCAAGAGCTGCTTCCTGTTCCTTTAATGCCTCCTCATCCAGACGGATTGCCTCCCGCTCCTGCTTCCCGGCCTCCAACAGCTGGAAATACCGCTTCCCGCAGCTTACCAGTTCTGTTTTTCTGGCCGTCGTTCGCTCTGTTTCGTAGGCTAACTGCTCCCGCCTTGCTTCTGCTCCTGCAAGCGCTTCCTGCCTGTTTTTCCCTTTTTGGATTTCTTCTTCCAAAAGCTCTTCCTGCTTCCTGCAAAGCCCATACTCTTCCTGGATCTTTTGCAGACTGCTTTCCTTATCCTTAAGTTCCTTCTTCAGACCAGAAAGCGCCGTAAACTGCTCTAACTGCCCCATTCCCTTCCGTATCTTTTCATCAAGCGCTTTGCAGTAAACTGTCCTTTCTTCTGCTTCCTTAAGCTGCACGGCACGTTCCTCCAGAACCGGAGCCAGTTCCCTTTCTTCTGTTTCCCTAAGCTTTAACTCCTGTACCAGCCTGCGCCTCTGTTCTGCTTTTCCCAGAAGCTGATCCTGTTCCTGGATTTCTTCCTCCAGTCCTCTGATCTCCTTATCCAGCTGAAACAGGCTGTTCTTATCCATCTCCAGAAGCCGGCTCAAAAGTTCCATGCCGCGGACGGCTTTTCCGTCAAAATGTTCTTTTTTCAGAGTCTTAAATTCTGCGTCAATTTCCGGCGCACATCCGCACTGTACTCCGTCCAGATACTGACTGATACTGCGCCGCATCTCATCATAGTCCTTCCAGCGTTCTTTTACTGCATATTTCAAACGATTTTGAAGTTCCTGACAAGGCTCTGTATGAAAAATACGCCTGAAAATCTCTGACCGCTCTGCGGTTCCGGCTAAGAGAAGCTTTTGAAAATCTCCCTGGGCGATCATAGCAATCTGAGTGAACTGGCGGTAGTCCAGCCCCAAAAATTCTGTAACAGCCTTTGTGACCTCCTTATTCTTTACGATTGGCGGACGGCCGTCAAAAAAGATCAGTTCCGCATCACTTTTCTGAACAGTAAAGCCGGTCCCTCTCCCTTTTGGACGCAGATACTCCGGATTACGTCGGACACGGTATCTCTTTTCCTGAATAGAAAAAGTCAGCTCTGCAAATGTGGGCGTCTGCTCTGATGCATATTTGCTTCGAAACATTCCCGCTTCTCTGATCTCTCCGCTGGCTTCTCCGTACAAGGCAAAGGAAATGGCATCGAAAATCGTCGTTTTCCCGGCCCCCGTATCTCCTGTGATCAAAAACAGGCCCCTGTCTCCCAGCTTTTCAAAATCAATTTCAATTTCCTCCGCATAAGGCCCAAAGGCGCTTATGATCAGCTTTTCCGGTTTCATCCTCTATTCCTTTATCTCTTCCATAATATGTTTGACAAACGCTTCCTGCTCTGGGCTCATGGGCTGATTGTTCTGCTGCTCATAAAACCGCGAAAACAACTCCAGCTCCGAAAGCTCTTCCTGCTTTTCCCATTCTCTTATCTCTGCGTCTTTTCTGGTACGGCGGTTATCGTATTCCAGGCGCATAATATTAGGGTAAATGGTACGCAGCTTCTGGAGACCATCCGGTATATCCTCCTCATCTGTAAGAGTCACCTGGATATAATCCTGCTGATCGGTTCCCTCATAAAAAGCCCGATCCGTTACCTCCATATACGTACCGCGTATCTTTCTCATATCACGCAGCGGTATGAGAGGAAGAGTTTTTATCTGCACATTTCCTTTTTCTTCCAATTCAACCACGGTAATGGATTTCTCCTGGGATACTTCAGAAAAGGAATACTTAAGAGGCGTACCGCAGTAGCGCACCTCTTTGCGCCCCACACTCTGAGGGCTGTGGATATGGCCTAAGGCCACATAGTCAAACGCATCAAAGAGGGAGGCGTCCCCATTGTCCAGCCCCCCTACAGTCACTTCTTCTGATTCACAGCTCATAGCCCCTGTGATAAACTGATGAGCTGCAAGCACATTCCGTTCTCCTTCTAGCAGCTCCATATGCTCCACTGCAGTCCTTAAAGCTGTCTGATAATCAACGATCCCTTCCGCCTCCTTGGGAAATGCATGGCGTACCGATAAAGGACGCACAAAAGGCATAAGGTGGATCCGGATCCTTCCAAAGGAATCCTTAAAGTCAACCGTCTCCACCTTCCCCTCATAAACCGGGGACAGAAAAATGTTTCTGGCATTCATAAGCCTGGCGCCGAATGCCAGCCGCTCTGCCGAATCGTGGTTTCCGCTTACAATACACACCGGACACGCTCTGTCTGCAAGCTCTGTAAGAAACCAGTCAAACAGGCTGACCGCCTCTGCAGACGGTACTGCTTTGTCGTAGATATCACCCGCCAGGATCAGTACATCCGGCTTCTCCTTATGAACCCATTCCAGAATACGGCTCAAAATATACTGCTGATCCTCCAGCATGGAAAACTCATTTACCCGTTTTCCAAGATGAAGATCTGAAAGATGAAACAGTTTCATTCTTCTCTGCTCCTTCTGCCTTTACGTTTCTTTT
>ERZ791921.1136-NODE-1136-length-11425-cov-4.294195_pt1 | contig 11425 bp, 8 predicted proteins | sample MGYA00510135_ERZ791921 | MGnify/ENA primary metagenome ERZ791921 (study PRJEB30046, sample SAMN00792070) | human gut metagenome | study: EMG produced TPA metagenomics assembly of the A metagenome-wide association study of gut microbiota in type 2...
CCCATAGGAATGCCGAATTTTTTGGCCAGTTTATTATGTAGAATTGCAAGTAACGTTGTAGCGCTGATGAGGAAAATTTTATCTGACTACAATATTGATATCGTTTTCCGCAACAATCAGCATCACGGCAGGTAAACCCTCCACACGCATTTTCTGATGTAATTTTTTGATTAAATTATCATCTTCATTACTGGCTTTTGCTGAAAAACCTTGAGGATGGGAGTGCCATTCGCCAACATAATCGACAACACGAGCGGTCAACTGGTGAACCCGTTCTAATGCTTCTTGTTGTCCCGCTTCTCCCCGGACAAAGGAGGCTGGAGAGGATTTATTGTCGATAGGTTCAGGGAACACGTCAACCAGAATAATCGTTTTGTTCTTAAAATCTGTTATGCCAACAATTGCACCTCCTGTTTCATTAGGCAGTGCCTGTAAACGGGTGTGCTGCAATTTTTGCGCTAAGCCCTGGTCATATTTAACAACCCATTCGCCAGAAATTATAGATACCACGGAATGGAGTTCAATTTCATGTGCATCCATCGCGCCTGAAATTTCATCAGATACCCAGATACACAATCGAGCATCTCCTTTGAGTGCAGTCTGGCGAAGTTGGCGTGAGAGGATACCAGCATGAACGGGAATACATTCGTTAGACATACGTACAGAAATATCCCGACATCCACCACCGACCCAACGATCGCCATAATTGTGCTGTAGGTGAGTACTTCCCCACTCACTGCTCAAAATTGCCCGATAGTATTGCCCCTCAATTGCATCAATTCGGCATTGTCTGTCTATATCCTCCATTAACATCACGCTAGACTGACCTGATGGAGTCAGAAACAGACTAACTATTCTGGGTATATCATCTTTTAACGCTAGAGTCCTCGGCACCTCAAAGGTGGTGCTGACATCCACAACTAAGTCAGCCTCATTCACTGCCTTGGCAATATCATCATCGTCATCAAGAATACTTTTATGGATCGCCTGAGGGAGGGGCTCATGCGGATAAATAGATTCGGCAATATGCTGAATAATATGGGGTTTTGAGACTCCAATATGACAATCAAACCCAATATGGCGAGACAAATTATGTGGAAGAAGCCGATCTGGATCAATAAAAGTCCATGTCCCCCAACCCATTCGAATCCAAATATCAGCCAATGTACTACCAAGAGCGCCAACTCCAGCTAAAATACCTCGAAAAGCTGCACTCTCTGAATCAACGGCAGATATGTCTCTCGCATGTGTGGCCTTCATAGCCGAACGTATTTCAACTGGTAAAAGCGGTAATTGTCGCCACTTGGTACTAATTGGTCCGCCAAGAAGCCGTACGCGATGCTGTACTCCTCGCTCATTTTTTGGCGCCAGCATATCTAGTGCAGTGGCAAGTTCACCGAATGAACTTTGCACAACATAGCCCATTACATCCGTACGTTCTGTTTCTCCGTTTCTTAGACGGGGGACCCAAAGCAGGATAAGTAAGCCTTCTCCTTTACCAGACGTTGGGCGGATACCATCACTTGGTATTGCTTCATAAACAGCGTCAGTTAGTGGTTTTAGGAGCTCGCTTCCCCATTCATTAAGTTGTTCTTCTAATTTTCCCAGATTATCCGGATATGTAGCCACCGTAGAAACATCGACAGGAGGAACCGCAATAGTTAATAAGCGAAATGGCTTAACGCTTGAGGTATCTTGTTCTGGTACAGCCCTTAAAATAATCGGTCGCCCCTTACTGACCATCTGGAGACTGAGCTTATTGTCAGTCGCGTGATGATAATCGGGGTAATTGGCTGGCAAAATGAGCTGATAGGGACTCAAATAAAAAAGTTGCTCAAGTGGCTGATCTTCTCGATGTAGATGCAGTTCGGCCGATTCTCTAAGCCACCAAAAAATGCGCTCAAGGAATCTCTCGGGTGTCCAGCTGCGCTCAACTGCGCTCCAGGAGACCTCATATAGGCAAAGAATTCGTGGTGAGCCAGGTTCTCCAGCATGCTGGTGAGAAAGAACAGGGAAATCTTTCCGCAATGCATGAACCAAGATAGGTATGCTTGATTTGGGATTGACCTCAATAGCCAATCGTTCTTTACGACGAATACGGGCTTGATTACCAGAAGCCACAGTCCCATCAGCAGCATCAATGATTAGATATTCCGAGCAGTTATCATTTATTTCAGAAAATCGTAATTCTCTGACTGTGACGTAAGGATGATTCTCGCATGCTTTAAGCAGCGAAATCGTTTGTGGATAAAGGCTATCGCGCCCCGATGAATCGAGGCGCTCACCCAATTCGAAATATTCGATCATTGGTTTGATACACCTGCCCTGGGGGCGGCGGCCGTAGCAGCACTTGCCGCAGCTGAAACAGCACCAACAATAGCGGGTATTAACTTCCCGTCTCCAGCCACTTCAAATTCAAGGAACGCTGTATCTTTAAGATCCCCCGTACAGCTAAACCAACCATCAACACTGTCCAGAATATCCTCATACTCACGCTTAGCCCGGATGCACGGTGGATCATAATCATCATCAAGTATCTGATTGCTACTCGATACAATTGTTGCCCCGGAACGAGCCTGACCTAAAGCATTACGGGCCGCATCACAAATTTCAGCATTCTCCCCCCATTGTGACCAGCTATCATAGGAAAGTGAATGCCATGAACAATGATGCGGTGTGAGGAGAAGATCATATTCTAGTGCCTCAGCATTGCTTTTGTAACGATCCCATAATCGCTCCCAGATGAGAACTTCTGCGTCTCCACCTAATAGAAAGTGCATAGGATTACGGGAATATGCAGAGGGCAGTATTTTCATGTTCATGATGATACTGGATTCATTTTTAGAAAGAGCTTCTTCCAAATATTCATCATCTTCATGTGGTGCGGGCGCCAGAAGCTGTGCGGAGAACACATCTGAAATTTGCCCGTCAATCCTGGTGAATGTATCTCCAGCTTTGATAAGAATGGCACTCAGATCATCTGTTTTGCCATTAATATCTTCACCCATGATAAGGATTCGATTACCGCTAAATGCATAACCATGTTCCCGCCAGTATTTTACTCGGCGCCGTGCTTCTGTATTAAATGCCTGAGCATCTTCGCAAAGTGTGTGACTTTTGGAACGGCGCCGAAAAATCAATGGTGATGACCACAATTCTCGAATAATGATACGCTTTTCTGAACGTTTCATGTCGTCATCTGGGTAATCTTCAGGACGGCCCAGCCAGAAATGTTTACGCAGACCACCGCAATGATCCTGATCGGGATGGCTGAGCATAAAAACATCAATAAAGGGACGATCTTTTTCATCATACTTCAATCTGCTACGTAACGCCGAGGCAACATCAGGTGTGTCATCATTGGGGTTATCAGCGGCAGAGCGAATATGTACATCAGTCAGAATGGATGTGCCCCGGGTGTCGGCCAAACGTACCAGTGTCATATCACCGTTGCCGACTTGGAAAAAAGTAACTTTTGCTGCCATCGACATCTCCTTTAGGGATACGAAAGATTGAGGTTAAGAGCATCTACTGCTAAGATACATCTAGTAATTATTCTAGTCTAGTAATTATACGTATATTTTTTAGGCTTAAATTGTAAGTACAGGAAATTATTGATAAATGAGTGATAAAACGGTGAGAACTGGTCATTGGGGCCAAGAAAGACGACTTGAATTCATCGATTTTCGCCTACTGTGGGAAGGTCGGCTTAACCGTGCAGATCTCACGACATTTTTCAGAATTTCAGTTCCGCAAGCCTCATTAGACTTGGCAAAATATCAAGAAGTTGCGCCAAACAACATGGTGTATGATCGAACTCAGAAGGCTTACATTACGACTCCTGATTTCAAACCTGTTTTTGCAAGCTTTGACAGTAATCATTACCTGAATGAACTACTTGGGCGAGAAAATGAAATAGTGGATCCTGATGATAGTTTCATTGGGTGGGTACCCCCGGTAGCCAGCCTTCCTCTCCCTGCTAGGAAAGTACAACCTGAAATATTGATTGATTTAATTCGAGCCATGCAAAGAAAACAGGCTTTGGTTGTTGATTATCGCTCAATGACTAATGAACCAGCAATTCGTACGCTATACCCGACAGCATTTGCACATGATGGGCATCGGTGGCATGTTCGTGCTTATTGTTTTAAGTCTACAATGTTTAAAGATTTTGTTCTTGGTAGGTTTTTTAAAATCGTTGAATTTGTTTCCCCACCGACATCAATTCCACAAGATGTGGACTGGAATACATTTATTGACGTGGTAATAGGTCCAAACCCTAACTACGATACGAATAAACGACTATCTATTGAACATGATTATCAAATGGTAAAAGGAGAAGCGAAAATCCACATACGTAAAGCGCAATTATATTATCTTAATCGTCGATTAAATTTGGATGTGAATAGTGATGGTTCAATAGATGACAAACAGCAGATCATCATGCTCAGAATAGACGAGTCTAAAACCTATTAAGGGAAGATTTATATGAATGCGAATGATGTTAACAAACGGAATAAAGAATGGATGATTGTAATCATTATTATCTATCTTTTTATTTTGTTATGTATGGCAACATACGCTATTGGGGCTATGTCTCTAGGATGGTTACCAACACCTTACGCACCATTAAGGGTGCCACTGATGTGCGGAGCAATTGCCTATATAGGTGGTTGTTTATATTGTTTTCGTGCAATTTACCTCAATAAATGCATTAGAAAAAAATGGGATCCAGATTGGCATGTATGGTATTTCATTCGACCACTGACCAGTACAATCGCAGGTGCTATCAGTTATTTATTCCTTAAGGCGGGGTTGTTAGTTTTGGAGTCTAGTTCCAATGTAGGAGCTAGTGAAATGGGTTTCTTTGCGCTGGCATTTATTGCTGGTTTTAACGTCGATAAATTTGTCGCAAAAATCGAGGAAGTTGCAAAGGCTGTCTGGGGTATTGAAAAAACTCGAAGCTCGACTAATAATGATGCGAAAAATTCGGAAAAAAAAAATAGTCTGGATGGTTTAGTACATTCCAATACACCCCAGGGGTAATAAATTTCATTTATTACCCCTGGGGTGTTGAAATTAATGCTGAGCTATTTTATTACTTTCTCTTATTTCCCGGGGTTGCGACCCCAGTGAGTTTATTCAAAAGTTTGTCCACTGCCTGTATATCGTTTTCTACAGCGGCTTGTTCGTCATCAGTCAAAGGGATTTCCTGCATCAGCTTGAGTAGATTCTGGCGACCTTCCAAGTATTGTGCTTCAGATGAAGATTTTGGCATATAAAATGAGCATTTTGCACATGCCATCCGATGGGGGCATTGCTCAAAAAAGTCATAAGTACAGAAACCGGTAATGCTGTCAACCTGTTGATGACTATTTTAATCTGTAGTCATTCAATCCTTGTAACATCAGGATGATCCTGGTGTCAGTGAAAATACGAAATCAACACGTTGGTATCATTACCCACCTGTGAACTGACGTCGGCATTTTGAATCTCACTTCGGCGTGCCCCCTCCGAATGGCGCAAAACATTTCGTGGTATGGCATGATAGCACCCGAAGAGAGTCAATTCAGGGTGGTAAATGTGAAACCAGTAACGCTATACGATGTCGCAGAGTATGCCGGTGTCTCTTATCAGACCGTTTCCCGCGTGGTGAACCAGGCCAGCCACGTCTCTGCGAAAACGCGGGAAAAGGTGGAAGCGGCGATGGCGCAGCTGAACTACATTCCCAACCGCGTGGCACAACAACTGGCGGGGAAACAGTCGTTGCTGATTGGCGTTGCCACCTCCAGTCTGGCCCTGCACGCGCCGTCGCAAATTGTCGCGGCGATTAAATCTCGCGCCGATCAACTGGGTGCCAGCGTGGTGGTGTCGATGGTAGAACGAAGCGGCGTCGAAGCCTGTAAAGCGGCGGTGCACAATCTTCTCGCGCAACGCGTCAGTGGGCTGATCATTAACTATCCGCTGGATGACCAGGATGCCATTGCTGTGGAAGCTGCCTGCGCTAATGTTCCGGCCCTATTTCTTGATGTCTCTGACCAGACTCCCATCAACAGTATTATTTTCTCCCATGAAGACGGTACGCGACTGGGCGTGGAGCATCTGGTCGCATTGGGTCACCAGCAAATCGCGCTGTTAGCGGGCCCATTAAGTTCTGTCTCGGCGCGTCTGCGTCTGGCGGGCTGGCATAAATATCTCACTCGCAATCAAATTCAGCCGATAGCGGAACGGGAAGGCGACTGGAGTGCCATGTCCGGTTTTCAACAAACCATGCAAATGCTAAATGAGGGCATCGTTCCCACTGCGATGCTGGTTGCCAACGATCAGATGGCGCTGGGCGCAATGCGCGCCATTACCGAGTCCGGGTTGCGCGTTGGTGCGGATATCTCGGTAGTGGGATACGACGATACCGAAGACAGCTCGTGTTATATCCCGCCGTTAACCACCATCAAACAGGATTTTCGCCTGCTGGGGCAAACCAGCGTGGACCGCTTGCTGAAACTCTCTCAGGGCCAGGCGGTGAAGAGCAATCAGCTGTTGCCCGTCTCACTGGTGAAAAGAAAAACCACCCTGGCGCCCAATACGCAAACCACCTCTCCCCGCACGTTGGCAGATTCCTTAATGCAGCTGGCACGACAAGTTTCCCGACTTGAAAGCGGGCAGTGAGCGCAACGCAATTAATGTGAGTCAGCTCACTCATTAGGCACCCCAGGCTTTACACTCTATGTGTCCGGCTCGTATGTTATGCGAAAATGTGAGCGGATAACAATTCACGCAGGATACAACTATGACAATGATTACGGATTCACTGGCCGTCGTATTACAACGTCGTGACTGGGAAAACCCTGGCGTTACCCAACTTAATCGCCTTGCGGCACATCCCCCTTTCGCCAGCTGGCGTAATAGCGAAGAGGCTCGCACCGATCGCCCTTCCCAAGAGTCGCGCAGCCTGAATGGTGAATGGCGCTTTGCCTGGTTTCCGGCACCAGAAGCGGTACCAGAAAGCTGGCTGGAGCGCGATCTTCCTGACGCCGATACTGTCATCGTCCCCTCAAACTGGCAGATGCACGGTTACGATGCGCCTATCTACACCAACGTGACCTATCCCATTGCGGTCAATCCGCCGTATGTTCCCACGGAGAATCCGACGGGTTGTTACTCGCTCACATTTAATATTGATGAAAGCTGGCTACAGGAAGGCCAGACGCGAATTATTTTTGATGGTGTTAACTCGGCGTTTCATTTGTGGTGCAACGGGCGCTGGGTCGGTTACGGACAGGACAGTCGTTTGCCGTCTGAATTTGACCTGAGCGCATTTTTACACGCCGGAGAAAACCGCCTCGCGGTGATGGTGCTGCGCTGGAGTGACGGCAGTTATCTGGAAGATCAGGATATGTGGCGGATGAGCGGCATTTTCCGTGACGTCTCGTTGCTGCATAAACCGAGCACGCAAATCAGCGATTTCCATGTAGCCACTCACTTTAATGATGATTTCAGCCGCGCTGTACTGGAGGCAGACGTTCAGATGTACGGCGAGCTGCGCGATGAGCTGCGGGTGACGGTTTCTTTGTGGCAGGGTGAAACACAGGTCGCCAGCGGCACCGCGCCTTTCGGCGGTGAAATTATCGATGAGCGTGGCGGTTATGCCAATCGCGTCACGCTACGTCTGAACGTCGAAAACCCGAAACTGTGGAGCGCCGAAATCCCGAATCTCTATCGTGCGGTGGTTGAACTGCACACCGCCGACGGCACGCTGATTGAAGCAGAAGCCTGCGATGTCGGTTTCCGCGAGGTGCGGATTGAAAATGGTCTGCTGCTGCTGAACGGCAAGCCGTTGCTGATTCGCGGCGTTAACCGTCACGAGCATCATCCTCTGCATGGTCAGGTCATGGATGAGCAGACGATGGTGCAGGATATCCTGCTGATGAAGCAGAACAACTTTAACGCCGTGCGCTGTTCGCATTATCCGAACCATCCGCTGTGGTACACGCTGTGCGACCACTACGGCCTGTATGTGGTGGATGAAGCCAACATTGAAACCCACGGCATGGTGCCAATGAATCGTCTGACCGATGATCCGCGCTGGCTACCCGCGATGAGCGAACGCGTAACGCGAATGGTGCAGCGCGATCGTAATCACCCGAGTGTGATCATCTGGTCGCTGGGGAATGAATCAGGCCACGGCGCTAATCACGACGCACTCTATCGCTGGATCAAATCTGTCGATCCTTCCCGCCCGGTACAGTATGAAGGCGGCGGAGCCGACACCTTCGCAACCGATATTATTTGCCCGATGTACGCGCGCGTGGATGAAGACCAGCCCTTCCCGGCTGTGCCGAAATGGTCCATCAAAAAATGGCTTTCGTTGCCTGGAGAGACGCGCCCGCTGATCCTTTGCGAATACGCCCACGCGATGGGTAACAGTCTTGGCGGCTTCGCTAAATACTGGCAGGCGTTTCGTCAGTACCCCCGTTTACAGGGCGGCTTCGTCTGGGACTGGGTGGATCAGTCGCTGATTAAATATGATGAAAATGGCAATCCGTGGTCGGCTTACGGCGGTGATTTTGGCGATACGCCGAATGATCGCCAGTTCTGCATGAACGGTCTGGTCTTTGCCGACCGCACGCCGCATCCGGCGCTGACGGAAGCAAAACACCAGCAGCAGTTTTTCCAGTTCAGTTTATCCGGGCGAACCATCGAAGTGACCAGCGAATACCTGTTCCGTCATAGCGATAACGAGCTCCTGCGCTGGATGGTGGCGCTGGATGGCAAGCTGCTGACAAGCGGTGAAGTGCCTCTGGATGTCGCTCCACAAGGTAAACAGTTGATTGAACTGCCTGAACTACCGCAGCCGGAGAGCACCGGGCAACTCTGGCTAACGGTTCACGTAGTGCAACCGAACGCGACCACATGGTCAGCAGCCGGACACATCAGCGCCTGGCAGCAATGGCGTCTGGCGGAAAACCTCAGCGTGACACAACCCTCCGCGCCCCACGCCATCCCGCAACTGACCACCAGCGAAACGGATTTTTGCATCGAGCTGGATAATAAGCGTTGGCAATTTAACCGCCAGTCAGGCTTTCTTTCACAGATGTGGATTGGCGATAAAAAACAACTGCTGACGCCGCTGCGCGATCAGTTCACCCGCGCACCGCTGGATAACGACATTGGCGTAAGTGAAGCGACCCGCATTGACCCTAACGCCTGGGTCGAACGCTGGAAGGCGGCGGGCCATTACCAGGCCGAAGCAGCGTTGTTGCAGTGCACGGCAGATACGCTTGCCGACGCGGTGCTGATTACCACGGTCCACGCGTGGCAGCATCAGGGGAAAACCTTATTTATCAGCCGGAAAACCTACCGGATTGATGGAAGTGGTCAAATGGCGATTACCGTTGATGTTGAAGTGGCGAGCAATACGCCACATCCGGCGCGGATTGGCCTGACCTGCCAGCTGGCGCAGGTAGCAGAGCGGGTAAACTGGCTCGGATTAGGGCCGCAAGAAAACTATCCCGACCGCCTTACTGCGGCCTGTTTTGACCGCTGGGATCTGCCATTGTCAGACATGTATACCCCGTACGTCTTCCCGAGCGAAAACGGTCTGCGCTGCGGGACGCGCGAATTGAATTATGGCCCACACCAGTGGCGCGGCGACTTCCAGTTCAACATCAGCCGCTACAGTCAACAGCAACTGATGGAAACCAGCCATCGCCATCTGCTGCACGCGGAAGAAGGCACATGGCTGAATATCGACGGTTTCCATATGGGGATTGGTGGCGACGACTCCTGGAGCCCGTCAGTGTCGGCGGAATTCCACCTTAGCGCCGGTCGCTACCATTACCAGTTGCTCTGGTGTCAAAAATAATAATAACCGGGCAGGCCATGTCTGCCCGTATTTCGCGTAAGGAAATCCATTATGTACTATTTAAAAAACACAAACTTTTGGATGTTCGGTTTATTCTTTTTCTTTTACTTTTTTATCATGGGAGCCTACTTCCCGTTTTTCCCGATTTGGCTACATGACATCAACCATATCAGCAAAAGTGATACGGGTATTATTTTTGCCGCTATTTCTCTGTTCTCGCTATTATTCCAACCGCTGTTTGGTCTGCTTTCTGACAAACTCGGGCTGCGCAAATACCTGCTGTGGATTATTACCGGCATGTTAGTGATGTTTGCGCCGTTCTTTATTTTTATCTTCGGGCCACTGTTACAATACAACATTTTAGTAGGATCGATTGTTGGTGGTATTTATCTAGGCTTTTGTTTTAACGCCGGTGCGCCAGCAGTAGAGGCATTTATCGAGAAAGTCAGCCGTCGCAGTAATTTCGAATTTGGTCGCGCGCGGATGTTTGGCTGTGTTGGCTGGGCGCTGTGTGCCTCGATTGTCGGCATCATGTTCACCATCAATAATCAGTTTGTTTTCTGGCTGGGTTCTGGCTGTGCACTCATCCTCGCCGTTTTACTCTTTTTCGCCAAAACGGATGCGCCCTCTTCTGCCACGGTTGCCAATGCGGTAGGTGCCAACCATTCGGCATTTAGCCTTAAGCTGGCGCTGGAACTGTTCAGACAGCCAAAACTGTGGTTTTTGTCACTGTATGTTATTGGCGTTTCCTGCACCTACGATGTTTTTGACCAACAGTTTGCTAATTTCTTTACTTCGTTCTTTGCTACCGGTGAACAGGGTACGCGGGTATTTGGCTACGTAACGACAATGGGCGAATTACTTAACGCCTCGATTATGTTTTTTGCGCCACTGATCATTAATCGCATCGGTGGGAAAAACGCCCTGCTGCTGGCTGGCACTATTATGTCAGTACGTATTATTGGCTCATCGTTCGCTACCTCAGCACTGGAAGTGGTTATTCTGAAAACGCTGCATATGTTTGAAGTACCGTTCCTGCTGGTGGGCTGCTTTAAATATATTACCAGCCAGTTTGAAGTGCGTTTTTCAGCGACGATTTATCTGGTCTGTTTCTGCTTCTTTAAGCAACTGGCGATGATTTTTATGTCTATTCTGGCGGGCAATATGTATGAAAGCATCGGTTTCCAGGGCGCTTACCTGGTGCTGGGTCTGGTGGCGCTGGGCTTCACCTTAATTTCCGTGTTCACGCTTAGCGGCCCCGGCCCACTTTCCCTGCTGCGTCGCCAGGTGAATGAAGTCGCTTAAGAAATTAATGTCGGATACGGCGCGAGCGCCTTATCCGACCAACTTATCAGGACGGAATGTTAAAAATGAACATGTCGATGACAGAAAAAATAAAAGCAGGCAAGCTATTTACCGATATGTGCGAAGGCTTACCTGAAAAAAGACTTCGTGGGAAAACATTAATGTATGAGTTCAATCACTCGCATCCATCAGAAGTTGAAAAAAGGGTAATGACTCCAACTTATTGATAGTGTTTTATGTTCAGATAATGCCCGATGA
>ERZ791921.1143-NODE-1143-length-11303-cov-88.120110_pt1 | contig 11303 bp, 10 predicted proteins | sample MGYA00510135_ERZ791921 | MGnify/ENA primary metagenome ERZ791921 (study PRJEB30046, sample SAMN00792070) | human gut metagenome | study: EMG produced TPA metagenomics assembly of the A metagenome-wide association study of gut microbiota in type 2...
ACATCCGTCATTTATGCGGCTTTTGGACAGAAATTCAGCAAAAAGGAGAAGGAACTATTGGGAAATCCGTTTGCACAGTTCCTGAAATATTCTTCAGAAGTAAGATATACCTACCACATCAGTGAAAAGCAGCAGTTAGCCACCCGACTGATGGGAGGTGTGATATGGGCATACGGTAACAAGACAATTGCACCTTATAGCGAACAGTTCTATGTGGGAGGTGCCAACAGTATTCGTGCCTTTACCGTACGCTCCATCGGTCCGGGAAGATTCCATCCGGCCAACAACTCCGATTATTCCTACGTAGATGAAACTGGAGACATTAAACTGGAAGCCAACCTGGAATATCGTTTCCGCATCTTATCCAATTTTTTGGGCGGAAACTTAAACGGAGCTACCTTTTTAGATGCAGGAAACGTATGGCTAATGCGCAAAGATGAAGCTCGTCCTGGTGCAGAATTCAGTCTCCGACATTTCTTTGACAGCATAGCATTAGGAACTGGAGTCGGAATTCGTTATGATCTTTCCTTCCTGATTCTGAGACTGGACTTCGGCTTTGCCCTTCATGTGCCATACGACACCGAAAAGAGTGGATACTATAATATCCCTAAATTCAAGGACGGAATGGGTATCCATTTTGCCATTGGTTATCCTTTCTAAAAACAGAGCAAACAGTCTGACAAGAAAAATTAATGAAAATACAGATTCGTGAATCAAAATAAATGGCTACCTTTGCAGCGTTTTTGAAGGTATTAGCATGAATAAGTGGAAGATTTTTGCTTGTATATCCCTAATTACTCTTATGAGCGTACTCGTAGGAGCAAACTTCTTTGCGCTTTATTCCACCGTGCTCAATGAGAACAATACAACAGAGGAAAACCAATCGGCTGATTTCATCTACCAGCATCCGGACAATATTCCTTCGAAAACGCTTGACTTTCTGATAGCCAACAGACAAGCAGATATTCCGCAGAAAATTTTATTCATACAAACCCAGAAAAACCTGGACGGTAAGTTTTTCTTGCCGGTATTCTCGTTTGGACAAGACTTTATTTCCAGACCACCCACACATTTAGGGCTGGTCTGTTCTGTATATTCCACACATCCTTATACACAATTAGATAAATTCTATTATTTATATACCCTCAAAAAAATCCTTATTTAATACTATCTAAGAACAGTTTAAAATAGATTGTTCCGATACATTGCAGACAGAGGCTTGCGGTGTAACGGAAGCAATTTGCCATCTATATGTATCATCAAAAATTCTTAGATATATGTTTTTTACATTTATTATTGTCGTTATTCTGACTGCTATCGTCCTTGTTGTGGCAGCAATGACCATCGCAAAATTACTTGCTCCACGGTCATTCAATCCGCAGAAAGGAGAACCGTACGAATGTGGTATTCCTACGCGTGGACAATCATGGGTGCAATTCAAGGCAGGTTACTACCTGTTTGCTATCTTGTTCCTGATGTTCGACATTGAAACGGTATTTCTCTTTCCTTGGGCTGTAGTGGCCGGCCAGGTAGGAGTATATGCACTGGTCAGTGTAGGTTTCTTCCTGGTAGTTTTAATTTTGGGCCTGGCATACGCCTGGCGGAAAGGAGCTCTTGAATGGAAGTAAAAAAAGCTACCTCTATTCGTTCTATGGAGTATGAGGACTTCAAGAACAATGATTATCTGGAAGACATGGTACGTCGTCTGAACATGGACGGTGCCGGAATCGTACTGGGAACAGTGGACGAACTGATTAACTGGGGACGAAGCAATTCGCTCTGGAGTCTGACGTTCGGAACCAGCTGTTGTGCCATCGAATTTATGGCATTAGGCGCAGCCCGTTATGACATGGCCCGCTTCGGGTTTGAGGTAACCCGAAACTCTCCTCGTCAGGCCGATATGATCATGGTGTTGGGAACCATCACACACAAAATGGCTCCGGTATTAAAACGTCTGTATGACCAGATGGCCGAACCTAAATACGTAGTAGCAGTAGGTGGATGTACCATCTCCGGAGGTCCTTTCATCAAATCTTACCACGTAGTAAACGGTATCGACAAGATTATTCCGGTAGACGTGTACATTCCGGGATGTCCTCCCCGACCGGAGGCTTTCTTCTATGGCATGATGCAACTCCAACGTAAAATCAAAGTGGAGCGCTTCTTAGGAGAAGTAAACCGTAAAGAAAAAGAGGAATAAACCCTACGTAAAAAGAAAAAATGCAAATGGAAATTGAAAAAATAACAAGCATTATTCCTGAAGCCGAAATCAGCCAGACAGGAGAGACTGTCGTAAAAGTTCCGGCAGAAAAGTTACACCAGATAGCTGAGACACTACTGAATGACAAAGAAAACCCGATGGATTTCTTGCGTGACATCGTAGGAATGGACTGGGGTGAAGAAGGCTTGGGTGCGCTTTATTTACTGGAATCTACCCGCACGGGGGCAAGAATCACACTCAAAGCGGTAACAACAGACCGTGAAAAGGCATTACTTCCCACAGTAAGCGACTTGTGGAAAACCGCTCTGATTAAAGAACGTGAAGTGTACGACTTCTTCGGTATCTGCTTCCTGAATCATCCGGATATGCGCCGTATCTTCTTGCGTGAGGACTGGATTGGCTATCCTATGCGAAAGGATTATGACATGAACTCCAACCCACTTCGGATGGACAACGAGGAAAATGCCGATATGACAGATGAATACTTTCTCCGCCCCGACGGCACACTTGAGGGCCGTAAGAACGTGGTGTTTGGAGAAGATGATTTTGTAGTAAATATCGGTCCGCAGCACCCTTCTACACACGGTGTATTGCGTATGCGTACCTCTCTTGAAGGAGAAAACATTCGTAAGATTGACCCGATACTGGGATATATCCACCGAGGCATCGAAAAAATGAACGAAAGCCTCACCTACCCGCAGACATTAGCCTTGACCGACCGTCTGGACTACCTGAGTGCTCACCAGAATCGCCATGCGTTGTGTATGTGTATTGAAAAAGCTGCCGGAATAGAAGTACCGGAACGTGCCCAGTACATCCGTACCATCATGGACGAGTTGCAGCGTATCGACTCACACTTGCTGTTCTACTCCTGTCTGGTCATGGATATGGGTGGACTGACTCCTTTCTTCTATGGTTTCCGTGAACGTGAGATGATTCTGGATATTTTTGAAGAAACTACCGGAGGCCGTCTGATTCAGAACTACAACATGATTGGAGGTGTACAGGCTGACATCCATCCTACCTTCCAGCAGAAGGTGAAAGACTTTATCAAACACCTGCGCAGTGTAATCCAGGATTATCATGACATCTTTACTTCAAACGTCATTGCCGATACCCGTCTGAAAGGTGTAGGAGTTTTGTCAAAGGAAGATGCCATCTCACTGGGATGTACAGGAGGTACCGGACGTGCTTCCGGATGGGCCAACGACGTGCGTAAGCATCATCCGTACGCACTCTACGACAAGGTGGACTTTAAGGAGATTGTGTACACGGAAGGTGATTCCTTTGCCCGTTACATGGTACGTATGGACGAAATCATGGAGTCTTGCCATATCATCGAGCAACTGATTGACAATATTCCGGAAGGAGAATTCCGTGCCAAGACCAAACCCATCATCAAGTTGCCGGAGGGTGTATTCACTTCATCAGTAGAAACCAGTCGTGGTGAGTTTGATGTGATATTGGAGAGCCATGGTGATAAAGTTCCTTACCGTCTGCACTATCGTTCCACCGGACTTCCGTTGGTTCACGCCATGGATACCGTTTGCCGTGGAGCTAAAATTGCCGACTTAATTGCCATTGGAGGTACACTCGACTTTGTCATCCCTGACATTGACCGTTAATCTCCACACAAACTTCAGGAACAATCATTACAGAAAACTGAAAAAATAAAAGAATTATGTTTTTAGATTATTATAATCTCAGCCCGCTGCTCATGCAGATTCATGCATTCCTTTGCAGTGTAATGCCTGAATGGCTGGCACTTACATTGGAAGGACTCGCTGTGGGAGTATTTATCCTCGTCATGTACGCGGTACTGGCCATCATTCTTATCTACATGGAACGTAAAGTCTGTGCGGCTTTCCAGTGCCGTATCGGCCCGAACCGTGTAGGAGGAAAAGGAGGTTTGTTGCAAGTACCTGCCGACGTATTGAAAATCCTTACCAAGGAAATCATCAGCCTGAAGCATTCCGACCATTTTCTTTATGCTTTGGCTCCGTTCCTGGTAATTCTTGCTTCCATTCTGACATTCTCTTGTCTTCCATGGAATAAAGGTGGAGAAATCCTTCACATGAACATCGGTATCTTCTTTGTGCTGGCAGCTTCTTCCATCGGTGTATTGGGTATTTTGCTGGCCGGATGGAGTAGTAACAGCAAATATACATTGATTGGTGCCGTACGAAGTGGAGCCATGATTATCAGTTACGAGCTTTCTATCGGCCTCAGTGTACTGACCATGGTCGTAATGAGTGGTGCCATGGATATTCAGACCATCGTAGAAGGTCAGGCCAACGGATGGAACATTTTCAAAGGACACATTCCTGCCATCATGGCTTTCGTCATCTACCTGATTGCCGGAAACGCGGAAGCTAACCGCGGTCCGTTCGACTTGGCAGAAGCAGAACAGGAGTTGACCGCCGGATACCACACGGAATATTCGGGTATGCATTTCGGCTTCTTCTATCTGGCCGAATACTTGAACCTGTTCATTACTGCCGGTATCGCCACTACACTGTTCTTGGGAGGCTGGATGCCCTTGCACATTGCCGGACTCGACGGACTGAACATGGTGATGGACTACATCCCCGGATTTGTATGGTTCATTGGAAAGACCTTCTTCATCGTCTTCCTGCTCATGTGGATTCGCTGGACCTTCCCCCGTTTGCGTATCGATCAGGTACTGACACTGGAATGGAAATACCTGATGCCGCTCTCGCTGGTCGTATTGTTATTAATGACCGTATGCAAAGTATTTGGTCTGACATTTTGATTAAAAATTTTTGACTATGAATGGATTTAAAGAATATTTAAAAGGATATGTCGGTGGAGTCAAGAGTCTGCTGGTAGGTATGCGCACTTCCATGAAAGTGTTCTGCCAGAAGAAAATTACCGAACAGTATCCTGAAAACCGCCATACTACACTTCACATTCCGGAACGTCACCGGGCCATGCTGGTGATGCCGGTGGATGAAGAAGGAAATCACCATTGCATTGCCTGCGGACTTTGTCAGATGAGCTGCCCGAACGGCACCATCCGGCTGACCACGGAAATGCGTGAGACGGAAGACGGTAAAAAGAAAAAATTCCTGGTGAAATACGAGTACAACTTAGGCTCTTGCATGTTCTGCATGCTGTGCGTCAATGCCTGTCCTCACAATGCCATTCAGTTTACGAATGACTTTGAGAATGCGGTATTCCAGAAAGAAAAACTCGTCATGACACTGAACAAGAAATAAATAAAACGAAACGGATATGAATATATCACTTCAAGAAATCGTATTTTATATCGTAGGAGCCTGTATCATTGCTTGTTCCATTTTAGCTGTCACTACAGGAAAAATCCTGCGTGCCGCTACTTATCTGCTGTTCGTTCTTTTAGGTACGGGAGCCATCTACGGAATCCTGGGCTATACCTTCCTGAGCGCTGTACAGCTGATGGTTTACGCCGGAGGTATCGTGGTGCTGTATGTATTCTCCATCCTGCTGACCCAGTCGGACAAGAATATGAAGTACAAAATAAACCGCGCCAAGCTCATCAGTGTATTGCTGACCATTGTTATCGGTGCAGCTCTCGTGCTTTTCTTAGTTATGACCAACGGATTTGCCCTGAACCTGATTCCACAGGGAGTCGAACTTCCGGTAGAAAACATCGGACATGCCTTGATTGGTACAGGGAAATACCAGTTTGTATTACCATTTGAGGTAGTCAGTGTATTGCTCTTAGCTTGTATGATTGGTGCGATACTGATTGCACGTAAACAAAAATAACACAGTAAGATTATGGAAATAGAAATTCATGTAGTTCACTACCTCGTCATCAGTACCGTTATGTTGTTTTGCGGCATCTACGGATTCTTTACCCGCAAAAACTTGCTGGCTTTACTGATTTCGGTAGAATTGATGCTTAATGCAACCAACATCAATTTCGCGGTATTCAACCGTTATCTTTTCCCCGGACAACTGGAAGGCCATTTCTTCAGCCTGTTCGGCATAGCCATTGCCGCAGCTGAAACGGCTGTAGCCATTGCCATCATTATTAATGTGTATCGCAACCTGAAACAGGTGCTTACCGATGATATTACTGACTTGAAAGGATAACTTTCTCACATTTTATTCAATTGCTTATGGATTATACAATTCTGATACTTGCCCTCCCGGTGCTGAGCTTCCTGGTTCTGGCATTGGCCGGCATGAAAATGCCTCATCGAGTAGCAGGCACAATCGGTACCCTATCGTTAGGAGCGGTAGCCGTGCTGAGCTATCTGACGGCATTCAATTATTTCTCTGCTCCACGTACTGCCGAAGGTCTCTACCCTACGCTGACTCCGTGGAACATTGAATGGCTGCCGTTCACTTCCTCCCTTCACATCGACATGGGTATTTTGCTCGATCCGATTTCCGTCATGATGCTGGTGGTTATTTCCACAGTGTCACTAATGGTACATATCTATTCTTTCGGCTACATGAAAGGTGAAGTCGGCTTCCAACGGTACTACGCTTTTCTGTCGTTGTTTACCTTCTCTATGTTAGGTCTGGTGGTAGCTACCAACATTTTCCAGATGTATGTGTTCTGGGAACTGGTAGGTGTGTCTTCCTATCTGCTTATTGGTTTCTACTACACCAAACCGGAAGCAATCGCTGCCAGCAAGAAGGCCTTTATCGTCACCCGTTTTGCTGACTTGGGCTTCCTGATTGGTATCCTTATCTACGGATACTACATGCAGACTTTCACCTTCAACCCTGGAACCGAACGCCTGATGCAGGCCGGAATGGTGCTGCCCTGGGCATTGGGACTGATGTTCATCGGTGGTGCCGGAAAGAGTGCCATGTTCCCGCTGCACATCTGGTTGCCGGATGCCATGGAAGGTCCGACACCGGTATCTGCCCTGATTCATGCCGCTACCATGGTAGTAGCCGGAGTGTATCTGGTAGCCCGTATGTTCCCCTTGTTCATCGGCTTTGCGCCGCACACACTCCACTTGGTAGCCTGGGTAGGTGCTTTCACCGCATTCTATGCCGCAAGCGTAGCTTGTGCACAGAGTGACATCAAACGTGTGCTGGCCTTCTCTACCATCTCACAGATTGGTTTCATGATGGTGGCATTAGGTGTATGCACGGCTGCCAACCCGCACGAAGGCGGTTTAGGTTACATGGCCAGTATGTTCCACCTGTTCACACACGCCATGTTCAAAGCTCTGCTCTTCTTGGGAGCCGGATGCATCATCCACGCCGTACACAGCAACGAAATGGAAACCATGGGCGGTCTGCGCAAATACATGCCGATTACCCACATCACCTTCCTGATTGCCTGTCTGGCCATCGCAGGTATCCCTCCGTTCTCCGGATTCTTCTCAAAAGATGAAATCCTGACCGCCTGCTTCCAGTACAGCCCCGTGATGGGATGGATTATGGCCATCATTGCCGGAATGACTGCTTTCTATATGTTCCGCTTGTACTACTGCATCTTCTGGGGAAAGGAAAACAAGGAACTGCATGCACACCACGTGCCGCATGAAAGTCCGCTGACCATGACTTTCCCGCTGATGTTCCTGGCGCTGGTCACCATCGTAGCCGGTTTTATTCCTTTCGGACATTTCGTTTCAGCCAACGGTGAATCCTACGACATCCACCTCGACTGGACAGTAGCCGGTACGAGTATCGCTATTGCCGTCATCGCCATTGCCTTGGCTACCTGGATGTACGCCCGCGAACAGCAACCTGTAGCCGACATGCTCGCTACACGCTTCAGCACTCTGCACCGTGCCGCCTACAAGCGTTTCTACATGGACGAAATCTGGTTGTTCGTGACCAAGAAGATCATCTTCCGCTGCATCTCTACTCCGCTGGCATGGTTTGACCGCCACGTCATCGACCAGTTCATGAATTTCATGGCCTGGGGTACCAACGCAGCCGGAGAGACCGTACAGCCCATACAAAGTGGAAAGGTACAAACCTACACGCATTATTTCCTGGCAGGAATCATTGTCCTGACAATTATCTTGCTGTTGAACTAAAAAAGAAGAACTTATACGCTTATGAATATATTAAGTCTTTTCGTATTGATACCCCTGCTGATGTTGTTGGGACTATGGATTGCCCGCAACGTCAATCAAGTCAGAGGAGTGATGGTGGCCGGTTCCACTTTATTGCTGGCACTTGCGGCTTACCTCACGGTGTCTTACATCGGACAGCGCCATGCGGGAGCTACAGCTGAAATGCTTTTCACAGACAGCATCGTATGGTATGCCCCGCTTCACATCTGTTACTCTGTAGGAGTAGACGGTATCTCCGTAGTGATGCTGCTGCTGAGTGCCATCATCGTATTTACCGGTACATTCGCTTCCTGGAAGCTGAAACCGCTCACTAAAGAATATTTCTTGTGGTTCACCCTGCTGAGCACCGGAGTATTCGGATTCTTCATCTCAACCGACCTGTTCACCATGTTCATGTTCTATGAAGTGGCTTTGATTCCGATGTACCTGCTGATTGGTGTGTGGGGAAGCGGCCGCAAGGAATACGCCGCCATGAAGCTGACCTTGATGCTGATGGGTGGTTCTGCCTTCCTGCTGATTGGTATCCTGGGCATCTACTACGGAGCCGGAGCCGAGACGATGAATATCCTGGAAATCGTGCAGCACAAGATACCGACCGAAATGCAACGTATCTTCTTCCCGATGGTCTTCCTGGGATTCGGTGTGCTGGGTGCCTTGTTCCCCTTCCACACATGGAGCCCCGACGGTCATGCTTCTGCCCCCACGGCCGTAAGTATGCTGCACGCCGGTGTATTGATGAAATTAGGAGGTTACGGATGTTTCCGCATCGCCATGTACCTGATGCCGACCGGTGCCGCTATCTGGGGCGATTTCTTCCTGGTACTGACCACCATTTCCGTGGTGTACGGAGCGTTCAGTGCCGTAGTACAGACCGACTTGAAATACATCAACGCCTACTCTTCTGTAAGCCACTGCGGACTGGTATTGTTCGCTCTGCTGATGATGACGCGCGTGAGTGCTACCGGTGCCATCCTGCAGATGTTGAGCCACGGCTTGATGACCGCCTTGTTCTTTGCCCTTATCGGTATGATTTACGGCCGTACGCACACCCGTGACATCCGCCATCTGGGCGGACTGATGAAAATCATGCCTTTCCTGGCCGTAGGTTATGTCATTGCCGGTCTGGCCAACTTAGGTCTGCCTGGTCTGAACGGTTTCGTGGCTGAAATGACCGTATTCGTAGGTTCATTCCAGAATCCGGACCTGTTCCACCGCACTTGTACCATCATCGCCACGATGAGTATTGTCATCACGGCCGTGTACATCCTGCGTGTAGTAGGAAAAATCCTGTATGGCACCTGTCAGAACCCGGAACACCTGAAACTGACCGACGCTACCTGGGACGAACGTTTTGCCGTAATCTGCCTGATTATAGCTGTAGCCGGACTGGGACTCGCTCCTTACTGGGTCAGCCATGTCATCAGCGGAAGCGTAGAACCTATTATCAGCCAACTTATCCGATAACCTGAATAAACTAAAAGAAATTATATGAGCGAATTATTAACCATGCAGGCTGAAATAAGCCTGGTCGCCATTATCCTCTTCATGCTGTTGGCAGACTTGATACTGAAAACGCCTAATCACAAGCCGCTTCAGACGCTGGCCTGCACACTGATGGTCGTACAACTGGCTTTAAACATTGTACCCGCCAGCGGAGAAGCCTTTGGAGGAATGTATCATGCCAGCCAGATGGCATCTGTTGTAAAAACCATACTGACTGCCGGCACGCTGCTCGTATTCCTGCAGTCAGGGGAATGGCTCTCACGAGAAGATACCCGTCACAAAGCCGGAGAATTCTATATGCTGACACTCAGCACGCTGCTGGGTATGTATTTCATGGTCAGCGCAGGCAGTTTCATTCTGTTCTACGTAGGCCTGGAACTGGCCAGCATCCCGATGGCCTGTCTGGTGGCTTTCGACAAATACCGCCATCACAGCGCGGAAGCAGGAGCCAAGTTCATCCTGAACTCCATGTTCTCATCTGCCCTGATGCTTTATGGTATCTCCATGGTATACGGTACAACCGGTACCACCTACTTTGCCGACATCACCACAGCCCTGACCGGAACCCCGCTCCAGGTAATGGCGATGGTGTTCTTCTTTGCCGGACTGGGCTTCAAGCTGAGTCTCGTGCCCTTCCACATGTGGACACCCGATACTTATCAGGGAGCTCCGACCAATGTATCGGCTTACCTGTCAGTCATCTCCAAAGGTGCAGCCGCCTTTGCGCTGATGAGCATCCTGGTAAAAGTATTCGGACAAATGGTAGCCGACTGGAGTCTCTTGCTGAGCATCGTCATTGTGGTCACCATCACCCTAGCCAACATCTTTGCCATCCTTCAGGAAGACCTGAAACGCTTCATGGCTTACAGTAGTATCTCACAGGCCGGCTATATCATGCTGGCTGTACTGGGAGGAAATGAACAGGGAATGGCTTCACTGGTGTACTACATCGTAGTCTATATCGTAGCCAACCTGGCTGTGTTCGGTGTCATCAGCACCATAGAGCAGCACACCGGAGGAAAGGTGGACAGAAGCACCTATAACGGATTGTACAAGACCAACCCACGCCTGAGCTTCGTTATGACACTGGCGCTGTTCTCACTGGCCGGTATCCCTCCGTTTGCCGGATTCTTCTCTAAATTCTTTGTATTTGCCTCTGCTTTCCATAGCGGGCACTGGCTGGTAGTGTTCCTGGCATTGGTAAATACGATTATTTCACTCTACTATTACCTGCTGATTGTGAAAGCCATGTACATCACTCCAAACGATGCTCCGGTAGCCACCTTCCGCACACCGGCTCTGGCCCGTACAGGTCTGTTTATCTGCCTTATCGGAGTCATTGTATTGGGTATCTGCAGTGGAGTGTATGAACTGCTTCACCATATGGCTGGACTGGGATTTTAATCTAAATATTCTAACTAAAGAAATGGGAAAAGGCTGTCTCATAATGAGAGAGCCTTTTTATTTATTCTAACCTACATTATTCATAGTGGATTCATTTCAGGTTATCAAAACAGATATGG
>ERZ791921.1152-NODE-1152-length-11229-cov-2.666458_pt1 | contig 11229 bp, 10 predicted proteins | sample MGYA00510135_ERZ791921 | MGnify/ENA primary metagenome ERZ791921 (study PRJEB30046, sample SAMN00792070) | human gut metagenome | study: EMG produced TPA metagenomics assembly of the A metagenome-wide association study of gut microbiota in type 2...
GCAGCCCCTCACAGCCGCCTCAATCGCGGCCTTATCCAACCCTTCCCCAATCACGATCAGCACCTCCTGACCGCTGGGAATGGGCTGTACGGTTATGGTGTCGCGGGCGGCGTTCAGCTCGACCCAGCCGCCGCCGTCGGGGATAAACCCCTTGACGCGCAGCACATGGCCGTATTTCGCGTCGTGCAGGAGCGTCTGCGCGGCCTGCCGGACCTGCGCGACACTGCGCCCGGCCTCGAGGAAATACAGCGAGGTAAACGCCTTGTGCTCGTCAAAATGCAGCTTGACGTAGCTTGTCTGCCGCCAGCCGCAGCGATCCACGCGGGCAAAATCAGCGGTTGTCAGCGCGTTCCAGTCCCGGCACAGTACATCGTCCGCGCCAAAGCGGCGGGCACAATGGCAGCCGGCCAGTGCGCGGTTCAGGTGGTCGATGACCGCTTCCGCCTCGCCGGGCGCGGCCAGCTGCGTGCGGCTCATGACGACAAGCCCGGCACTGGCGGCCTCGGAGGCCAGCAGGTAGTCGGCCTGCGGGGAAAGCTCGTTTTCCAGCTTGGCGTCCACAATGGCAATGACGCTGCCCAGCGTATACCAGCGGTCCAGCGGCTCGTCCCGCAGAATGTCGTAGAACTCGTCCACGTCAAAGATGCCGCTCGGCTCAATGACGACCCGGTCAAAGCCGCGCATTGCCATTGAGATCAGCTTGGTGCGCATTCGGCGCTGGTGGGTGTCGCAGTCACAGCCGCCGCTGATCGTCTCTATGTCGCAGTGCTCCCCGATCAGCTCCTGCAGCAGCATGGCATCGACGTTCACCGCGCCGAAGTCGTTTTCCAGAATGCAGACGCTGTGCCCCTGCGCGACGAGATACTGCACGTAGCGGCGCAGGAACGTCGTCTTGCCGGAGCCGAGAAACCCAGTGATCAAATCGACCTGTACCATCTTACTCCTCCTTCGGGCAGGTCATGCCCCGCTGGCGACCAATGGCCGCCACTACACACGCAGTACGGCAAGAATGCAATTTTTTGACGGTCTGACTTTATTCGTGAATTTCCAAAGGAAGATTGTCAGGGTCGGAAAAGAATGTCATTTTTTTGCCTGTGTAAGCATCGACTCGGATCGGCTCGGTTAGGATGCCCTTTTTATTCAATTCTCTTACGGTATCATCGACAGAGTCTACAGCAAAGGCAAGATGCCGGAGGCCGTAAGCCTCTGGATAACTGGGGCGTTTCGGGCAATTTTTAATGATAAAAAGTTCTAATTCCATCCCATCGAGTTGAAGATCGATTTTGTAATCATCGCGTTCCGGTCTGTAATTTTCTCGAATGACAGAAAAGCCTAACAGATCCACATAAAAGCGCCTTGATTTCTCATAGTTGCTCCCAATAATGGCAATGTGATGAACTTTTTTCAAATTCATGGCGTATTTACCTCTCCCCTGTCTGGTGTGCGGCACCCTGCAAATAAAAAACGTACCCGAACCCTTTTCCGTAAAGAATTGGGTTCGAGTACGAACTGTCTGGTGGAGGATGGGGGACTCGAACCCTCGACCTCTGCGATGTGAACGCAGCGCTCTAACCAGCTGAGCTAATCATCCGTATGCGATTGACAAATGATAGTATACAGGATTTGCCCCGATTTGTCAAGCGCAAATTTTCAATTGTTTTGTTGTTGTCCTCCTCTCCCCCTGCCCGCAAAAAGACCCCGCCTCACGGCGCGAGAGACGCGCTGTGAGGCAGGGCTTGCAGTTGAGAGGAAAAGGAGATTACCTGCTCAGCTCATCGGCCAGAGCGGCGAGCTGGGCCTCGCTGGCGGCATTCAGCGCGCCGCGGACCGTGACGGTGGTGGCAGCGTAGGTCAGGTTCTTGCTGCCCTCAAGCATTTTGGTCATGACCTTGGCGGCCATCGGCGCCCAGGAGCCGTTCTCGATAAAGGCCACCGTGCGGTTCTGGTAGTTGCGCTCGGTCAGGTGATGGATGAACTCCTTCATGAAGGGGAATACATCGGCGTTGTAAGTAGGCGTGGCCAGAACCAGCTTGCTGAAGCGGAATGCCTGCGCGACGGCCTCGGCCATATCGCAGCGGGCCAGGTCCATGGCAACCGTCTCCACGCCCTTCTCGCGCAGGGCCTCGGCCAGGCGGTTGGCAGCCTCGGCAGTGTGGCCGTAGATGCTGCTGTAGGCGACGAGCACACCCTCGGTCTCGGGGCGGTAGGCACTCCAGGTGTCGTAGGCGGCCAGCACATCGCCCAGCTGCTCCTTGTGCAGGACGGGACCGTGCAGGCTGCAGACGGTCTCGATGTCCAGCGCGGCGGCCTTTTTCAGCACGGCCTGCACCTGCACGCCGTATTTGCCGACGATGCCGATGAAGTAGCGGCGGGCCTCGGGCAGCCACGGCTCCTCCACGTCGAGTGCGCCGAACTTGCCGAACGCATCGGCGCTGAACAGGACCTTGTCTGCATCGTCATAGGTCATGATGACCTCGGGCCAGTGGACCATCGGCGCGGTGACAAAGTGCAGCGTGTGGGTGCCCAGCGGCAGGGTGTCCCCCTCCTTGACGACGACGCGGCGGTCCGCGTAGTCGGTGCCGAAATAGGCCTTCATCATGTTGAACGCCTGGGCGGACGCGACGATGGTCGTGCCGGGGTACGCCTGCGCGAACGCGGCGACGGAGCCGGAATGGTCAGGCTCCATGTGCTGCACGACCAAGTAGTCGGGCGTGCGCTCGCCCAGTGCAGCGGCGATCTTGGTGATCCACTCGTCGGTAAAATGGGCATCGACGCTGTCCATGACGGCGACCTTGTCGTCGCAGATCAGGTACGAGTTGTAGGCCATGCCGTTGGGCACGTCGTACTGGCCCTCAAACAGGTCAACAAGGTGGTCGTTGACGCCGACATACAAAATATCTTTGGTGATTTCCATACGTGTAAACCTCCCGAAAAATACCAGAGTTGTTATTCTGGACACAGTATAGCATAGTTTTAGGAATTTGTCTCGGTTTTTTCAAAAATAGTTTGATAAAATTTTTAAATACAGTTGATAGGTAGGGGCAGGAGGGAATTTGGCGGGGTGGGCAAGGCGCACGGGAGGGATGAATACCTCCCGTGCGAAGCAAAAAAGCTCCTCGCCGATTCTGGGCGGGGAGCACAGGGATGTTTACCTGAAAATTATACGCGCGTTTTCAGAACCTCGTGCGCGGGCACGGGGGCGTCGATGGGACGGGGCGTGCCCTCGACCCACTGGATGGCCTTCTTGGGGCACTTGCTGACGCAGGTGCCGCAGCCGTTGCACTTGGTATAGTCGATGACAGCGACGTTGTCCTTCAGGAAGATCGCCTGGTTCGGGCAGTTGCGCACGCAGAGGCCGCAGGCAATGCAACCGACCTTACAGGTCTTGTTGACCAGCGCACCCTTGTCCTTGTTGGAGCACTTGACCGCAGGCTGCGGGGCGATGGGCTTCATCTGGATGACGTGGCGCGGGCAGGTCACAGTGCAGGCCGTGCAGCCGGTGCACTTTTTGCGGTCGACGACGGCCACGCCGTTGATGATGTGGATGGCGTCAAACTTGCACGCGCGGGTGCAGTCGCCCAGACCCAGGCAGCCATAGGCGCAGGCGCTGGGGCCGCCCGCAATGGAGGCCGCAGCAGCGCAGGTCTGGATGCCCTGGTAGTCAAACCGCTTGCCGCAGTTCTCGCCGCCCGCACAGATGACGGTGGCGCGCAGGCTGGGGCGGTCGTCGGTGGTATTGCCCATGATGGTGTTGATGGCGTCGGCAGTCTTGTCGCCGCCCGGGGCACACTTGAAGGTGGGGGCACCGTTCTCCACGATGGCCTTGGCGTAGTCGGCACAGCCGGCGTAGCCGCAGCCGCCGCAGTTGGCGCCGGCCAGACATTCCGTGACCTGCGCGATGCGCGGGTCCTCATACACAGCCATGAACTTGGAGGCCAGCACAAGGATCACGCCGCCGGCCAGGCCCAGCACCACCACGACAACGATAGCAAATACGATCGGGTTCATTCTCTCCATTCCCCTTTCTTAGAATATCGCGTTGATGATGTTTTCGACCAGACCGCCAAAGCCCATGAAGCTCATGGAGGTGATAGCGGCAGAAACCAGCGTGATGGGCAGGCCCTTGAAGCTCTCCGGTGGGTTGGCGGCCTCGACGCGGGAACGCACGCCGCAGAACAGCAGCATGGCGACCAGGAAGCCGACGCCCGCACCGGCGGCGCAGACAAGCGCCTCGGCGTAGGCCAGGCCGAAGCCGAACTCGGCCACAACGGCGGAGTAGTCCTGCACGGCCAGAATGGTGACGCCCAGCACGCAGCAGTTGGTCGTGATCAGCGGCAGGTAGACGCCCAGGGACTGATACAGCGCCGGGACGTACTTTTTCAGCGTGATCTCGATCAGCTGGACCAGAACAGCGATGACGAGGATGAAGATGATCGTCTGCAGGTAACCCAGATTATAGGCATCCAGCAGGAAGATCTGCAGCGGGAAGGTCACAGCCGTGGCAATGACCATGACGACGATAACGGCAGCACCCATGCCCGCGGAGGAATCCAGCTTTTTGGAAACGCCGAGGAACGGGCAGATACCCAGAAACTGCACCAGCACGTAGTTGTTGACAAGGATCATGCTGAAGAAGATGGTGGCAAACGTTGCGATCTGAGAACTCATTGTGCGGCACCCTCCTTCTGTTCTTCCTTGGCGGCGTCGATCTTCTCGAGCATGACGTCGCCGCAGCTCTTGCGCTCAATGGGCTTGTTCAGCTTGCGCTCCAGCCAGACACAGCCGGCCATCAGGCAGCCAAAGACGAAGAAGCCGCCAGGCGCGGAGTTCATGACGGTCATGCGGTCCACGCTCTCGGGGATGATGGTGATGCCCAGCCACGTACCGCTGCCGATGATCTCACGGATGGAGGACATGAGCAGCATGGTCAGGATGTAGCCGATGCCCATGCCCAGGCCGTCCAGCGCGGAGTCCACGACGGTGTTCTTGCAGGCGAACATCTCGGCACGGCCCAGAATGATGCAGTTGACGACGATCAGCGCCAGATACACGCCCAGCGCCTTGTACAGGTCGGGCACGAACGCCTGCAGCACCATCTGCACGACGGTAACAAACGTTGCGATGATAACGATGTAGCACGGCAGATGCACCTTGGCCGGGATGACCTTGCGCAGTGCCGAGATAACGATGTTGGAGCAGACCAGAACGAACGTCATGGCCAGGCCCATGCCCACAGCGCCGGAAACGGTGGTGGTGACAGCCAGTGCGGAGCAGCAGCCCAGCACCAGGCGCAGAACGGGGTTCTCACGGATGATGCCCGCGGTAAAAACCTTCCACTTGCTCGGTTTTTCGTTCATCGTTACTGCACCCCCTTGATCTCATTGTTGTAGCAGTCGATGGCTGCGTTGATGGCGTTGAACGCGCCGTTGCTGGAATACGTTGCACCGGCAATGCTGTCCACAGGGCTGCCGGAGGCGACCTCTCCCCCGTTCCAGCCGATAAAGCCGGAGGCGAAGGAATCGCCGGAGACCTTGGAGCCGATGCCGGTGGTCTGGGTGGAGCCGTCGATAGAGATACCGGAAATGGCACCCTCGGCGTCAAAGGCAACGTAGACCGTGACGTCCTTGCCGGAGTAACCGGAGGCCGCAGCCTTGACGGCGACATCGCCGTTCGCGGTCTTGACAGCACCCTCGACACTGGCGGTGGTCAGACCGTCGATGGCAGTCATGCTGTCGGTGGTCGTGCCCTCGGGCAGGACGGAGACATAGGCGGCCAGGGTCTCGGCTTGGGTGTTTTCCGCAATGATGGGGGCGGTGATGTCGTTCAGCACAGCCAGCAGCGCGCTGCAGACCAGGCAGATGACGACCAGCACGATGACGGGCAGCACAAGCTCTTTGAAAGTGCTCTGCTTCTCGGTGGTTTGCTTTTCAGCCATTATTCCGCACCGCCTTTCTTGGCTTTTTTGGGCTTTTTGTAGCCCAGCGGCGTCTGGTGGCCCCAGGCGTTGAACCACGGGGTCATCAGGTTGCCCAGCAGGATGGCGTAGCTCATGCCCTCATTCATCGAGCCGAAGTGGCGGATGAGGAAGGTGATGAGGCCGATAAACACGCCGTAGAACAGCTTGCCCTTGGTGGTGAACGGGCTGGTCACGTAGTCCGTCGCCATAAAGACAGCACCGAACAGCAAACCGCCGGACATGCACTCGATCAGAGCGGTGTAGGCACTGCCGGTGTTGAGCGCAGTCAGCACAAAGACCGTGGCAACGATGGTTACGGGGATGGTGGCCTGGATGGTCCGGGTGGCAACCAGATAGGCGAAGCCCAGCAGGATGGCGATGCCGCACGTCTCGCCCAGCACGCCGGGGTCGCCCATCATGCCGCCGCGGAAGCCCAAAAAGACGTCCAGCAGGGGCAGCGTGGTCTTGTCGGCCACGGCCAGCGGCGTGGCGGAGGCCAGCGCGTCAACGGCCATGTCGGGGTAGACGTAGGCAGTCATGCGGGAGGTGAAGCCGAGGAACAGCACGATACGGCCCACCAGCGCGGGGTTGGCGAAGTTGTAGCCAAGGCCGCCGAACAGCTGCTTCGTGATGACGATGGCGACAACAGCGATCCAGAGCGGCATGCCCACGGGCATGTTCAGCGCCAGAATGATGCCGGTGACAACGGCGGACAGGTCGCCCACGGTGTTGGACTTTTTCAGCAGCTTTTCATAAATGTACTCAAACGCCACACAGGCCAGGGTGGTCACAGCGACCAGCACCAGCGCCTGCACGCCGAAGATCAGACCCGCGGCCAGCACGGCGGGCAGCAGCGCAATGACAACATTGCCCATCAGCCCGCGGGTGGTGGATGCATCGCGGATATGCGGCGAGGCGGTAACGATCAGACGATCTTCCATGGGTTATTTGCCTCCTTTCCGCAGCTCGGCCATGTACCAGCCCTTGGCAAGGCCCATCGTCTGGCTGACGGGGCGCTTGGCCGGGCAGGCATAGGTGCAGCTGCCGCAGGCTACGCAGAGATCCACGCAGCGTGCCTTCAGCGCAGCAAAGTCCTTGTTGGCAAAGTCCTGCGCAATGACGACGGGCTCCAGACCCATCGGGCAGGCCTCGATGCAGCGCCCGCAGCGGATGCAGGCGGACGGCTCGGGCAGCGCGGCGGCCTTCTTGCTGAACAGCAGCAGGCCGTTGTTCTGCTTGAGCACCGGGAAGTCGGCGCTGGGTGCAGCGCCGCCCATCATCGGGCCGCCGAAGATGATCTTGCCCAGCTCGACGCCCTCCTTGACACCGCCGCAGGCGTCGATGACGTCGCGGTACAGCGTGCCGATGGGCACCTCGATGTTCTGGGGTCTGGCGATGGCGTCACCCTCGACGGTGACGCGCTTCGTCACCAGCGGGATGCCGGTCTTGAGGAACTTGCCCAGCGTGGAGACGCTCGTCACGTTCATGATGACGCAGCCCACGTCGGCGGGCAGGCCCGGCTTGCCGGAGGGGCCGACCTGCGGCACCTCGCGCCCGGTGCAGGTCTCGACGAGCGTTTTCTCGGCGCCCTGCGGGTAGCGCATCGGCAGGCCCTTGACCTCGACGCCCTTCATCTCGCGGGTCAGCGAGGTGAGCAGGTCGATGCATTCGGGCTTGTTGCGTTCAATGCCGATGATGCAGTGCGGGATCTCGCAGTACTTTATGACAGCGGTGATGCCGGAGATGATCGTGTCGCTGCACTCCAGCATCTCGCGGCAGTCGGTGGTCAGGTAGGGCTCGCACTCGGCAGCGTTGATGAGCAGCGTGTCGATGGTGTTGGCCGCCAGCTTGACATGCGTCGGGAAGCCGGCGCCGCCGACACCCACCAGGCCGCAGGCCTGCACGGCAGCCAGCAGGCTGGCTTTGTCGGTGACGACGGGCGGCACACAGGCCGGATCAACGGTCTGCGCACCGTCGGTCTTGATGGCGACAGCCGTCGTCATCGCGCCGTTGACCATACGCAGCGGTGCAATGTCCTGCACAGTGCCGGACACACTGGAGTAGATATTGGCGGATACAAAGCCGCCGGCCTTGCCGATCACGGTACCGACCATGACGGTGTCGCCCTTTTTGACGACAGGCTCCGCGGGCGCGCCGATGTGCATCGACATGGGAATGACGACGTGCTCAGGCACCGGCATCTTGTTGGTCGGCTGCCCGGCTGTCGCCTTCGTGTGCGGTACGGCAGCACCCTTGGCAGAGCGCTTTAGGGACTTGAACAATCTGATTTCCCCCGTTTCTCTGATTTTTCTCGCCGCGGACGGGATTTCTGCTCCCCCGTCCGTGGTGGATAACTATACGAATTTATTGTACCATTTTTCAAAAGCATGTCAAGCAACCAAGTATGACAAAAGGTCGGTTTTGCATCGAACACGCAAGATTTGCAACAATTTGGGCAATCGCCGCAGAATAAAAAAGCTGTATAAAAATTAACAATCCTACAAAGAAAACCCCTGGCAGATGTCGGTCTGCCAGGGGTAATACCGCAGGGATCGGACATGCCCGGTCCCTGCTTTTATTTACGGCTCGATCTCCTGCAGCCGCAGCAGCGCCAGAATATAAATCTTCAGCGCCTCGACCAGCTTCTCAAACGGGGTACCCTCGTTCGCGCCGTGCATCGGGCCCGCAAAGGACGGGATCTCAATGTCGGTGTGCTCGGGGCCGAAGCTGACGGCATAGGGGAAGTGGCGCGCATAGGTGCCGCCGCCCATCGTAAAGGGCTTCTTGCCCTCGCCGGTGACGTCGTTGTAGGTGTTGATGAGCGTCTGGATGGCCGGGCTGTCCGCGTCGATGTAGAACGGCACGCGGCTGCTGACGTTCTCCAGCGTGGCCGCGCCGCCGCAGACCTTCCGGATGGCGGCAGTCATCTTTTCGGGGTCGGTGTTCGTCGGGTAGCGGCAGTCAAAGCTCTGGCGGATGACGCCGTCAGCCATCTCGATCGTGCCGCCGATGATGGTCAGCGGGTCAAACAGGCCGTCGTCCGCCGCAATGCCCAGCGCGCTGCCGTCGGTGTCGGCGTGCAGCGTGTGCAGCACGTTCAGGTAGGCCTCCTCCTGCGGGGTGCAGACGCCGCTCTTGAGCAGGCAGTTGACGATCAGGCTGATGGCGTTGACCGTGCCCTCGGGCATGGCGGCGTGGCCGCTCTTGCCCCAGCCGCGGATGACGGTGGCACCGCCCTCCCCTGCCTCAAAGGTCACGCCCTCGGTCTGGACGAGTGCGCCCGCGCCGACCTGCACCGTGCAGGAGGCGCGGTCCGGCACGGCGTTGTGGGCGACGCCGCCCTCGAACGCCGTGATGATGCCGTTCTCAAACTTCGGGCTGACGAGCTCGCCGTTGAAGCCGCCCTTCTCGCCGTTGCAGACCGGGAACTCGGCGTCCGGCGTAAAGCAGAAGGCGGGCATCGGGTAATGCTCGGCGTAGTAGTCTACGTCGTGCATGTTCGTCTCCTCGTTGGCACCCAGCAGGGCACGCACGGGGTATTTCAGCGCCGCGCCGCTGTCCTTCAGGTACTTCAGCGCGTACAGGCAGAGGATGCTTGGGCCTTTGTCGTCGGCCACGCCGCGGCCCAGCAGCCAGCCGTCCCGCACGCGGACCGTGTAGGGGTCGGCGTCCCAGCCGTTGCCCTCGGGCACAACGTCGGTGTGGGTGATGGTCGCCAGGAACTTCTGGCCGTCGGCGATCCTGCCCGTCTCGGCCCAGCCGATGTAGCTGTCGGCGTTGAAGGTGTCCAGGCCCAGCTCGTCGGCAATCTCCAGCGCCTTGGCCAGCGCGGCCTTGGGGCCGGGGCCGAACGGTGCGCCCGGCTCGGGTGCGCCCTCCACGCTGGGCACGGCCACCAGACGGGTGATGTCGCGCAGGATGTTGTCGCGGTTTTCCTCCACAAAGGCGTCAATGGACGCCCAGCGCGGATCGTTCACGTTCATAAGAATTTCCTCCTGATGTTTTTTATTCAGTATAGCACATTGGCGAAATTTGTAAACGGAAAATTGCGTCGGGGTCAGTGCAGGGGTCGGCGTCCCCGACGCCCCGCATTACCGAATACGCCCCTCCCCGCCCATCAGTGCCGTCATCTCCTCGATGCGCTCCAGCGGGAACGGCGGGGTGCAGAGCGGGCGCATGGCGATGCTCATGAGAAGCATCGGGTTGTCGTCCGCGGCGATGCGGTTGGATGTCAGTTTGCCGCAGAGGCGGCAGCGGTGGATGATGGCCCACTCGCCGCCCTTGCGCACCCAGACGGCCACGGGCTCCATCTGCCCGCCGCAGTCTGCGGCGCGGTCCCCGGGTTCATTGTCCAGATGCAGGCTGGTCAGGCAGTTGGGGCAGTGGTTGCGGTGCTGTGTGCCCGCCCCAATGGGCACGACGACCCGCCCGCAGTGCTTGCAGGTAAAGGTGTCGTCGCAGCGGTGATTTTTATAGTATCCGTTTTGGTATTGCTTGCGCTTGTTTTCGCGGTTCATGGATAAGTCCTCCCGAATTTTGTTGATAAAATCCGTATGGGAGGAACGCGGTTTTGTGAGCAAACGGCGCGACCTCCCGGTCAGCGCACAAGCTCCAATACACCTGACTTCAAAAAGCAGTTCTCCTTATTATAATATAATACTTGCCGGTTGTGAATTGGCGGCGGCGGAAACCTTCCGGGTCGATGCAAGCATCGCCCCCTGCAGCGTAGGGGCGCATTCTATATGCGCCCGCCGGTTTACCGCCGTAAAATATCAATCTTCCTCTTCCCCGTTGTCCATCGTCACGATCTCGCAGATGGCGCGGCCCGTGGGGGTGCCGGCCAGACCGCCGATGCCGGTCTCGCGCAGGTCCTTGCTCATCGCGTTGCCGACCTCGGCCATCGCGTCAATGACCTCGTCCGCGGGGATGTGCCCCACGACCCCGGCCAGCGCCATGTCGGCGGCGGAGACCGCGTTCATGGCACCGATGACGTTGCGCTTGATGCAGGGGATCTCCACAAGACCTGCCACGGGGTCGCAGACAAGGCCCTCAAGGTTGGTCAGCGCCATGGCGAACGCCTCGGCGCACTGCTCTGCCGTGCCGCCCTTGATGTCCACCAGCGCCGCGGCGGCCATGCCGCTGGCCGCGCCGACCTCGGCCTGACAGCCGCCCTCGGCCCCGGCCAGCGTGGCACGCGCGGCAACGACCTGCCCGAACCCGGCAGCGATATACAGGGCGCGGTGCACGGCGGCCTCGTCGGCCAGCCCGCGCCG
>ERZ791921.1160-NODE-1160-length-11133-cov-17.013721_pt1 | contig 11133 bp, 10 predicted proteins | sample MGYA00510135_ERZ791921 | MGnify/ENA primary metagenome ERZ791921 (study PRJEB30046, sample SAMN00792070) | human gut metagenome | study: EMG produced TPA metagenomics assembly of the A metagenome-wide association study of gut microbiota in type 2...
AAACTGCACCTCCAAAAGTTGTTTTTTGTCCAACTTTTGGGGTGCAGTTCAAAGAACAAAACCATGATTTTAAAGCTTTTAACACATTACAAATAATGGTGCTAAATTCATAATCATGGTTTTATTCTTACTAACAGCTTATAGCTACTGACAAAATTACTAACATAAAAAATATTTTACTATTATTTTTCATAATTTATTACTTTACTGTAAATTTATTTTAATTTTCTTTGTAAATATATCATATCTATTAATTGAATGCCATCTTCATATATTGGTTGTTCATAATTATCTATAAAAAAATTTTTTATGTAATGTGAACGAATAAATCCACATTGCTCATAAAAAGGAATAGTTAATGTACTATCTCCTGTTCCAACTTGTAATATAGAATATTTTTCTTTATAATTTTTGATAATAAAATCTATCATTACTTTACCATAACCTTTTCTTTGATATTCAGGTTTTACAGCTAGATTTTTTATTTCCAATACACCATTTTGTTCATCTGTTATAATACATTCTGCTTTTATTATTCCTTCATCATTTAATACATACATTATGCCTCTATCAATATATTTATCAATCATATTTTCTTGTTCATCTGCCAACAATAATAATGAAAGAAATTGTTTTTTGTTATCTTTAACTTCTTTTATTTCCATAAGAACTCCGATACTATAAATTTTTACTTTATTATATTAAGACAAAATGACCTTTAACAGTTGACATAAATAACTATTAAAGGTCATTTTTATATTTAAATTTACATTATAATTTTAACTGTGTTTTAATACGTTCTACAGCTTTTAATGTATTTTCACGGCTACCAAATGCAGTGAGACGGAAATAATTTTCGCCAGATGGACCAAAACCAGAACCTGGAGTACCTACGATATTTGCTTCATGAAGAAGTTTATCGAAGAAATCCCAAGAAGTCATGCCTGCTGGAACTTTGAGCCATACATATGGGGAGTTTACACCACCGAAAACAGTAAGACCAAGGCTTGCTAAACCTTCACGGATAATTTTTGCATTTTCCATGTAGTAGCCAACCATTTCTTTTACTTGTTTTTGTCCTTCTTCAGTAAGTACAGCTTCTGCACCACGCTGAATAATATAAGGTGTACCATTGAATTTAGTTGTATGACGGCGATTCCAAAGAGGATTTAAAGCTTGTTCTTTACCGTCTTTTGTATAACCTTTAACAGCTTTTGGTAATACGATATAACCGCAACGAGTACCTGTGAAACCTGCTGTTTTAGAGAAGGAACGGAATTCAATAGCTACTTCTTTTGCGCCTTCAATTTCATAAATTGTATGAGGTACATCTTCTTCTGTAATATAGTAAGAATATGCTGCATCATATAAAATGATAGATTTATTTTCTTTAGCATATTTAACCCATTTAGCTAATTCATCACGGGATAAAGTAGTACCAGTTGGGTTATTAGGGCTACATAAATAAATCATGTCTACATGCTGTTTTGGAAGTTCTGGAGTGAAGTTATTTTCAGCAGTACATGGCATATATACTACACCTTCAAAAGTTCCATCTTCTTTTACAAGACCTGTACGACCAGCCATGATATTTGTATCGAGATATACAGGATATACAGGGTCAGTAATAGCAATAGTATTATCTACGCCAAAAATTTCTTGGATATTACCGCAGTCAGATTTTGCACCATCGCTGACAAAAATTTCATCAGTTTCGATATCTACACCACGAGATTTATAAATTACATCACGAATTTTTTCACGTAAAAATGCATAACCTTGTTCAGGGCCATAACCGCGGAAAGTTTCTTTATTAGCCATTTCATCAACAGCTTTATGCATAGCTTCAATACTAACTTGTGGTAATGGTAATGTAACGTCACCGATACCTAAGCTAATAACTTCAGCTTCTGGATTTTCAGCTTTGAATTTCTGCACACGATGTGCAATTTCAGCAAAAAGGTAACTACCTTGTAATTTTAGATAATTTTCATTAACTAATGCCATTTATAATCCTCCTAAATACTTTTATTTATCTCTAAATAAAATTCATTCTTATTTATTATACAGTATTTGACATATTTAAACAATGTATACTTGTTTAGTCAGTTTCATACAAATTTAAACAAACAAAAAAAGCTGTCTCTAATCTGAAATTAGAAACAGCTTTTATTTTTTATATTAGAGATTGCTTTTTGCAACTTCAACAAGTTTAGCAAATGCAGCTGCATCGTTGATAGCAACGTCAGCTAACATTTTACGGTTAACCTGAACACCTGCTTTTGTTAAACCGCAGATGAAACGGCTGTAGGACATACCGTTTGCACGAGTAGCAGCATTGATACGAGCGATCCAAAGTTTACGGAATTCACCTTTTTTCGCACGACGGTCTCTACGTGCATAGTAAAGAGCTTTCATAACGAGTTCGTTAGCTTTTTTGAACTGTTTGCTTCTAGCTCCTCTATAACCTTTAGCTAATTTTAAGATTTTTTTATGACGTGCATGAGCGGTTACGCCACTTTTTACTCTTGGCATTATTTACCCTCCTAAATTTCAACAATAATGATTAATTAAGCGTATGGAAGCATTTTGCTTACACGTTTATGATCAGCAGCAGTGATGATAGCTGCTTTACGTAAATTACGTTTACGTTTTGGTGATTTCTTTTCTAAAATGTGGCTTTTGAAAGCTTTATTACGTTTGAATTCACCAGAACCAGTAGCTGTAAAACGTTTAGCTGCAGCTCTGCGAGTTTTAATTTTTGGCATTAGTGTTTCCTCCTTTAGTTTGCACTTTAGGTGCTAAAATCATAATCATATTTTTACCTTCAAGTTTAGGTTCGCGTTCAACAGTAACAGCATCTTGCATTGCTTCAGCGACCTTTAATAAAAGCTCTTTACCCATTTCTGGATGAGAAAGCTCACGGCCACGGAACATGATTGTAGCTTTTACTTTATTGCCTTCAGCAATAAAACGCATAGCATTTTTAACTTTGAAGTTAAAATCGTGTGTTTCAATACCAGGACGAAGTTTTACTTCTTTTACACTGATAACCTTCTGTTTTTTCTTCGCTTCTTTTTCACGTTTTTGTTGTTCATAGCGATATTTTCCGAAATCCATGATTCGGCAAACAGGTGGTTTTGCTTTTGGAGCAACTTCTACTAAGTCTAAATGAGCTTCTTCTGCTTTACGAAGAGCATCTCTTGTAGACATAATACCAAGCTGTTCTCCCTGAGCATCTGTCACACGAACTTCTCTAGCGCGGATTTCGCCATTAATTCTTAAAGTTTCTTTACTAATAGAAAACACCTCATTATTTATATATTATTTTTATTATATACACAAAAAAGAGGATGACGCACGTCACCCTCTGATATTACAAATTAAAATATACGTTAAACGTTTTTGTTTTAATTAGTAACCCTAGTGACTAGCACGCCATAAGGTGAGAAGTGGTGACTTCTTCTTGTGGAATACGTTGCATCTCAAATACAACGTAACTTAATATATCACAAACTATATCCACTGTCAATAAGTTTTTTTATAAATACAACTCTTGTTTCTATTAATCCCCTTTAGACATTTGCACAAGTTCATCTACATCATTATTCAAATACAACTATTGTTTCTATTAATCCTAGGTTTTATCAAAGAATTTTATTAAATTTGATATTCAAATACAACTATTGTTTCTATTAATCGAATATGATGCAGATGTAGGTTATATCTGCACAATAAATTCAAATACAACTCTTGTTTCTATTAATCGAATTAGCTTGCATTTCAAACGCGGCCGAATTCGCTATTCAAATACAACTCTTGTTTCTATTAATCTTATTATAAACATATTAACTTTTCTTTCATTTGTATCATTCAAATACAACTCTTGTTTCTATTAATCGGAATAGCAATAGATTTAATTAATGGTGTATATTTAATTCAAATACAACTCTTGTTTCTATTAATCCTATTTTGCATTGTAATATCATCAAAATAAATTACTATTCAAATACAACTCTTGTTTCTATTAATCATTTTATTGATAGCATTATATGGAACTGTATCCATAATTCAAATACAACTCTTGTTTCTATTAATCCCTATATTTATTAGCATTTCTTTTTTTATTATAGCTTCTAAAGTCTTGCTATTCAAGGATATAAAAAAATTTTACCAGCTGATTTTGATTTTTATTAGTTATATAAAAAAATAACCTATAAAGCTTATATTTCTTAGCTTTATAGGCTATCTAGTAAAAATTCACTTGATAATTTTTTATTTAAGCTTGTAATGCTCCTACAAGTTCATTTACATCTTCAATATTATGTTTTTGCATATATTCAGAGATACCATCTGCAATTACTTTTAATGCTGATGGGTCAATGAAGTTATATGCTCCTACTGCTACTGCTGTTGCACCTGCAAGCAAGAATTCAATAGCATCTTCTGCACTTGCAATACCGCCCATACCAATAATTGGAATGTTTACAGCTTTTGCTACTTGCCATACCATACGAAGTGCTACAGGTTTTACAGCAGGACCAGAAAGACCACCTGTGATATTGCCAAGTAATGGTTTTCTTGTATTGATATCTATTGCCATGCCAGTCAATGTATTAATCATAGAAATAGCATCTGCACCAGCTTCTTCTACTGCTTTTGCCATCTGCACAATATCTGTTACATTTGGAGAAAGTTTTACAATTACAGTTTTTTTAGTATGAGTTTTTACTGCATGAGTTACAGCAGCTGCTGCTTTTGGGTCTGTACCAAAAACGATACCGCCTTCTTTTACATTTGGACAAGAAATATTTACTTCTACAGCATCTACGCCGTCAATATCCAAACGCCATGCCATTTCAGCATATTCTTCTACAGAACCTGCGGAAATATTTACGATAACAGCAGTATTATATTTTTTAATTTTTGGTAAGATATCATAAATAAAAGCATCTACCCCTGGATTTTCAAGACCGATACAGTTGAGCATACCAGACGGAGTTTCTGCTATTCTAACGCCTGGATTACCAGCACGAGGTTTTGGTGTAACGCCTTTAGTAACTATTGCACCGATTTCATTTACATCAAGAAAATCTTCATATTCTCTACCAAATCCGAATGTTCCTGAAGCTCCCATTACAGGATTTTTTAATTCAAGATTACCAATCTTTACAGATAAATTCATTAAAATACCTCCTTAGCTTCAAAAACTGGGCCTTCTGTGCAAACTTTACGACGTTTTTTAGTGAGTTTACCTTCAAAAGTACAACCAAGACATACGCCAATACCGCAAGCCATGCGTTTTTCTAATGATACTTGGCAATCAATATCATGTTCATAAGCAAGTTTTGCCACGCCTTCCATCATGATATTTGGACCACAAGTATAAATAGCATCAATATTATTTTCTTTTAAGATTTCAGGCATTAATTGGATAGTAAAACCTTTAAATCCTACAGAACCATCATCTGTTGTGATATAAATTTTATCAGCATATTCTTTTAAATATTCTTCCCAGAATACTTCATCTTTATTTTTACCACCGATAAGTAAAATAGGTTTTTGGTCTTTGAGCAAGCGAGATAAATAGATAAGTGGAGCAATACCTACACCACCGCCTACGAGCAATGGACGACCTTCTTTTAATTTGAAGCCATTACCGATAGGCCCTAAAATACTAAATTCTTCGCCTTCTTTTAATCTAGAATATTCAGCTGTGCCTTTACCGACAATACGATAAATTAAAGTGATTGTACCTTCGTTTTTATCTACATCTGCAATACTGAATGGACGACGCAAAAAGTTTTCACTATGCAAAGTCTTCACATGAACAAACTGACCAGGTTCAGCAAGATTTGCAATTTCTGGAGCTTTGATAACCATGTGTTTTACATTTTCATTTACTGCTTTGTTGAGCAAAATTGTTCCTGTTACTACAAGCTTTTTCAAAAGAAACCCTCCTACTTTTTACACATTATACTTTATAATCATAATACTATATAACTAATTTTTTCGCAAAATTTCTCAGCTAAAAATAATTTTATTTTCATTAATCTATTTTAAATTTATTTTACTTTTTCCAATTTAATTTTTCTAAAATTTGCTTTGTATGTGTTGTTATATATACACCTAATAAAATAACTACTGCGCCTAAACATTCTTCCATAGTAATTATTTCATTTAATGTTATTGAGGCTGTAACAATCCCCACAATAGGCATGATATTTAAAAATATGGAAGCTGTACTTGCACCTACATTTTTTACACCTATATTCCAAAATATCATTGCTCCTACACCACCGAGCCATACAATATATGCAAATGAAGCCATAGCTTTCATAGATAAATCTGGTATAAATAAACCACAAGTAAAATGACCATAGATTGCAATAAAAATCGCACCAAATACTCCTGCCCATGCTGTAACAGATAATACAGACATTTTCTTCATCACACGAATACTGATTAAACAATAAATTGCCCAACTCAATTGAGCTACAAAAAATAATATATCTCCCAAATTAAATGAAATATGTAAAATAATATCTAGATTTCCATTGCTGATTAAATACAATGTTCCTGATATTGAAATTATAATTCCAATCCATTGCAATAAAGCCAATCTTTCACGCAAAAATACAAAAGCTAATAAAGATGTAACAGCAGGCGTCATAGCAGCAATCAAAGTGGCATTAGCTACTGTAGAATATTGTAGCCCTGTAAATTGTGAACCATTATTCAAACTAACGCCTGTTATCCCCATAATTATAAGTGGCAACCAACAACTTTTAGGCGGTATAAAATCTTTTTTATGTGTAATTTTCATCAATAAAAATAAAGTAGCACTAAGTAATAAATATCGGAAAGATACTAAAGTAGGTGGGTTCATCTCCGCTACAATGAATTTCACCACTACAGGCTGAAAACCCCATAAAATTCCAGCCAAAGACAACAACACATAAGCTTTATTTTTCAAAATAACATCTCCATTTAACTAAAACCTAAGTCATCATTATAACATATCCCTATAACGAGATTAAACATAAAATATATTCTAATACTTGCCACTATGCTATAATAAGTTATTATTACTTTTCTTTTATACAAAAGAAAAACGAAGCAAAAATAAAAATCCTGCGATATTGATTCTACTTTGATAAATATAAAATAATATGTAATATTTATTTTCCACATTCTAAAATCTTATCTATAATACTTTTAATATAGTTCTTAGGATTTTTAACACTTTAATTTGTTGTTATTTAATTTGTTTTTTATACAAAGGAAAAATGTATTTTATAATTCTTAGGAGGGATAATTTTTTTATGTATGATTTGGCTTTAAAAAATGGTTTTATTGTTAATGAAAATGAAATCTATCTAGGAAATATTTATATACAAGATGAAAAGATTGTTGAAATTTCTTTAGCGGATAAGCCTGCTAATGAGGTTTATGATGTTTCTGGTAAGTATCTTTTACCTGGCTGTATTGATACGCATTGTCATTTTCGTGATCCTGGAGCTACTGCTAAGGAAGATTTTACAACAGGCACACAAGCTGCTATTGCCGGTGGTGTAACTACTGTATTTGATATGCCCAATACAAATCCTTCTGTTTTAAACGAGCAAGATTTATTGCAAAAAGTAAATTATTTTGCTCCTAAAGCTTTTGCTGATTATGGTATTTGGGGTCTTTCTTTAGGTGAAATCAACCTTGACGACTTACCTAGACTTTGTGAAGCTGGTGCTAGTGCTGTAAAATTCTTCTGGGGATATGCTATAAATGCCAAAACAAAAGCTTTAATTTATAATTATAATCCTAAAGATGAAGATATTATCCCACCTCTTGGCGATGGTGAAGTCTATGAAATTTTTGAACAAATGGCAAAAACAGGAAAAATAATCGCCATTCATGCTGAAAATATTGAATTAATTCAAACTTTAACTAAACGTCTTCAACAATCTGGTAAAAAAGATTACGAAGCTTTAATCCAATCTCGACCAGCTCTAGCAGAAGCTTTGACTATCCAAACAGCTAGTCTACTTGCTAAAGCCACTGGTGCTAGACTTCATATTCTTCATTTGACTTCTAAAATGGGAATGGAAGCAGTCGCTCAAGCAAAGGCTAATGGTGTAAATATAACTGCTGAAACTTGCCCACAATATCTATTTTTATCTGCTAAAGATTATGATAGTGTAGGGCCAATGATGAAAGTATATCCTGTCATCAAACATGAAGAAGATAGACTTGCACTTTGGCAAGGATTGAAAAATGGCACTATAGATTTTATCGCTTCTGACCATGCACCACATATCATCAGTGAAAAACAAGGTGATTTATTCTCCATTCCTGCTGGCATGTGCGGTGTAGAAACTATGCTTCCATTAATGCTCAATGAAGTAAATAATGGTCATATCACTTTACCTTTCTTAGTGAAAGTCATGGCTAAAAATGTAGCTGATATCTATAATTTACCAAATAAAGGTAATTTAGAAATCGGTAAAGATGCTGATATTGTAGTTGTTGATATGAATAAAGTCGATACTATTGAAAACGAAAAACTTCACAGCAAACAACCGCTAACTGCTTTTGCTGGTAGAAAAATCAAAGGCTGGCCTATCAAAACATTTTTACGCGGTCAATTAGTTGTGGATAATAATAAAATCTGCCAAGATAAAGCTTGTGGTAAATGGATAAAATAATTAAATTTTAAATAAAAAAGCTCTTAATAGCAAAAACTATTAAGAGCTTTTATTTTTATTGATTACTGAGCTTTTGTTTTAATTTCTTCAAGAAGATTGTTGATAAATTCATCAGTATCCATAGTAACAGTATCTTTTTCACGACGTTTACGAACAGAAATATTTTTATTTTCTAATTCGGATTCACCTACGATAATGCTGTATGGAACTTTTTTAACTTGAGCTTCACGGATTTTGTAACCGATTTTTTCATTGCGGTCATCAACTTCTACACGAATGCCGAGATCAAACATTTTGCGTTTGATTTCATAAGCATAATCAACATATTTATCGCTGATAGGTAAGATTTTAACCTGTACAGGAGCGAGCCATACTGGGAATGCACCAGCATAGTTTTCAATTAAAATACCGATAAAGCGTTCGATACTTCCGTATACTACACGGTGAATCATTACTGGACGATGTTTCTGACCATCTTCACCAATATAAGTGAGATCGAATTTTTCAGGCATTAACATATCAAGCTGAATTGTACCACACTGCCAAGTACGACCGATGGAGTCAGTTAAATGGAAGTCAATTTTTGGACCATAGAAAGCGCCATCACCTTCGTTGATAACATATTTAAGACCACGATGTTCAAGTGCATTTCTAAGTGCATTAGTTGCAGTTTCCCAAACTTCATCAGAACCCATGGAGTCTTCAGGACGTGTGCTGAGTTCTGCATGATAAGTTAAACCAAATGTGCTATAAACTTTATCAAATAAGTCAATAACTCTTTGGATTTCATCTTCAATCTGGCTAGGTAACATAAAGATGTGGGCATCATCTTGAGTGAAGTTACGTACACGCATTAAACCATGTAATGCACCAGATAATTCATGACGATGTACAAGACCAAGTTCACCAAGGCGAAGTGGTAAATCACGATAGCTGTGTTGCTGTGTTAAATAAACAAGCATACCACCTGGGCAGTTCATTGGTTTAATTGCATAATCTTCACCATCAATTTTTGTGAAGTACATATTTTCTTTATAATGATCCCAGTGACCAGAAGTTTCCCAAAGTTTACGGTTCATAATCATTGGAGTTTTAATTTCCTGATAACCAAATTGACGATGAACTTCACGCCAGTAATTGATGAGTTCGTTTCTGATTACCATACCATTTGGATGGAAGAATGGGAAGCCTGGACCTTCTTCATGTAAGCTGAATAAATCGAGTTCTTTACCGAGTTTGCGGTGATCACGTTTAGCAGCTTCTTCAAGCATTTTTAAGTAAGCATCTAAATCAGCTTGTTTTTCAAATGCTGTACCATATACACGTTGAAGCATTTTATTTTTTTCGCTACCACGCCAATAAGCACCAGCAACAGATTGTAATTTAATAGCTTTTACTTTACCTGTAGATACTACGTGTGGACCTGCACAAAGGTCAGTGAATTCACCTTGGCTATACATAGTGATCATTGCATCTTCTGGTAAATCATTGATTAATTCTACTTTATAGCTTTCGCCTTCAGCATTGAAGAAATCAAGTGCTTCCTGACGAGTAACTTCTTTACGTACAATTGCTAAATTTTCTTTAACAATTTTTTTCATTTCTTTTTCGATTTTTGCTAAATCTTCAGTGCTAAGCTGATGATCCATATCAAAATCATAGTAAAAACCATTGTCAATTGCAGGACCAATTGCAAGTTTTACATTTTTATCGCCATAAAGACGTTTTACAGCTTGAGCTAAAATATGAGAAGCACTATGACGAAGTGCCCAACGACCATCTTCATCTTCAAAAGTTAAAATTTCTACTTGATGATCTCCATCTATAACAGTCATTAAATCTTTAGTTTCTCCATCAATTTTACAAGCTAAAGCTTTTTTTGCTAAAGAATTACTAAAGGATTTTACAAAATCAAGAACAGTAGTGCCTTCAGCTACTTCACGAACAGCACCATCTTTTAATGTGATATTTGCCATTTTATTAACCTCCTAAAAAAATAAAAAGCCTCCATCCCAAAACTAGGGACGAGGCTTGTAGTTCGCGGTTCCACCCTGTTTGCCATAAAATATGACCAACTCAAAAATGATAACGGAATTTCTCCGGCAAAACTTAATAAATAAACCTAAATTTATAGTTCAGCTTTGCAGTTTGAAAGTGGTAATCAAAGAGTATGCTTAAGAAGTTTCCAGCCTCGACTTCTCTCTCTGTAAACATATAATTCTTTAATCATGTCTTTCGCATTACTTTTACATATATCTTTATGATGTCTTCATTATAATAAAGCAATATCTCAATGTCAAGAGTTATTCTTTTTTCTCATTTCTAAAATTCCCATCAAAATAATATACTTATAAGATATTATCTATTTATTATAAAGGCTATGTCACAACAAACAGTTGATAAATAGCCATTTTTATAGGGGAGTATCAGA